>OCOJ01033166.1_pt3 | contig 29396 bp, 25 predicted proteins | sample 1539251 | NCBI WGS metagenome assembly OCOJ01 (sample SAMN01911457, study PRJEB22624) | soil metagenome | biome: Soil | place: Malaysia | collected 2012-04-30 | depth RA_metagenome m
GAAGCGGATGCTAACCTGATCTCGGCCGCCACGGCGAACGGCGTAGACGAGAAGAGAACCATCTCGAGAGACGTTCAACAGATCAATCGTGGCGGAGTGATCGGGTGACCAGGTGTCGGGATCAATCAGCAGTTCTTCCTCGCCAGTGGCGCCGTCTCTCCTATACAAGGAAGCAATCTGTCGACCGGGAAGTTTCCTGAGAATGTAGTACTGACCATTGCGGAACAAGACTCGTTGAGCTTCTTCGATATCGGTAAGTTCCAGCACATCCTTGCGTAGGCCGGGCACATTCGGGCGACTGTCCAGCAGTGAAGAAGTGTATTTCTGCTGCTGCTGGATCCAGGCTCGCGTTCTCGGGTTTGCAGAATCTTCAAGCCATTGATAAGGGTCCGAGACTACAACCCCGTGGATCGTCTCTTTTGTGTCGTCGGCTGTCGTAGCAGGAGGCAGAGAAACCGTGACGTTTTGGCAAAAAAGCGTGGAAACAGGTATGCACAGCACCAAAAACCACTGAATCGGGGACCATCCTCGCGCAAAGCCAAGTCGCAGCAATAGTGACCTCCAACGAGGAGTCAAGACATCACGAAAAAGAGGCGGCGGTGTGGAGGTTCTCCGCACGCTTCCGCCGCGAATAGCATTAAGCGCTTAAAATATCAGCTTAAGCGCGAGTTGGAGAGAGCGTGGCCCGCCAATCTGGTAGAGACTACTGAATCCACCATCAGCTCCGCCAGTTCCTAAGCTGTTGGACAATACCTGAGTTGAGAGACCAAAGTCGGGATTGTTGGTATGGTTAGTACCGTCAGACTGAGCGCCCGGATCGCCGAAGTTGGAGTGATTGAAGATATTAAACGCTTCGCACCGGAAGAGCAGGTTGAGCCGTTCCGTCAGCTTAAACGTACGGCGGACTGCCAGATCCTCCTGCCAAGCCCCGAAACCGCGCAAAGTGTTGCGTGGCAAGTCTCCCTGAGTGAAAGGGTCAGTTGGGGTGACGAAAGCAGCCGGATTGATGCGCTTGCCACCCGGGTATTGGGATCCGTAGAGATACAATGGCTGACCAGGAACAATATTCGGGCGCTGATTCGTGGCATCATCATTCCAGAGCAGGCCAAATGCGAAAACGCCGGTGGAGATATTCACCGGCACCGATGAACTCGCTCGGAAGAGACTGTCGAGCGCCCAACCGCTGGTGACCACATCTAGAGCACGATGCGATGACTGCGCATGGGGCACAGTGTAAGTGATCGCCGTGGAGAAACTGTGCCGCATGTCAAAGTCAGAATTCCCGCGGTCCCAGTTCGGATTGTAGACGTTGGTGTAGGGATTGGGCAGGTTGACACTGGAGCCGTTGTCAATGGCGTGAGACCACGTGTACGACGCAAGCATCTGCAACCCATGCCAAGGCTGTTGCTTGAATTGAGCTTGAAGAGCGTTGTAGTTCGACCAGGCATCATTGGTAACTACATCGAGGTAACTAAAATTGGGGTTGCCGCCCATGTCTGGTTCCAACATGTTACGGCGAAGTAAGTCATCGCCTTTATTTCCGACATAAGTCATCTGCAGAGAACGCGAACTACCAAGCGCACGCTCGAAGGTTACGTTCCATTGATAGACCCGCGGATCCTTCAAGTGTTGGTCAAAGGCAAATACGAAGCCATAAGGAGGATTCAAAGTGAAGGGAATTTCTCCACCATTGGCGGGGCTGATCGGGAAAGTAAAGTTTCCTAGGCCGCTATCCATCCCATAGAACGTCTTCGTCCGTCCATAGGGGAACCCGAGAGTACCTTGCGCACCCTGCTGATTCCCTAGCCCATAAAAGATACCCCACCCCCCACGTATCACTGTCTCTCTGCCAGCCGCATTGCTTAGCGTGTAGGCGACACCGATTCGAGGAGCAAAGTTATGCCTGTTTGCCTGCCACAGCGGCGTTCCCTCGGGGGCTAAGGCCACGTTGGCAGGGTCATTAAGGTTAAGCGCGGTGTAAAAGGGGTGACCGCTGTCCTCTCCTGGGGGAGGGTCATAATCCCAGCGCACACCGTAGGTAAGTGTCAGGCGCGGGATAATTCGCCATGCATCCTGGGCATAGAGCGCAACATTGGTGAACACCGGACGAATCGAAGACGTATCGTAAGTATCCACCGATGCCGAATAAAGGATTCCTTGCGCCAGGTCCGCAAAGTTCAATGCATCGTAACCGATATCCCACGGACGATACCCGTTGGTGGGTGTCAACCTGCGATAGTCAACACCAAACTTGAAGTTGTGGAGGCCCTTCGTCCAACTGAGAGAATCGATCAGGTTGAACTGATGTTGATGGTTGGTCGCATCATTGCCCACATAATAACCGGAGGTTCCGTCAAACATGTACAAGCTAAAGACTGAATCCGAAACTGAAAAGTTTGGGTTTGTCGAAAACAGATAGGACTCGGAAGGTATGGTTGCACCGCCAAAGCTCGTTGGGACGACGGTTGTGGAACCCTTCGCCTGGCTGAGGTTGACGCGGAAGTCTTCCACCAGGCGATTCGAAATAAGATATGTCGCTCCCGCAGTAATTGTCGCTACATTCGAATCGGTAGTGCTGTAGGTCGAGCGGGTGTAAAAATCAAAAGCTCCATACTGCGATCCGTTGGAAGGCCCGTAGTTCCCGCGAAGAAAGAGATTGAGTTTAGGAGTTGCCGCATAATCCAGCCTCAGGCTGGTCGCGTTGAGGGTCGATGGATCGGAGAATGTCGACACCCTNAATGTCGACACCCTGGTCGCCGTGGGAACCCCGACTTGATCACCCGAGGTTGGAACTGGATATGCATTGAAGAGCGGCTGCACAGCGGGTATAGCATTTGCGCGAAGCCACGTTGAAGGGACAATTTCCGTCCGGGTGAAGGGAACCCTGAGCCGCAATCCTTCGTACGAAAAGAAGAAGAAGAGCTTGTTACGCAGTATTGGACCACCGAGGGTACCACCGAAATCATTCTGCTTTTCAGCCGGTTTTGGAAGATCATTTACCCTCGCGAAGTAATCTCTCGAGTCAAACACGTCATTTCGCAGATATTCGAACAAAACGCCATGCCACTGGTTGGTGCCTGACCGGGTCACAATGGAGAGCTGCGCTCCCGGCACACGGCCGTACTCAGGATCAAAAGTCGACGTCTGGATCTTGTATTCCTGCAGAGCGTCAACAGAAACCAGGTTGTTGTAGCCACCATTATTACTGGTTGCCTGTGCTGCGCCCGCACCGGCGGCACCCAGATACACGTTACTGCCTTGCGTGATTCCAACGTTGGCGCTTACGCCATCAATCGAGAAGTAGTTTGCATCCGTTCTCTGCCCATTGATACTGAATTGGCCAATACCGGAATAGTAAGCTTTGGCTGTAACCTGTCCCGGCGTGAGGTCGATCAGAGACTGGAAGCTCCTTCCATTCAGAGGCATGTTCTCTATAAATGCACGCTCCACCTCAGTTGCGACGGCCGTTGAGGTATTGACTTCCGCGGACGTCGCGCTGACGTTCACCACTTCGCTTCCAGAACCAACCGTTAGAACGATGCTTTCCGAGAGCCTGTCCTCGACGTGGACCTCCACATCGAGTTCTGTTTCTTTGAAGCCGGCCGCTTTGACAACAATCTTGTAGTGACTGGGATGCAAAGCCGGAAAATAAAAGACGCCACTACTATTCGTCATCACAACAGCGGCAACGCCCGTGGCGATATTCGTGGCTTTCACCTCAGCGCCAACTACGGCGGCACCTTGGCTATCATTTACCTGTCCAGTGATGCTCCCATCTTCGCTCTGTGCGAACATTCCTGAAGACAGACACAACAAGACCCACAGTATTCCCAAAAGTTGAAGGTGCTTTGTCATTTCTCCTCCTACGCACAGTAAATTGGCTTCAGCCGCAGCAGCCCTGCGCTCAAGTTGGGGTCCGTCGTGGGCGGGAACAGGCGACCAGGCAAGGCGTCTCCGAAACCAGCACGACCCAATTTGGATACTTCTCGATCAAGCGTTCCCTACAACCGGCCAAGGGCGTACATGTATGTGAATCGCGATAATCGTACACCGGGGTTGGTCTTGGTAAAGAGCCAGAATTTAACGGTGTTATAGATCCAGATGTCTCACGCGCAAAACGCGATAATCGCCGGCCGGCCGGGGCTTACCAGTCGCTCTGATACCTATTCCCGGGCGGAGCAGTCATGAGCTAGCGCGGTCGGCGCCTCCTTATTGACTGCGCGAAAGAGAATATATAAAGGTATTCCAAGCGCCATAAGGCCAAGACCCGCTAGCGCATGCTTGAAGTCGGCGATAATCGTGTTGATAACGATCCATGCTGTTGCTAGTACAAACAGCACTGGAGGAAGCGGATAGAGTGGGCATTTGTAGGGACGATCGAGATCGGGTTCTTTCATTCTCAGCGCGATCACACCCAACACCGACAACCCATAAAAGATCCACGCCGTGAAAATCACCGCCGTGAACAGTTCTTGAAACGTTCCCAACAGGCTGAGCACGGCTGCCCAAATGCCATGAGCGATTAGAGCAATCATTGGAGTGTGATACCTGGAGCTGACCCGCGCAAAAATTGGGAAGAACAGGCCATCTGAGGCCATCGCCAACGTGGCACGTGGCGTAGAGAAAGTCGATCCGTTAATTGCCCCAAGGATGGATATGGCGATGAAGACGGTCAGCAGCGTGGCCGCACCGTTTCCCATACTCGAAGAGAAAGCGACAGCAGCCGCCCGATCACTGCTCTTGATTGTGGATGGATCGAGAACGGAATAGTAGGCAAGGTTTGCGAGTACGTAAACGGTCACACAAGCGAACGTGCCGAGGATCAAGCTGGCGGGGATATTGCGCGTCGGGTTTTTGACTTCTCCGGCGGCAAACGACAGAACATGCCAGCCGTCGTACGCCCAGAGCACGCCAATCAAGGCGATTCCGAAAGGTGCAAGGGTCAGCCCACTCGACGAGGGCCAGAAATTCGCGGCAATACGAGACCGGCTGCCGTGCACCATCAGGAATACGATCATCAACAGAAGACCGGAGATCTTGGTGAACGAGAGTGCATTCTGGACCCACTTGCCCACTGTTACTCCCAGGCAATTGATGGTCGTGAAAAAAGCGATCACGCAGACCTGAAGCACCTTTTGCTGAACACCGGAAAGATGTGCGATTGGCGCTATGTATGAGCCCACTCCTACCGCCATAGTAGAAACGCTTCCGGAATTGATAATGCAGAGGCCCATCCATCCATAGATAAATCCCGCAAAGCGTCCGTAAGCCCGTTCGATATAGACGTAAAGCCCACCCGCAGTCGGCAAACTTGAACCCAACTCGGCCAACGCCAAACCGCCGAAAATGCTGAGAATTCCGCCGGTGATCCAAACCGCCAGCACGCCTGAAAGAGATTGAATCTGTCGAGCAACGCTGCCGGGCACAAGGAAGATGCCGGAACCAATGATCACTCCCACGACCAGAGCGGTGGAATCGATCAAGCCTAGTTGTCGAACGAGTTTCGCAGTTTCGGATCTCGGATCGGGCGCGCTCGCGTCAACAGTAGCGCCAGTTGTCGGTGTGCTTGGTTCGAGCAGTGTAATCTCCAGGATTAGAAATGGCCATCAGTATCGGCTGTCACGTGCGTAGACTATCTCGCCATTCACAATGGTCATGTCTGTCTTTGCTTCCAAAATCTCCTCAGGCTCAATGTTGAAGATGTCGTGGGAAAGGACAACGAGGTCAGCGAATTTGCCAGGCACCAATGTACCTCGGGAGTTCTCCTGGAATGAGGCGTAAACGGAGCCCACAGTGTACGCGTGTACCGCGTCTTTCACCGAAATCTTTTGTTCCGGAACCCAACCCTCGGGATGACTGCCATCAATGGGACGACGTGTCACAGCCGCGTAAATGCCCTTGACCGGGTCGATTGGGGCTACCCACCAGTCGGAGCCAAAAGCTAACATTGCTCCCGCTTCCAGCAAAGAACGGAATGCCCATGCTCCTTTGATTCGCTCCGGTCCAATTCTGCCGCAGGCCCANACGAGCATCGTCGATGCAATGGTACGGCTGCATGGAGGCGATAACTTTCATGCGTGGAAAGCGCGGAACGTCCGATGGCTGCAGGTGTTGAGCGTGTTCGATGCGGAACCTTCGATCACGAGCGCCATTGGAACCTCCAATTTGATCAAAGAAGTCCAACACAATTTTGTTCGCGCGATCCCCGATCGCGTGAATAGCAAGTTGCAGACCAGCAGCATCTCCTCCTTGCATGTTTCCGAACATTTGTTCCGGATTGGCTAGTTCGTCGCTCGGCCCACCGCAGCTTCCTGGGTTATCCGTGTAAGGCTCGAGAAACCACGCGGAGCTCGAGCCCAGAGAACCATCCGAGAAACCCTTCAGACCTCCGACTTGCAAGGTAGAGTTGCCGAACGGCACCAGCACCCCCAGGTTCGCCAACTTTTTCCAGTGTGGAAGTGGAGTGTAAAGCGACGTGCGGATCTTCAGATCGCCTCGTTGCAGAAGTATTTGATATGCACGGAAAAGATCAGCAGAACTTTCGCAGGCACGTGAACCAACGAATCCCATATCGTGCACGCCGGTGACGCCGTAGCGGAATGCATGCTTTTGCGCTTCCCGTAAAGTCCGCGCCATTTGGTGAGGGGTGGGAGAAGGAATGACTCTCTCAATCAGGTCTTTGGCGGCATCGACAAATATACCTGTCGGATTTCCTTGCGAGTCTCGTCCAATTTTGCCGCCCGGAACATCGGGGGTGTTTCGGTCCACGCCGGCTAATTTCATCGCAAGCGCATTGGCGAGCATGGTGTGGGCGTCGGTCTGGTTCACAAAGACGGGGTGATCCGAAGTGACATCGTCGATGAGCCGGTGGTCGGGTAAGACCGGAGGATTCCAGGCCTGCGGGTCCCATTCTCCGAGGAGAATCCAGTCGCCCTTAGGGAGAGACTCGGCGAATGCAGCGATCCGCGACCGCATTTCCTCCTTACTCTTGGTGCCACGCAGCTGCACACTCGCAAGTGAGGCCCCGCCGTAGAAGAAATGCACGTGTGCGTCATTAAAGCCGGGCACGACGCGCCGTCCCTGCAAATCGATTACGTTTGTTTCTCCATTCTTGGTTGCTAGAACGTCGGAAGAAGTTCCAACTTGAACAATGCGTCCTCTGGAAATCGCGATTGCTTCTGCTTCCGGCTGAGCCGGATTTTCCGTCCATATTCTGCCGCCGCTCAAGATTAAGTCGATAAGAGGACCGTCAGCCGACATAAGAGTTCCTTCTTTGTCACAGATCAAGTGAATTGCGCAGGCGTGTCATTTCGTTCTCTGCCCGAAATTAGCATACGTTCTGGGCACTGGGCCTCCCCATGCCAATACCATTTTCTGATACGCGAGAAATCTGGCAAGGCGAAGAAATATTTACGGAATCGTGTAATGTTTGCGTGAGCATTGGCTCAGGTAAAGAGCCAGAAAATGGTGATACCATGGGTCCAGAAATTTGCCGCCATGCGCATTCTGGAGAGTATCTGGCTCGACCGTAACAGCCGTTTTACGTTGCAAGAGCAACTCGTTCGTCAGATCAAGGAGTACGTGCAGCAGGAGCGATTGAAACGCGGGGAGGCGATGCCCTCTACTCGCGAACTGGCAAGCGAGTTGAAACTCTCTCGCAATACGGTAGTTTACGCTTATGACCGACTCGAGAGCGAAGGCTACCTTGAATCTCATCCCCGTTCCGGCGTTGTCGTCAGTTCGACGATCTTCTTGTCGCCCCGCTCCAAATGGCCGGTCAAAACCGATGAAGCAATGCCCGAAGCGGACAGTAGCCATGCCTTGCAGGGCGTTCTGAGATCTCCTTCTCCCTTTCGTCCATGCCAACCGGATGTGAATCTCTTCCCCTTGCCGATCTGGAATCGGTTTCGAGGACGGATTCTGCGTCGTGAAGGGCGAGGGCTCCTGCAATATCAAGCCAGTTGCAACTCGGGCATCCCGGCGCTGCGGGAAAATCTCGCGGCGTACCTTCGCGATAGCCGTGGCGTGAAATGCGATTGGCGGCAAGTCGTCATTACAGCGGGATCCCAGCAGGGTCTTTTCATTCTTGCAAATCTCCTGCTGAAGGCCGGCGATCGCGTCTATACCGAGGATCCGGGCTACGTGGAAGCGCGGCTCGCATGGCAGAGCATCCATGCCCGAATCGAAGTCGGTCCAATTGACGACCAAGGCCTCAATCTGCCGGGCGGCTCGCAGCATAGATTTTCCCTCATCTATACGACCCCCTCGCGTCAATTTCCGACTGGTGTCTCGATGTCACTCCCACGGAGGTTGGCGTGGATCGACTTTGCTGCCCGCAACCGAACCTGGATCATAGAGGATGATTACGATTCGGAATTGCGTTATAGTGCCCCGCCGCTTCCTAGTCTGCAAAGCCTCGATCGCAATAATCGTGTCATCTATGTCGGTACTTTCAGCAAACTTCTTTTTCCATCGCTGCGCCTTGGGTATGTGGTCGTACCCGAGAAGTTACTGGATGGTTTTGAACAGATCAAACACCTCATCGACGATCATCTTCCCTTGATTGACCAGGCTACACTCGCANACATTTCTCGAGAGCGGGGCGTTCTTCTCGCACATTCGCCGCTGCCGGAGGGCGTATGCAGAGCGGCAAGGCTTATTTCTTGATCTGTTTCGCAAATCCGATTTACCTCTCGATTTCAGGTATACCGACGGTGGCATGAACCTTACAGGATTTTTCCCGGACGGAACTGACGATCGAAAATGGTCGGAGCGGTTACGCCGGGCACAATTTGACGTGCCGCCGATCTCGCACTATTCGGTGAGGAGCCACGCGTCCGGTCTAGTCTTCGGGTTCACGGCATTCAACCCAACCGTGATTCGAAGTTCATTCGAGCGCGCGAGCAAAATACTCCGCGAATGTGTGAGGAGTACGTGATAGGAACAATCTTCTCGTGCCCAAGTTCACGCTAGTTTCCGGGGCGATCCTGGTTGTAATGGCGAATCATCTCAGATAGAACGCGATGCGAGGCTTCGGACGCCTCTGCAAGCTTATCAGCAACCGCGATGGCGTCTTTCTTGGGTTCATCCTGCCCAAGCTTGAACTTACCTTCCATGCGATCAATCTCAATCTCGAAGCCGAGAATATGATTGAGCCGCCGGGTAATTCCGGAATATTCGATATCCGAGGTCTTCCAGCCGTTGGGAAACGGTCTCTCCATGCGCTCGGTCAGAATCCCAACCCATCGTTCCAATTCATCAGTTGGCTGCAGGCGGACATTCCCATAGCAATGCACAGCTGTGTAGTAGTACGTTGATGGCATGTCCCGATTGGGATACCAGGAACCGGTTACATAACTGTATGGACCCTCGAAAACAGCCAGTGTGGGCTTCTCATTTTTTTGCAATATTTCCGCATGATGATTTGCTCGTGCGATATGGCCGACAAGAATGCCATGTTGACCGCGACTGCGGTCGAGAAGCAGCGGCATATTTGTTACAAGTGGTCCGTCGTCGCTATTGTTGACGACCAAGGCCCAGGGATACGTGTCAATCAGGTCGAAAATCTCATTCTGTGTTCGCGGTTTCCAACACGGTCGGACAAACATGGTAAATCTCAGCCTCACCTAACCAATTCGATTCAGCTTGCAGAACTTTGTTGGACGTTCTTCATACTGCCGTAACTTGCAAAAGTCGGTAAGAGCCAGAAGTAAGCGGCAGGATAGAGCCAGGTTTTCCAGATAAGGGAGAGACCACCTCATTGGAAGAAAGGTGCTTGATTCAAGCATACACACCTTGTCCGAGCACACTTGACTTGGCACGATCAAGAACCTCAATAAACTCGTCAATATGTTCCTCGCGGGTAAGAAAGTTCGTGATACAGGCTCTAATGGCAGGAACTCGGCCGGGTAGTGCAGCTCGCGAGATCCATACTCGTCCGGAATCAAGGGNNNNGGGCTCTTCGAACAATCTCATCAAGGAACTCGGGCGAGTTTCCACCGGCAACTGTCGCATCCTGAAAGCAAACCAATGGCAGGGCAGTGTCGTTTACGACCTTCCAACCGTTTTTCCAGAGCTTGCCCCTCATGCGGTCTTCCATGCGCACCCGTTCCCGGATCATGTGCTCATAGCCTTCCCAGCCTGCTACTGCCAAAGAGAGGAAAAGTTTCAAGCCCCGACAAGGACGGGACCATTGCATCGAGTGGCGGAATNGGATCGATGGCCGCCCCTTGCGTGAGAGGGGGCATATACGGACCAGCGACACTGAATGTCTTCTGCAGTACATCACTATGGCGTGTCAAAAAGATGCCAGCAGTCATCGGTACCGACAACCATTTGTGCGCATCGATTGTAATGGAGTCGGCTGCCGCAATACCTTCGAGAAGATACCGCAATTCGGGAGCCAGAATGGCGGCGCCGCCCCAAGCTGCATCAGCATGGAACCACAACGAATGTGTTCTTGCTACTTCGCCAATTCGAAGCAAGGGATCAGTGGCGCCCGCGTTCGTCGTGCCAGCAGTTGCAACAATCATGCAGGGGCATTTCCCGTCCGCTTTATCCTTTTTGATACCTTCGTCCAGCCGATCGGGATCCATCTGGAACTTCGCATCCACCTCCATATCGCGGACGGCATCTCGGCCAAGCCCGCAAAGCATCGCGACCTTGTGAACGGAGTGATGAGCTTCCTTAGACGCGTAAACCAAGGGTTGCCTGCCGAACGCCGCAAGCCCATGCTCCTTAATCTGAGGAGAAAGAGCAGTGAGCGCGCAAAGCAGAGCCGTATGATTCGCCTCCGTTCCTCCGGCCGCAAAGAGTCCATCGGCCTCCTGTGGGGTGTATCCGAACTTTACGGCCAGATCTAAGACCAGTTTGCGCTCCAGCTCTACGCCAAACGGGCTCAGCGCCCATCCCCCAAGCACAAGATTGAAGGCTGAGGCGAGCATGTCGCCGGCGATGCCCATCGTCGTTGCAGGGGGTACGAAAAGTCCGAAGTACCCCGGGTTGGAATTATGCACGTGGAATTTGCGCATCCCATCGACGACAAATTTCGTCGCGTCAGACGCGGGCAAGGGAGTCTGAAAATTGACCGCCGACAAGAATGATCTAACATCAGAAGGCTGTGCGCGTGAATCAATGGGGAGATCATCCACCGCTGCAAAATAGTCTTCAATCGCTTGCGTGATCTGGTTCCAGAGATCAACTCTTTCTTTGGTTTCCAACCGGAACATTGTTGGCCCTTTCTGCACCGAATGGAGAAAATGCGTTCTTGACGAAACCCGCTAGCCAAAAGGTCGTTATTACGAAGCGCAACTAAGATTTACTGTTGATCCAAGAGCACGGTCCTTTAAGGCTTCTCGTCCTACAACCATTGTTTCGGCAAAGATTCTTGACGAGGCCAGATCGAATTCAGGGTGTATCCTTCTAATAACTCACCATGTTTCATGACGAATCGAACGGAATTCGTGTTGTAAATGTCATCGAGCGGATTCCTGGCCAGGATCACGAGGTCAGCGAGCTTAGTCGCTTCGTCGCCAAATTCAAATTGGCTAAAACCTGACGAGCTCCGTTCTCATCGAGTACATCGACATCTGCGTAATGTGAGACTCACCGATGTCAAAACCAGTACTGCAACTCCAGAGTGAACAGCTGAACCGCGTTCTGCCGTTTTCAATGAGTACCTTGAAATGACACCGTCCTCGACATTTGTTGTTGCATGCGACCGGGACAGTCGTAACGCTCGTGTTGCACGGATTCTTTTCGACGTAGTCGACCTGTAGCGGTCGAAGAGGTGAAGCGAGAGGCGCACGTGTTGCTTTGTAGTCCCATTGATGTGCCTTGAGATCGATCTAAAGGACAGCGTCATGGCGCGGTCAGCGTCACTGGCAATTCTGGCACTCCTTCACGTCATCTTGGCTTCAATGCTGGTATCAGTAAAGATCCAGATATTGCTAGTGTACTGAGTCCAGGAGGACGATCAACACACCGCTAATGTTGGGGACGGGAAGCTACAGCTTCTACGGGCACGCTCGCGTTTGAAGAGTGACGTTACCTTTCTTGCTCGACTTTAGAGCCCGCCACTTTCGCCCATCGTCCCTTCTGGGCCGCCACTTCTCCTAATTGCAGGTGATTACTCTATCTCCAGGAGCGCCGCCATCGTTCCCACGCCGTCCCAAAGGTTTTGTAAACGAAGATTCTCATTCGCAGCCTGCTGGTTGTCGTCGTAGTTGGCGATTGGCACGGTAATCGTATGCGTTTTCGCTGCGCGCTCCATCGCTCCCACGGGGAACATCTGTTTTTCGAAACCCCGGCGAAGGGTTTTACGAACGCTGGCAAAACCCTTGAAGTCGTTCTCGCTCATTGACTGCATCCACTCGGTAGGTACAGAACTGGAGGAAACTGGGTTGCGCGATTACGTCCAATTGCCGACCCCCTGGAATTGGGGCCTTTATACCAGCTCGTCTGCGGTCCAGCCAATATGATCGAGTTGAATTTGCTCCATGCGGCTGGTGCCCAGTCCGTACTTCTTGTCCGCCATCTCGACACACAGCGGTGGCGGAGACAACGGCCAAGGCTCGCCCCGCAGCGCCTGCCGTTTTTGCAGGATGACCTTGAGGCAGACGGCCTCCACCGCCACCGGATCCCTGCCGGCAATCAGCCCCTTGTAGTCCCACAGGTATCGCGGGTCCGGCTGGGGTCCCTTGTCGCACAAAGGACGCAGCGCATCGACCAGCACAAGCTTGGTCTTTCCCTTTACGTGCGGCATGTTCCAGATCTCGCCCAGGTTGGCATTGTCTGCGTCGTGGTAGCTGGAAGGATTGCCCGAGAGAGTGATGTAGTTTTTCAGTACTGTGCCGATACCGGTGAGCCAGTGCGCCTTCAGTGCCGGCAAGGCAATCAGCACCGTACAGACGCGGGCTTTCTCGGGACCGCCCTGGGCATCGCGGATATTGCTTTTCGGAACCCCGGATTCCATCAGGCTGTCGCGGACCAGTTCGATCAGTTCGGGGTGGGTCTTGTTCAGATGATTGGTGGCCACCAGTCCGATTACATCGTCGGTTTTCACCCCCAGCGAGCGCCACGCCCATTTCGGGTCGAGTTTCCCGGTCACCTTGGTCAGCACATTGCGCAGCATGATTCTCAGGATGCCCGGGTTTACCACATGCTGCTCATCCAGCACCCACTGCTCGCGCACGAGAACGACTTGGCTAGTGGGACCCGGCGCGGCCAATACCGCAAGTGAACCGCCCATTGCCGTCGCCCCGAGGGTGGCCCCTACCGTCCCGCGCACGAAATCGCGGCGGGTGATTACGTGTTTGTCGTCATTCACGGGATGCCTCCAGTTTGTCGAGAATTCGCGTGAAGTCACCTAGGAATAGCCGAGCGGATGCCTCGTCGGGAGATTCGAACACCAAGGCGAGTCCGCGGCCCGAGCGGGCAAACCCCATCCATCCGTCCTCGATGGCGACCACTCCGTTGTCGCCGATGAGGGAAGCCTTGGGTCCGATTAACTTCTCCGGCAGGTATATCTCTCGGAAATGATGCAGCGCTTTCGCCGCCGCCGTCTCGTTCGCATAGCGTGCCAGTAACAGGCGTGCGGGCTTGGCGTTGCCGGTGGTTTTCGTCGGCCCTTGCCCGTAACTGATCGTGGCCACTTCGCAATCCGGCCCTAGGTCGAGAAGGTTCTCCGAACTGAGGAAGTACACTGAGTTAAGCACCAGGTGGGAGCGCAGGAAAGTCACGCCGTCAGGACGTAGAAGGAACCGCGAACCCACGCGGGCGGGAAGCGCCCGGATCAACACCGGCCGCGCAGGAGTGGACCGCCCCCCGGCAATGGCTTGCCCCAAGGCTTGAACGGCGGCCTTCGATGCATTGGTCTCGTGGTCGGCCATGACACGGGCAAACAGGTTGTCCGACCAGAGGCGAAGCAGACCGGCGCCATAGAGCGCGTGCGGTCCATCAGTGGCAGTGGACGGAGACGATCCGGGCTCCCGTGGGTGGAGGTCTACGGCCTCTCCGCCCCAGTCTCCGGAAAGCAGGCCGTAGGCATCGTCGGAGGATTCCATCCAGTNACAGCTCGACCAGAATCTCGCCCTGGTGCGTGCTGCTGTAGCGATGCACTTCCAGGCGCTTAAAGCGATAGCCCAGATATAGCTCCCCGGCACCATCCATGTAGTTGAAGAGGTCTTGGGGGCCGACGAACTGAGGTCCGCCGGACAGTGTCCAAGCGCCGACGCTTCGTGGAAGGTTAAGTGATGCCTCGTTCATGGCGAGACCCTCTGTTGGCGCACGTTTGCAGGATGCGAACGACAGGATCGCCACGCCGAGCAGAATCGGCGCCCACAACCCGAGAAGAGGACGAGGAATGCAACGGCAAATCGTCCACACCATGATGGACAAATGTGTTCAGGTGCCAACGGAAATCAGCGCCTCATCTGAGATTCTTGTCCCTGTCACCTTACGTTGTCTGTGACGCTCCGCACAGTCACCGCTATTTCACATTTGCAGCAGACGGCACCGCCCCACGCTAAAGGCGCCCTAGAAAACCGCTGCAACCTTTTCTACGACCTAGTGAAGATTTCTGTCATCCGGCTGGCCTTCGCCATGGCTCGCGAGTTGCGCAAGCGAAACATCGTTTCGGTGGCGTTGACCCCCGGATTTTTGCGCTCGGAGGCGGTGCTGGACCATTTTGGCGTCAGCGAGGCGAACTGGAAAGACGCCGGGAAGAAGGTTCCGCTGGGCAGGAAGGACCGAGGTCCGCCCGCGCGTCGGCAATCATCTTCTCGAAGCTCTTGGCGCTGTCCTTCATCATCTCCGCAGCCCAAAGCTGCATCTCGCCCGCCATGATGCGACCACAGACGGCAGTGTAGCCCTGATAGTCCTGAAAGCCGTACTTGCGGGCAAAGGCATTGAATTCCTCCAGCCGGCTGGCCAGATCCAGTGGGTTTTGCATCTGCCCGCCCGCCTTGAAGATGAGCTCAAACGGGTTGTGTTCTTCTTTCATGGAAGAGATGAACTGCTGCATTTTTTCGTCGGATATGGCTTGGTGTAGTCGTTGGCCGCATTTTTCGACACCGTCTTGGCCGATGAGGAAAACATGCTGGAAGACGTGCTGTGCTGTTTTCTCTGGCACGAGGTGATGACAATGCCAGTGATGACAACCAAGAAGAACCTGATCGTTCGCGTATTCATAGCGAATCTCCTCTCGCCTTTCCAGCGTCTTTTCAATTGCTACCGGCCCAGCCGCTTACCTTGCTCCTGAGCGTCACTACACATTTGAGTGACTCCCCAGCGCGAGCATTTGGTTCACGTGCGTTCTTGCGTCAGTGGGCCATCAGGATTTCAACGCGCCGGTTAATGGCACGTCCTTCGTCAGTGTCGTTGCTGACCAGCGGCTGTTCTGCGCCCCATCCTTTGGTCGTGATCCGGGCTCCGTCGGCGCCGTACTTCTCCATGAGCGCCTTCCTTACGCTTTCAGCGCGACGCAAGGACAGTTCCTGGTTGTGCGCGGCATCTCCGGTTGAATCGGTGTGCCCGGCAATTTTGATCTTCAACGCCCGCTCCTTCTTCAGAAGGTCTGCTGTGGCCGCCAGCACTGGCCAGTCTGTGCCTTCCAACTGATCTGAGTCCGTCTCAAATGCAAGCTCCCAGGTAAAAAGCTGCCCGCACCTTTTCAACTCTTGGCCATAGGGGTATTCGAAGTCGGGCCCGGGATCTGGAGTATTGCGCGTCAGATATTTGTCTCCAGCGCGGTCGCTTCCGATGTCGAACCCGATTCCCTCCAGCCGAGTGGCTGTCCCTTTACCTTTCAGCACGAGCACTGTCCGCGTCCCGCATCCGGGATTCGCCTGGTCAACCACACTCTCGGTGTAGACGAGCATCAGACGTCCGTCGGCCCATAGGCCGCGGATACCTCCTTCGTCGAGATGGTCCTTACCCCAGACGCGGTCTCCCTCTTGGAACAATTTGAGATCGGGTCCTCCGGCCAAATTGGACGCCCAAGTACCGGTGACATTCACCCGAACCGCGGTTGGTTGAGAGGCTGGTTTGGCCGGCGTCTTCCGATTGGCTTGCCCGGCAGAACCCATTGCAATCCCAAGCAGTGAAATTGCGACCAACGTGGCTAAGTGCGTTCGCATCGTTAATCTCCTTCGCAACAAGCGGCTGAATGTTCTCGTCGACAGCGGGTGTGTGCCGTCGGCCTGTCAACGCGGCTGAAAAAGGCCGCCCAGGCCGCCCAAATCGATCTTCTTGTAGTCGGCAGGAATCTCGAACAACGACGGATCCTGCGGCCCCAGGCGAACGTTTTGGTATTGCTTCGACCAGCTGCCCTTTTCATCCGCTTGCTTCACCGGAAAACCATCCAGTTCCTTTGCATCCCACTCGAGGCTGGTGTAGACGTGGTTCTCCCAGGTGGTATGTACGCGATATTTATCGCAGTGGTAGGCGCCTACCTGTTCAGAGCCGAGCGCTTCACGCTGCACTTTGGCACCTTCCGCGCTGGAGGCCCACTCCATGCCGAGCGCGCCAAGTCCGCCCATGTCCATGTAGGTCTTCTGCGCGGGCGTGAGCACCCACACCGCCTTATGGTCGAGACGCATGATGGTAATGGTCTGCTTCCCTTTCTGCTCCGACTCGAGACGGACGGCTTTTTCGTTGAAGTAAACCCTTCCGGTGGTGACTCTTTTGCCGGTAGTTTGGATCTGGTCGGCAGAAAAGGGGCGAAACGGCGACTGCGCGAATGACGCGACGCAGCCGAGCAACAGCCCTGCCAAAACCAGTGCCCGGCACCGTTGCAACGTTCGGAATGAAAACTGCCTACTTCTGCGATTCATGTTTTCCTCCTGTCACTCGAGCCTTTTGCGTGGAAGCCATCTCTTGCGGAGCAACCTCAAACACGGTTTCTTGGTCGCGACTCCCGCCCGACCGGGCGTGCCTTGGAGATTGCCGGCGGCGTCACATGAGCTGTTCGATCGTGACGAACAAGTCGTAGGTTCCAGTGCTGCTTCCGCTGTTGCCGACCACGATGATGANTGTCTTTCCCCGATCCGCCTTTGTTCTGGACCACGAACGATCCTTGCGCGTAGTCAGAAGCCGCCGTGCCGCAAGCGACGAAGTCAGAGCCTGCCGGATCGTGCGCGAAAACGTTTTGCGCTGCGCTTCGGGCTTGTTCCGCGTCTCGATTTACGGAGTCTGCGTCGAACGCCTTCTATCTGCATTAGCGAGAATGGAGGCCCGAAGGGGTAACGCAGGCAAAGAATTTCTCAACAGCTGACAGCCACGCTCTGTTCCGTATGGCAAGCCCATACAGAATGTGGTAACCTCCGCGCACCGGGGTCCCCTCCCGCCGCGAGATACAGCATGTCGTCACCCCCTGCTCACGACGTGACTCAGCTACTGCGTGCCTGGAGCGGCGGAGACCAGCAGGCGCTGGAGAAGCTCACCCCGCTGGTCTACGATGAGCTCCACCGCCGGGCGCGGCACTACGTTGGCCGTGAGCGTCCGGGCCACACTATCCAAACCACAGCCCTTATTAATGAGGTGTATCTGCGTCTGGTGGATTTCCGGGGCGTGACCTGGCAGGATCGCGCTCATTTCCTTGCCGTCTGCGCCCGCATGATGCGGCGCATCCTTACTGACTTTGCTCGCGCCCGCCACTACCAGAAGCGCGGCGGAGAGGCGCAGCAGGTGACCTTTGACGAACAACTCGTCGTTTCCGGCAGGCCTACCGCCGACCTGGTTGCCCTGGATGATGCCCTTAAAGGTCTGGCCGGTGTCGACGAGAGGAAGAGTCAGGTCGTGGAGTTGCGGTTCTTCGGCGGACTCAGCGTCCAGGAGACCGCCGAAGTGTTGAAAGTTTCCGAAGAGACCGTGAAGCGCGACTGGCGGCTGGCGAAGCTCTGGCTGTTGCGGGAGATGAGCGGCGGTGAACAGCGCGATGCAACCTGAACGCTGGAAACAAGTCGCGGCCTTGTGCGACCAGGCCCTGGAACGCACGTCGGACCAACGCGCCGCCTTTCTGGAATCGGCCTGCGCAGGCGACGAAGCCTTACTCCACGAGGTGCAATCCCTGCTCGCTCACCAGACGCAGGCCGAGAGCTTCATCGAAACTCCTGCATTAGACGTTGCTGCAAAAGCGCTGGGAGAAAGCAGACTGCAATCGCAACAGCCCGCTGTTGCCCGCCTTGTNCGCCTTGTCGGCCGGATGATCTCTCACTACCGGATCGTGGAACGGCTCGGTACTGGCGGGATGGGCGAGGTCTACCGCGCGGTTCGAGCTGACGACCAGTATCAGAAAAGCGTGGCCCTCAAGCTGGTGAGAGCGGATTTTGACACCCAATTCATCGTCGAGCGCTTCAAGAACGAGCGCCAGATTCTGGCCAGCCTGGAGCACCCCAACATCGCAAGGCTCATTGACGGCGGTACCACCGAGGATGGTCTTCCTTACTTCGTCATGGAGCTGGTAGAGGGCCAGCCCATCGACCTNTTTCTGCGAGTCCCGCGAGCTTGCGATCGCCGAACGGCTGGCCCTGTTCCGCAGCGTCTGCTCCGCCGTTCATTATGCGCACCAGCACCTCGTGGTTCATCGTGACATCAAGCCCGGCAACATTCTCGTGACCACGGAAGGCATTCCCAAGCTGCTCGATTTTGGAATTGCCAGGATCATGGACAGCCAGCACTTTCCCCGTGCCATTGAGCCCACGCTTACAGGGATGCGGGTGATGACGCTGGAATATGCGAGCCCCGAGCAAATTCAAGGCGAAGCCATCACGACGGCCAGCGATGTGTATTCACTCGGGGTCCTGCTCTACTACGTTCTGACCGGACGTCTTCCCTACCGGCTCACCACGCATGCACCGCATGAAATTGCGCGCGCCGTCTGCGAAGTTGAGCCGGAGAAGCCGAGCTTGGTGGTCCGCGCTGCCGAAGCCGCATCGGATACCAAGAATGCTCCCGAGGAACGCACCCGAGGCGAGATCACCATAGGCAGCCAGCCGAAAAAACTTCAGCACCGTCTGGAAGGAGATCTTGACCAGNAGGAGATCTTGACCAGATTGTGTTGAAGGCAATCAGCAAGGAGACAGACCAGCGATATACCTCGGTCGAGCAATTCTCGGAAGACATCGGACGCTACCTTGAAGGCCGGGCGGTGCTGGCCCGCAAGCCTACGCTTAGTTATCGTTGCGCCAAGTTCGTGAAGCGACACAAGGCGGGAGTGATTGCCGCTAGCCTCGCACTCCTAACGCTGCTCGGGGGCATGGCNGGCGATTGTGCAGGAATCGCACCTGGAACGCATCCAGCGGGCGCGAGCCGAGCGGCGATTCAACGACGTGCGCAACTTGGCCAATTCCCTGATGTTCGACATCAATGATTCGATTGCGAATCTGCCCGGTGCGACGGCGGCGCGCAAGCTGCTGGTCACCAAGGCGCTTCAGTATTTGGACAGCCTGGCAGTGGAGGCCGGGGGAGATCCCTCGCTGCAACGGGAGCTGGCGACCGCTTATCAAAAAGTCGGCGACATTCAGGGCCTGCTGAACACCCAGCAGAATCTTGGGCATTCCTCGGACGCACTGGACAGCTACCGTAAGGCGGCGCAGATTCGTGAGGCACTGGTTGCGGCCGACCCAGCAAATTTGACGGCCAAGCGGGATCTCGGATTCATCTACCAGAGGATCGGCCAAGCCTGCTCTCTGTTGAATGACTTCGCCTGCGCAAAGGAGAACGATCGAAAGGCTTTCGCAATTCAGGAATCCCTGCACACGGCGAACCCCAATGACACCCTAGCGACCCTGGACCTTGCGATTGCCTATTCCGCTCTGGGACGGTTGTTCAGCTTGAACGCGGAATGGCCGGCCGCGGTTCAGAACGATCTCCACGCAATCGCGCTCTANTGAGCAGGTCCGTCATACCAAACCAGAGGACCTGAAAGTTCGCTTCTCTTTGGCGACCGTTTATCGCGAAGCATGCTATGACTTGGGCAAGTCCGGCGAACGGGCTAAGGCCCTGGAGCTATGCCAGGATGCAGTCGGCATCAATGAGGCCCTTACGAAGGAGACTCCGAACGATGTTCGTGCCCGTCTGGACTTATCCTCCGCCTATGGTGACCTGGGCATGACGTTGGCCGACGGCGGAGGTCTGGAGCAAGCCATTCCCTATTGGCGCAAGGCGCTGGCGTGTGCCGAGCCGGTCGCCGCCGCCGATCCCAACAACGCCCGCGCACTTGTGGCCTTGGCGCTGACGGAGAATCAACTGGGACTGGTCTTAGCGAAGGCCGGAAAGTCCTCCGACCTGAACTACGAACTGAAGGCCCTCGCGATTCGCAAGAAATTGTCGGAAGCCGACCCGAAAAACAAGGGAAGGCAAGAAGCCGTGGCCATTTCCTATGCCACGTTGGCCGACACTGAGGAGATTCTTGCCTCAAGACGCGGCACGCCCCCCAGCCAAAAAGCGGGTCACTGGCGCGCCGCCCGAAACTGGTATCAGCAAGCCCTGCAAATCTACAACGTGCTTCGCGCCCAGGCAGCCCTTCGTGGCGAGGACGCGGAGCAACCCGACCGGATGGCGCGAGAAATCCAGAAGTGCACCTCCATGCTGGGGGAAGCACAAAATCAGATTGTAAAAGCGGTCCGGTGAGCGGACATCACCAAGCTGCACACCATTCTTGTAAGTTGCCGAACTCCGGCTCATAATTTTCGCGTGAGCTTCGAAGACCTGCAGTCACCGCTTCGTTTTCTGCAATCCACTCTGAGTGTCTTTCGCCCGCCTGGGTTCAAGAATACGAATGTTGGTGGGAGAAGGACGGCCAAGGCATTTCCGACGCCGTAGATCGCGCGGGGACGCCGTGGTTGCGCATGTTCGATCGCTCGGGTACGCGCGTGGATGAGATTGTGTATCCGCCTGAGTACTGGAGGATGCTGAAACGTGGCTATCGGGCGGGTTTGCTCTGGCGCGTACTCGAAGAGAACACGTTCTTGCCAGCCGGTCTGGGCATCTACGTGACTTCGTTCTATGACCCGGGACTGGCATGTCCTTATACGGTCTCGCTGGGCACCCTTGTCCCGTTGCGGAAGTACGGAGACTCGAAACTCCAGCNAACGCTTACTGCCGAAACTCTTGCAGAAAGATGAGAACGCGTGGCAAGGGGCAACATGGATGACAGAAATCAAAGGTGGCTCCGACCTTGGCACCACGGTCGAAACGGCTGCCCGGCCCGTCGGGGACCACTGGTTGCTGACGGGGGACAAATACTTCGCCAGCAATGCCGGAGCCGAATTGGCCGTAGTGGCAGCCCGGCCCGAAGGCGCGCCACGAAGCGTGCGTGGACTGGCGTTGTACCTCGTTCCGCATCGGCGCCTCGACGGCCAGCTGAACTATTTCATCCGCAGGCTTAAAGACAAGATTGCAACGCGCTCGGTCCCGACCGGCGAGGTTGAATTGCGGGAGAGCGAAGCCTGGTTGCTCGGCCAGCCAGAGATTGGCATCTACCTCATCCTCGAAGTCCTCAACGTGTCGCGAGTGGCCAACAGTATCGGGAGCGTCGCCCTCGCGCAGCGAGCCATGGCTGATGCACTCTCATTTGCAGAAAACCGAGTGGTTTTCGGCAAAGCTTTGATCGAGCAACCGTTGATGCGCTGTCAGTTTGAGGATCGCTCGCGCGAACTTCGAGCAGCAGCGAAGTTGGCGTGGAAGGCGCTCGAGCTCCTGAACGAGACATGGCAGGAAAAACCTCCTTATTCGGAGCGCTATCATCTGTTCCGGCTCATGACCCATCTCGCGAAGTACTGGACGGCTGAGCTCGCGGTGCAAACCGCCAAGTGGGCCATGGAAGTGCATGGCGGGCTGGGCACGCTGCAAGAGTTCCGCGCCGAGCGGTGGCTGCGGGAAGCCATGATCCTCGCGATTTGGGAGGGCCCCTCCCATCGCCAGATGCTGGATGGGCTGGAAGTGATGGAGCGCAAGCATGCCCATCGCCTCCTGTTGCACGAATTATCCAAGACGGCAGATGCGGAGGCTCTGAGGCAGATGGAGGAGCGGATCGAACAGCAACTCGCACTGCCGCGCGAGAAAAGAGAAGCAGGGGCAGAAGCGCTGTTTGCTGAGCTTGCCGCATTCACAGCAAATGCCTTGCTGGAGGCAGAGAAGTAGAATCGCGAACAAGGCATAAAAACTTGCTGATGGACGCGAAGGCATGGGAACAGCACGATTGATTACCTCGTTCGCGTTGTATCATCGTCCTGCCGCGGAATCGGAGCGTGCGGCTCTTCGATCTGCAGAATCTGATCCGCACGGACGTCCTTGAGTGTCTGACGAATACCGCTGGGCCAGCGAATCTCGATTCGCTGCGCGACATTTTCCTTCCCCAGTCCGAAATGAACCCGCTTGTCGCTGGCCGAGAGATAGCTGCTGGCGGTAGAAACGGTGGCATATTGGGACGCCGCGGCCGTTACCACATTGACCTCTGCGCCGATCGCATCGCGGTTGCTTTTGTGTCCCACGAGTCTCAGCAGAAGCCAATGGTTCTGCGTGGGAGTTTCATTGTGCAGGATGTGAACCGGGCCGTCGTTAGTGGTTACGACGGCATCAAGACGGCCGTCGTTATCCAGATCGCCGATGGCCATCCCACGCGCAACCCAGGCTTGATGGAAGACCTCTCCCGATTGCGCCGAGACGTCGACAAACCCGTGGCCGGTGTTGCGCGCCAACAGCATCGGCTCGCGATAGCGGAGATTGGGATAGTTCAGCTCAATGGTGTCGAGATCGTGGCCCTGCGCGATGAGCAGGTCCTTCCAGCCGTCGTTGTCATAGTCGATGAAACGAACACCCCAGCCGGAATGAGCCAGCGTCATCTGGCCGACTCCGGCGACGGAACTGGCGTAGGTGAACGAACCATCGCCGTTGTTCTGGTAAAGAGCGTAGCGCTGATTGGCCAGGTCAGTCACGACGATGTCTGGCCAGCCGTCATTGTTGTAGTCGGCGAAATCGACGCCCATACCGGCGTAAGTCCGGCCGTCAATATCGACTGCGACCTCGGAGACCAGGCCCAGATCTTCGAACGTGCCATCTCCTTTGTTGTGGTAAAGGAACTCGACCATCGAGTCGTTGGCCACGAACAGATCGATGTGGCCGTCGCGATCGTAGTCGGCGATGGCCAGGCCAAGCCCTTTCCCCGGTTTTGCCAGGCCCACCTTCTGCGAGATCTCCGTGAATGTTCCGTCGTGGTTGTTGTGATACACGAGCGGTGGGACCGGTTTGAAAAAATCGGGGTGGCAGTAAGCCCGAAAGCCTTCCTTGTGCTCGCCGCACCAGATATCGTCAAAATCCCAGTCGAGGTAACGCAGTACGACCAGATCAAGGAATCCGTCGTTGTCCAGGTCGACCCAGGCCGCGCTGGTCGACCAGCCGCTGCCGCCGACACCCGCCTTCTGGGTGACGTCCGTAAAGGTTCCGTCACCGTTGTTGTGGTACAGCTTGTTCCCGCCATAAGCAGTGACGTAGAGATCTTCGAATCCGTCGTTGTCGTAGTCACCGACGGCGACGCCCATGCCATATCCGGTCCCTTGCAGACCGGCTTTCTCGGTGACGTCTTCGAACGTTCCGTCCTTCTTTTGATGGTAGAGCCGATTCCAGTATCGCGAATCGGTTTTCTGTGGAATCGTCCCCTTAGGCGTGGGGTCGGCAAGAGGAGCGCCATTCACCAGATAGATGTCCAGGCGCCCATCGTTGTCGTAGTCAAAGAGGGCGACGCCCGCTCCCATCGTCTCAGGGAGATATTTCTTCGACGTATGGGACGCGCGGTATTGAAAGTCGACACTGAGGCGCTCGGTGACGTCCACGAACATTCCGGGAGTGGTCTCGAGGCCCGGCGCGGCGCGCTCTTGCGCGCTGGTCGCCCGCAGCAATACGGGAAGCAGGCACCCGATCACCAACCCACCCAGCGTGATTCGCACATAGTTCACGGCGTGGCGATCCCCTAGCTTTCGTTCGAAGCATTAGCATACACGCCCTGCCTGCGAGCAAGGGGTTTCAATTGTCAAGCTGGTTTTATACCACTAAGATTGGGGCACTCGACTCCCGATGGTACGAAGGAGTGGAGTCTGATCGCCAAAGTGGGGGTCCATTGCATGATAAGCAACGATGAGAAGGAACTGAAGGCGCGGCCCGGAAGTGTATTCAGCACGGTCCTGCGCGACATCCATTTCTGGATCCCGCTACTGGTGCTTTTCGCAGGCTTGCTCTTCTTACGCGAACTCCGCTGAGCTAGACAAGGAAGAACACAGACGATTGGACTCGGCCTCCGCTATTCCAGTTCAGACTACGATAACGCCCACCCGCCTGCGACGCCTGCAGGCGCTGGGAGTGTTGTGCGGGTTCGCAGCCGGTGCGTGGCTGGGCGGGGCCGAGGCGCCCATCAAACTTGTCAGCACCGGGATCTCGCCGATCACGGTTTCCCTCATCATGGTGGCGGGAGTTTTTCTGGCCCGCTGGAGCATACCGGCCTTGATCCGCGGAACCTCGTCTGTGCGCCAGGACGTGCTCCAGGCGCCTCATCTGACGATTTGGGCGGTGCTCGCCGGAGGCATGTGGGCTGTGGCCAACACCATGACCATCTATGCCATTCGCGACGTCGGTCTGAGTATCGCTTTTCCTCTATGGAATACCAACAGCTTGCTTGGGATCTTCTGGGGAGTGGCTTTGTTCAACGAACTGCACCGGGCCGGATGGAAACGCTGGCTGGGCGTGGTGGGCGGAGCGGCGGTGATGTTCGGCGGCGCGACCTTGCTGACCTGGGCGTCTTCCACGGCAGCTCCCGCGGGCAAGGCCACCCTCGGTGTGGTAGCAGCGCTCGGCGCGGGGATCGTGTGGGGAACGATGTACGTCCCCTACCGAAAAGCCTACTTGACCGGCATGAACCCCCTTTCCTTCATCACATTCTTCACCATCGGAGAGCTCGCCACCATGACATTTCTGGCCTTGAGCTACCGCGGAGCTGTTCCTCTGTGGCATGAAATCGTGGGTGCGCGGACTGTGCTCTTTTGGCTGATGCTGGGTGGCTTCGTTTGGGTAATTGGGGACCTGTTTCAGCAATACGCCGCGAAATACGTTGGCATTAGTCGCGGCGTTCCGCTTTCCAACACCAATCAGCTCTGGGGACTATTGTGGGGCATTCTCGTGTTTCGTGAGCTTCAAGGGGGGAGCGAGCGGGTTTATGTCCAAGTGATCGGCGGATCAATCTTGATGGCGATGGGCGCAATCGCGATTGCATTGTCGTCAGCAACCGGCCGCGAGCACTCGCGCTGGCAAGATGCTGCCGAACGAGAAGGCAAACGGTATGGCATTGCAGAAGGCTACGTTCGAGCCAGCATGGAAGGCAAGGAGTTCGAGGGAACTCAGAGCCGCCGAACCATTGTCGACTGGCTGCTCGTCGCCGGCGTCACAGCTATTTTTGTTGCGCTTGCCGCCATGGCGCGCCTCCCGAACCTGGAGGTCAATCTAAAATGGGCGGCCGCGGTTTCGGTGGCTATGCTCTCCCTCCTGCTCGCCTGCGGGTTTGCCCTCTGGCGCACCACCCGCTTCAGCTGAGGCGCCTTTCCCTGTGGAAGCACAGGCATGAAGAAGTAGTGGGTCAGTCGAAGTAGACTGACCCACTTGTGAACTCGGCTCCGTGCGAACTATGGCGCCGACCCGCTCACCGTCACCGTCGTCGTGCTCGTTGCCCCTTTGTAGTTCATATCGCCAGTGTAAACGGCTGTAATCGTATGCGTTCCGCCGCCGGACAGCACGGCCGGAATCGTGGCCACGAAAGTCTGGGGCTGTGATCCCAGGAAGTTGCTCGACAGGAACTGTTGCGGCGCCTGCCCGAGTGGCGTCATTTTCCCACCGTTCAGAGAGTCGAAGAATTGAACCGTCCCTTGCGGTGCAATCATAAACGCCGGGATCGCAAGAGTCGCCGCCAGGCTCACCTGATTTCCCTGCTGCACGCTCGACACATTCGACACAACTGACAGGGATGGATTGAACTTACCCGTGGATGCGGCCACGGATTGGCTCAAACTTGGCTGGAGGTTTGAATCCCCCAAATAGAAGGCCTGGACGATGCCGAACGAGTCGGGCACGGTCCCAGTAATGATGACAGAGCCGTTCACCAGTTGGTGCGGAGCGTTCTCAAAGTCCAGAATCTGGTCCCCGACGAGCACTTCCGCCTCACCGGTTGGCGTGCCCGATGCGGCAGCGACCGTGACCTGGAAACCGGCACTTTGCCCGGCGACGATCGGGCTGGTAAGCGATTGCAGCGTAGTCTTCGTGTGCGCCAGCTTCGAGCCCGGTACCGTAAGCGGTACGCTGACCTTTTGCGGCAGGTAATTGTTGTCTCCGGAGTACTGAACGGTTAAGTTATGTGTCCTGCCTGCAGAAAGTGCGAAATTGCGAATGAGTTGCGGCGCTGTGATCGTAACCGGCGGACCCAACGAGGTAGTCTTGCTGCCCACGGTGTCAGTGAAAGTGACAGTACCCGTCGGGAAGGTAGCCGTAGTACTTGTGGGGCTTCCGAAGTCGACGTTGAATTGGACGAGATTCGATACTGGAACCCCGACGACCAGAAAGAACGCAAATTGACTTTTTGTAATCGAAACCGTCAACACCGGCGAGGTCATGGTGGGGAAGCTGCTGTCGCCAGAATAGACGGCGGTAAGGGAGTGGTTTCCCAAGGAGAGGCAGAATTGTGCCGTCAGCGAGAAGCAGTTAAAGAAGGTAACCTGTCCTTGGTTGTTCAGCGGAAGTTCGGCGATGGGCACGCCGCTATCCATCAAGGTAACCGTCCCAATAGGTTCGCCATTGCCTGATGCCGGAATGATGGTAACCGGAAACGACTGCTCAAAACCGTACGGGATGGTGACCACGCCGGGAGCGGTAACCTGCGTGCCGTTCAAATCGAACCCGCTGAACGAGACGGAGCCACCCTCCTGTGCGATATTTACGTTTACTGGAGCAGACTCGCTTCCGCCAAAGGTGTCATCCCCGCCATAGCGCGCCACGACCTGATAATTCCCACCGGGGAGCGTGTTGAATGCTCCGGTGAAAACGCCGTTGCTAAGCGTACCGGCGCCCAAGGCCGTGTTGTTGAATGGCGCGGGTGCATTTTTGGCGAGCAAGACCACAGGTCCAGTGGGTTTGCCAGAACCGGAGAGTGGAGCAACACTCACTCGGAACGAGATCGTCTGCCCGTGCTGAATGGGCTTGGTACTCGATTCGGTCAGCTTGGTCACCGAGCCGCGGAACGTCACCGAATTCCATGCTTTGAGGAGATTGGCGGCATTGACAGAACCCAGACCCGAGGCAGGATCGTAGCCGACAGTGGCATTGTATCCCAACTGGCCAACGGTATCGCCCGGCGGAACGGGAGCGCTCAGGGTGTCGTTCCCGGGAACGCCGTTGTTGCCAACGGTGGTGTCGTTGAAGATGCAACCTGCGGGCGCAGGCTGCGTGGGATCGGTGCGGCTGCTGGAATTGCAGTGGCCGAAGTTCTCATGCGCTGCGAGCTTGTAGAGAACATAGTTCGCCAATCCCTGCCGTCCTCCTTGCTGCTGATCGACGAGCGCCACCACGCCGGCAAAGACCTGCGCTGAGACTGAGGTGCCGCCGACGAACGACGAAGCCAGCAATTGCATGCGATCGCCGTTTCCGCTGGTTTCGCACGGCCCCAGCTCGGCCAAACAGAACAGATAGCCTTCGTGCGACGCCGCCGTAAACGATACATCGGGCACGTCGCGAGAGTCGTCGTTCGGCACACCCTTCACGCCTGTGCTCTGCCAGCTCGGTTTCGTGTAGAGGGTGCTCACACCACCTCCGGCCCCAGAAAGACTGAACGAGTTATTCGGGCAATTGGCGCTTTGCGTGGGGTCACAACTCTCGTTCCACACCATCTCGGGAACATAACCCAACACGCTGACTTGGCCCAGACCAGGCAAGCCCCAATAGCGCGGCTCGTTGTTGGCGTCGTTGAATTCCGTTCCGCCAACCGCGGTATTGAACTGCGTCGAAGCCAGGCCGTTTACGCCCAGCCCATTCTGTGCCGGAGATCCGACAGTGAAGAGATCGCAACCGGCGGCCCCAGAATCTCCGCTGGCTGCGATGATGCTGATCCCTTGGGCGGCGGCTTGCTGGTAAAGAGCGTTGAACAGAGAATTGGTCAGCCCGATGTTCTGCTCACAGTTCGAGAAACTCACACTCATGATGTCGGCCAGATTGTTGTCCACGATGTACGTCATGGAAAGGATCACGCCATCCGTCGTAGAAGTGGACTGGCTGACAACCACATTGATGGTTGCATTCGGCGCGATCGCGCCCGTCCACTGCGAGTCCACCGAGGCTTCGACGTAATCACTGCCCAGCGTGGGGCCGGGGTCCTGCCCATTCACAATGATGTTGGGGTCATTGGGCGGCAACAGGAATGCCTGGCGGAAGGCTTCGACATCAGAAAGCAAAATATTGCTGCGGGCCACGATGGCGATGCTGGCGCCCGCGCCGTTGACGTTGTTGCTATAAAGAGGATTCAAGTCGTAAATCTTGGCGAAGTCGCCGGGCGCAAGAAAACTGGTGCCATTGAAATCTGCCTGTGGTTCGATCGGGACCATCTTCCCTTGGCTGTTGCGCGTCGCCGCTCCAACCTGCGTTAACGCCGGTTTGGCGAAAGAAAAATTCTCCAGCGTCACACCCCGCACAATTCCAGACATGGCGCGGGGAATGGAAATGTCGCCGTTGTTGGCCAGATGTTTCTCACCATTCAGCTGGTAGTAGTGCATCTCGGTTCCGAACGCCTGCTGCACCAGTCGGACCGGGCCGGAAAACTCAATCGTGCTTTTTCCGCGCGACACCTTGATGCTGTCGAAACCTTTTTGCTGAAGCCACCCGGTGATCTTGTCGACGTCCGCCTGCGCCGGACCAAAGCGCTCGCCAAACGCTTCCGGCGTGATCCATTGGTGATAGTTGGGTGATTGCTTATCGTGCTGCCCGTCGATCAGCGCGCGCAGTTGCTGCTGCACGTCATCGCTGGGGCCAAGGACCAGCAACATGCGCTCCATGCGCAGATCAGTTTCTGCCGATCCAAGGTCAAAACCAGGCCGTGCCAGAGGATGGGTTGTGTGCGGGAGTATGATCCGCTCGGAATCCTCGATCGAAGTGATGACCGGCAGTCGTTGCGCAGCAGCGGGAACGACGAATTGGCTGAGGAGGATTGAATAACTGAATAGCGCTAATAAAGCAGGGACAAAGGAGCGTACCACCCCGGGGTCTTTTTTCATGGCGCCGCATTCTATCTTGCTGCCACAAAAGTAGGGCAAAAATTAGTGTTAAATAATTGTAAAAATTTATATTCGACAAAGCGATGCCACACAGACCAAGAC
>OCOJ01040579.1_pt3 | contig 29351 bp, 26 predicted proteins | sample 1539251 | NCBI WGS metagenome assembly OCOJ01 (sample SAMN01911457, study PRJEB22624) | soil metagenome | biome: Soil | place: Malaysia | collected 2012-04-30 | depth RA_metagenome m
TGGATTGCCCGGCCGTGGCGCGCTGCAAGACCACCGCGTCCAGATCTTCGAGATTCCGGGCCAGCTCCGGCAGCAGGCGCAGCGTGCCGGTGACCTTTTCGATCTTTTTCTGAATCACAGCGCTGCGCTCGAAATCGAGCGCGGTGCTGGCCGCGTCGCGGCTGGCTTCGAGCTCCGAAGAAAACGAACCGCCGCGCGTGCGCAGAAACGAGTCCACGCGCGCCACCTCCGCAGCGTATTCCTCGTCGGTGCAGCCGGCAAAGCACGGCGCGAGACACATCTTCATTTCCGAGTAAATGCACCCGGGAAATGTCGGGTCGCGCTGGATGCGGATCTGGCAGCGGCGGATTTTGAAAAAATTCAGCGCCTGGCTGAGAAAGGCGTCCGCGGAGCGCCGCGACCCGAAGGGGCCGGCGTAGAGAGCGTCGTCATGGAGAAGGCGCCGCGTGACGTACGCGCGCGGATACGCGCTGCGCAATTTCAGTTTGACCAGCACCGGCGGGCGCAGCCGCATCCACGCGCGGTATCTGCCGGGATGGATTTGCGTTGCCTGGTGATACAGCACCAGGGCCTGCTCGAAGCGCGAGCCGACAAGCCGGTAGCGCACGCGCGCCGCCAGTTCGCGCAGATTCAGCCGCCGCGAGGGCTCCTGCGTGCGCCCCAGCAGCACGCCAAGCCGCCGCTGCAGATTGGCCGTGCGCGCCAGATACGGTCGCGCACCGTTCTCCGCCGTTCCGCGCAGCTCGAGCAGAAAAACGGCCGGCTGCGCCGGAAGCGCTGACAAGAATTCCTCGTCCCGCGCGGGATCAAACTCCTGCACTGCGTCCAGCTCAAACATGGGGAGAGGATACAACGGGGACAGAAAGAAAATTCCAGGGAACTAACGCAGAGGACACCGAGCGGCGCAGAGAACGCAGAGAGGACAACCTCCGAGGCACGATGCCGAGCAGGACTGCTTCTTTCTCTCTTCGGTTGCGCCTTTACGACTTTAGAACCCAGGCGGAAATCACCAGGCGCTGGATTTCGCTGGTGCCCTCGTAAATCTCCGTGATGCGCGCGTCGCGGTACATGCGCTCGACGGGATATTCGCGGCTGTAGCCGTTGCCGCCGTGCACCTGAATCGCTTTGTGGGTGACGCGCGTGGCCATTTCGCTGGCAAAGAGCTTGGCCATGGCCGCTTCCATGGAAAAGCGCGCGCCGGTGTCCTGCTTCCACGCGGCGCGGCGAGTGAGCAGGCGCGCGGCTTCGATTTCCGTGGACATGTCCGCGAGCATGAACTGAATGGCCTGGAACTGCGCGATGGGTCCGCCGAAGGCCTGGCGCTCCTGGGCGTAGCGCAGCGCTTCCTCGAACGCGCCCTGGGCGATGCCCACGGCCTGGCTGGCGATGCCGATGCGCCCGCCATCGAGCGTGGAGAGCGCCACCTTGTAGCCTTCGCCCTCGTTGCCCACGCGATTCTCGGCGGGCACTTCGCAGTCGGTAAACGACAGCTCGACGCAGGCGGTGGCGTTGATGCCCAGTTTCTTCTCTTCCTTGCCCACCNTTGAAGCCGGGCGTGCCGCGCTCGATCACCAGGGCTGTGATTCCCTTCTCGCCCTTCGACGGGTCTGTATTCACATAGGCCAGCACGGCATCGGCCACGCCGCCATTGGTGATCCAGGCCTTGGTGCCGTTGACTACGTAGCGGTCGCCCTTGCGCACCGCCACGGTGCGCAGTGCGGCGGCGTTCGAGCCCGCGTGCGGCTCGGTAAGCGCGTAGCAGCCGATTTTTTCTCCGCGCGCGAAGGGCGCCAGGTATTTCTTTTTCTGTTCCGGCGTGCCGAAGCGGTGCAGCGGATCGCAGAAGAGCGAATTCTGGACGGAAAGGATTGTGCCGGTGGAAGCGCAAACGCGCGAAAGCTCTTCAATCACGATGGCGTAGCTGACGTGATCGAAGCCCGCGCCGCCTTCCTCTTCGGGAATCGCGACGGCCGTGAGTCCCAGCTCCGCGGCCTTGCGAAACGTCTCGCGCGGAAATTCGCCGCTCTCGTCCAGGTGCCGCGCCAGAGGCTTTACTTCCGTCTCGGCGAACTCCCGCACCGTCTTGTGCAGCAGCTTCTGCTCTTCACTCAATTCGAGATGCAAAGGCGCTCTCCCTGCGGAACCGCGGTCCTGACGAACAGGTGAGTATATAGCGCGCGCCCTCAGGACTGAAAGCAGACGATGCCGGAGACCGCAGGCTTCCCTTGCTCCGCCGCTCTCCGCTCCCTACAATCAGGCTCCGTCAGCCTTGGAAAAAGACTTTCCATCAGAGTAGCGAGCTTCGGTGCGGCTATGGGAGGCAGGTTATGAGGGTGCGCGGTCTGGGAGCCGTCCTTCTGCTGATGCTCTGCGCACCCGCGCAGGCGCAGGAGCATGCCGGCGGCCACCCTGTGCCGGAGAAGCTCGGCAAAGTGTCCTTTCCCACCTCCTGTGCGCCTGCGGTTCAAGCGAAATTTGAACGCGCGGTGGCGCTCCTGCATTCCTTCGCCTACAGCGCGGCCGACGCCGCCTTTCAGGAGGTGGCGAAAGAAGACCCCAACTGCGCCATGGCCGGCTGGGGCCAGGCGATGGCCAATTTCCACCAGATTTGGGAAGACCGCATTCCCCCGGCAGGATTGGCGCCTGGTCAGGCGGCGCTGGAGAAGGCGCAAAAGAGCAAGCAAGTCTCGCCCCGGGAGAAAGAGTACATCGCAGCGCTGGCTCCCATGTTCCTGGACGCCGGCGCTGTTGCCTACAGCACCCGGCTGCAGAAATACGAGCAGGCGATGGGCTCGCTCGCTGCCCACTACCCGCAGGATCCCGAGGCCCGCATCCTCTACGCGCTGGCGCTGCTGGCAACGGCGCCCTCCGACGATAAGACGCATCAACACCAGAAGCAGGCCGCGGACCTGCTGGAACCTCTCTGCCGCCAGTTTCCCGAGCATCCCGGCGTGGTCCACTATCTGATCCACGCTTACGACAACGCGGAAATGGCGCCCCGCGGGATCGCGGTGGCGCGCGTCTACGCGCAGATCGCGCCCGCAGCGCCGCACGCGCTGCACATGCCCTCTCACATTTTCACGCGGCTGGGAATGTGGAGCGATTCCATCCAATCGAATCTGGCGGCGCGCGCGGCCGCCCGCCAGCAGGGCGACATTGGCGAAGAGCTGCATGCCATGGACTACCTGGTGTACGCGTATCTGCAGAGCGGACGCGACGCGGACGCCGCGGGCGTGCTCGCGCAACTCCGGGCGATGAACTCGCTGCAAGAACAGAACTTCAAAGTGGGGTTTGCGGCCACGGCCATGCCCATTCGTTATGCCATCGAGCGGCGGCAATGGGCGGAGGCGGCGCAGAGCAGGGCAGCCGAGGGCGCGCTGCCATGGGTGGCCTCGACCGCGGCGTGGGCCCGGGCCGTGGGCTTATCCCGCGGAGGCAATCCCGCCGCCGCCCGTGCGGAATTGGCCACGCTGGAAAGTCTGCACGAGAAATCGCTCGCCGCAGGCGACACATACTGGGCGGAACAGGTGCGCATTCAGTTGCTGGAAGCTTCCGGCTGGGTCGCGCAGGCATCGAATCAACCCGCGGAAGCTGTGGCGGCTTTGCGGAGCGCCGCAGATGACGAGGATTCCATCGAGAAACGCCCGGTAACTCCCGGCCCCATCACCCCGGCGCGGGAGCAGCTTGCCGATCTGCTGCTCGTGCAAGGACATGCCCGGGAGGCTCTCACCGAATACGAGAACTCTCTCCGGACCTCGCCCGGACGCCGGGCAGCGCTCGCCGGTGCCCTGGAAGCTGCCAAACAAACCGGCGACCGGGAGAAAATCCGCCATTATTCCAGCGCAATTCGCTCCCCTGCGCATTAACAGGGAAAGAAGGGGCCCGTTCACACCGATTCCGGAAACTCCGCGCGGAGTTTGCGGTAGGTCTCGCTCAAGTCTTCGGGATGCAGGCGCGTCTCGCCCACGGTGGTCATGAAACTGGAGTCGCCGGTCCAGCGCGGCAGCACGTGCAGATGCACGTGGCCGGCCACGCCGGCGCCGGCGCTGCGGCCGATGTTCATGCCCAGATTGAACCCCTCGGGCTTGTAAATTTTTCCGAGCGCCACCTGCATGCGCTGCGCCAGGCTCATCAGTTCCGCCAGCGTCTGCGCGTCGCATCCCGCCAGGTCCGGCACGTGCCCATAGGGCACGATCATCGAGTGGCCGGTAGTGTAGGGATAGAGATTGAGGATGATGAAATTGTGTTTGGCGCGATGCACGATCAAGCGTCCGGGGTCGTCGTTTGCCGCCAGCGCCGCGCAGAAGATGCAGGCGTCGCTCTTGCCCGCCTGGGCAACGTACCGGTAGCGCCAGGGTGTCCAGAGGTAGTCCACGGCGCGCGGTCCCGCCCCGTGGCCGCTCAGTGCGGCGCCGGGCTGGGCGAAGAGGAGGGCTGCGGAGCGGGCAGGGGTTCGACGGAGCCCGGGTTGTTCACAAATTCCTTCAGCTCTTTGCTGGGCTTGAAGAAGGGGATGCGCTTGGCCGGCACTTCCACTTTGTCTCCGGTCTTGGGATTGCGCCCGGTGCGCCCGCGGCGCTGGCGAGTGCGGAAACTGCCGAATCCGCGGATCTCGATCTTTTCGTCTTTTTTCAGCGCCTGGATGATGCTCTCGAAAACCGTTTCCACGATGGTCTCGGATTCCTTGCGGGGCAACTCGGTCACGCGAATGACCTCTTCCACCAGGTCAGCTTTGGTCACTGTCGGTACGGTCATGCCCGCTCTCTCCCACCCTGTGCGCGTCCCCGGGGAAGGGCCTCGGGGAAATCCCGTGTAAGCGCAACCCTACCACCAGATGCGGAAATACGCCAGAGCACACCCCGGAAATGCTCCGGCCAGGGCAGCGTACTAGGAAAACATCTCGCGTTTGGAAAGCAAAATGTCGCCGATGGTGGCGGTGCGCGAAGATTTGGACGAGCGGTATTCCTGCAGCGTCTTCCGCTCCTCCTGTTGCAAGGCGCCACGATAGCTCAGGCCGATGCGGCGCTGCTCGGGATCCATCTTGACCACCTTGAAATCGTATTCGCTGCCCGCGGCCAGCGTGGCCGCCGGATCCCCCTCTTTTTCCTTCCTCGGCTGCTGCTTGTCCCGTTTGCTGCGGCGCTCCTCGATTTCGCTGATGTGGCACAGGCCCTCGATGCCGGGAGCCAGCTCGACGAAAGCGCCGAAATTGGCCAGGCGCAGCACCTTGCCCTTGACGACCTCGCCGATCTTGTGCGCGCCCATCCAGTCCGCCCAGATGTCGTGCACCTGCTTGATGCCCAGGGAGAGGCGGCGGTTCTCCATGTCAATCTTGAGAACCTTGGCCTCCAGGGTTTCTCCCTTGCGCAGCACCTCACTGGGATGCTTGGGCTTTTCCGACCAGCGCAGGTCGGTGATGTGCACCAGGCCCTCGACGCCCTCTTCGACTTCAATGAAGGCGCCGAAATCCGTCAGGCTGCGCACGCGGCCGGAGACGATGGTGCCCACCGGGTACTTATCGCGCAGGGAGAGCCAGGGGTCCGGCAGGGTCTGCTTCATGCCCAGGGAGATGCGGCGCTGCTCCGGATCCACCTTGAGCACTTCCACTTCCAGCTCGTCACCCAGGGCCACGATCTTCGAAGGGTGCTTGGCGCGCTTGGACCAGGTCATTTCGCTTACGTGCACCAGGCCCTCGACGCCGGGAGCCAGCTCCACGAAGGCGCCGTAATCCGTGATACCCACTACCTTGCCGATCAGGCGCTGTCCGCCGTGGTACTGCGCCGGCACATCCACCCAGGGATCCGGCACGAGCTGCTTGCGGCCCAGAGAGATGCGCATCTTCTCGCGGTCGAACTTCAGCACCTTGGCTTCGATCTCGTCGCCCACCTTCACCACTTCCGCCGGATTGGTCACACGGCCCCAGGAAATGTCGGTGAGATGCAGCAGGCCGTCCACGCCGCCCAGGTCCACGAACACGCCGTAATCGGTGATGTTCTTCACCGTGCCGCGGACGACCGCGCCTTCTTCGATGGCCGCCAGCGCCGCGTCACGCTTGGTCTTCAGCTCTTCTTCTTGCAGCACGCGGCGGCTGAGCACCACGTTGCCGCGCTTGCGGTTCATTTTCAGGATGCGGCAGGTAATCTCCTGCCCCACCCACTCGTCAAATTCGCGCACCGGCCGCAGGTCGATCTGCGAGGCGGGAAGAAATGCGGGCACGCCCACGTCCACCACCAGCCCGCCGCGAATGCGTTCGGTGATCTTCCCGGTGATGGTTTCGCGATTGCGGTGGGCTTTTTCGATGGCCTCCCAGGCGCGCTTGCGCCAGGCGCGCAGGAAAGAGACCAGCTTGTAGCCTTCTTTCGTTTCATCCAGCGGAATCACCGGGACGGACTGGCCCAGCTCGAAAATCATCCCGCCCTTGATGTCCGTCAATTCCTGCGCGGGGATCAGCGCCTCGAATTTCGAGCCCAAATCCACCACTACACCCAGGTCGGTGACCGCGACAATGCGCCCCTCGCGGACCTCTCCCTCGGTGGAAATCTCATGCTCGGCGGCGTACTGCTCGAGCAGGGCGTCCATGCTCTCGGTTTCCGCCGCCTCCTCCTTTTTCGAGGGCCGTGCGGCGGGAGCAGCAGCGGCCGGAGCGGACGCCGCGGCCGGGGCCGGGGCCGGGGCTTCTTCTACCGTCACAGCGGTTTCAGAAGGTTCCACGGCGGGTACAGGCTCAGCGGCGGCCTGCGCTTCGGATTGCGTTGAAGGTTCGGTTGCGTTGTTGTCCATGGCCGGCATGATGCGGCCTCCCTTAGAGAAAGTTGCCCTGCCCGACCGAGACGCTAAGCCCCTGGTGAATCCCTGCATAGGGCGGTCCGAGCAAGGAAGGAATAGCAGAAGTCGAGCCAAATTCTCGACTGGAAGAATGGTACGCGGCAACCGCGAGTCTGTCAACGAAATGCCGGGTGAGCGTGCCGCGGCCCGGGAGCTGGCCGCCCCGGCAACTCCTTCCGGCTATGATCTCTTTGGCACACAATTTAAGCGGTGATAAAATTCACCCTGTTTCCGTGGCAGGATGGCAAGAGGTAACCTGTCCCTGGCCGGTCGGGAAGCGCCATGCCCCTCGAAGTGAGCACAGCAGAGAATGTTTCCAACCTGACGTGGTTGGTGTTCGCCGCGGCCAGCCTGTTGTTGTGGAGATACCGGCTCCTCCCGCATCTGGGCAGCGGCGCCCGGCGCAGCCTGTGCGCCCTGCTGTGCGTGCTGCTGCTGATGTTCCCGATCATCTCCATCAGCGACGATTTGCATCCGGACATGGTGGCTGCGGTCGAGGGAGAGTCGAAATCCCGCCTGCTGAAGCTTGTGGACGCTTCCCCCCATCTGGGAACTCCGGGAAGCCACGCCGCGGTGATTGTTGCCGCGTCTGTCGCGTCTCTGGTGGCGCCTGCGGCCAAGGTCCTGGATCGCTTGCTTCCTGTGCCTCTGCGCATCAGTTCACGCCTCACGCTTTCATGCCGCTTATTCCGCGGTCCCCCTCATTGGCTCCTTTCCTAGTCTCCTGAAGACGGGCTCCCCGCTGTTCGGGGTGCCGGGCTTTCTATTCCCTTCGGACTGCCGCCAGCGCACGCGCAGTTTGGCTTTGTTTCGGCCTGCTGCCGTGACGCGCTCTTGGCGCTGGATTTTCAGAGCACCTTGGAGCAGTAGATGATCCGCAGGGTCGTCGATTTCGCGCTGAATCACCGGCTGCCGGTGCTGGCATTTGCCCTGCTGCTGCTGGGCGCCGGCATCGTGTCGTTCCATCGCCTGCCCGTGGATGCTTACCCGGACGTGGCGGATAACTATGTGGAGATCATCACGCAGTGGCCGGGCATCTCCGCGGAGCAGATCGAGCAGCAAGTAACCATTCCGCTGGAAATCGTGATGAACGGGATACCGCACGTGGTGCATTTGCGCTCGTTCTCGCTGTTCGGTCTCTCGGATCTGAAACTGATTTTCGATGACGAAGAAGATAATTTCCGCAACCGGGAGAGGGTTCTGGAACGAATTTCGCAGGTGGCCTTGCCTCCGGGCGTGGTGCCCACTATGGGCACGGACTGGAGCCCCGCGGGCCAGATTTACTTCTTCACCCTGCGCAGCGCCAACCCACAGTACGACGTAATGGAGTTGAAGTCCCTGGAAGACTGGGTGGTGGAGAAAAATCTGAAGGCGGCCACGGACATCGTGGACGTGGCCAGTTTCGGCGGCCCGACCCGCGAATACCAGGTGCGCGTGGATCCCAGCAAGCTGATCGCCTACGGTCTGAATCTGGCCCAGGTGGAGCAGCAACTCACCATCAACAATGCCAACGCCGGAGGCAGCTTCATTGAGGCCGGCTTGCAGCAGATTAACGTCCGGGAAGTGGGCCTGGTCCGCAACGTCCGCGACATCGAGAACACCGTGGTCTATACGCGGTCCGGCACGCCCCTGCGGATCAAAGACATTGCCGTGGTCACGCAGGGCCCAAAGATCCGGCTTGGCCAGTTTGCCCGCGCCGTCCGCCGCGAAGATGGAACCATCGTGGATAACGACGACGTGGTCTCCGCCTGGGTACCCATGCGCAAGGGCGCGGATGCGCAGACTGCCCTGGAGAGCCTCCACAAGAGAGTCCAGGCGCTGAATGACCGCATCCTTCCCCGGGGAGTAAAAATCGTTCCCTTCATAGACCGGAGCGACTTGATCCGCTACACCACCAACACCGTGCTGCATAACCTCACGGTGGGCTTCATTCTCGTCACCCTGGTTCTTCTGCTCTTCCTCGGCAATATTCGCGGCGCGCTGATCGTCGCCCTGACCATTCCCTTCTCGCTGCTGTTTGCTTCCATCTGCCTGGACCTGCGCAAAATCCCTGCAAATCTGCTTTCCCTTGGCGCGCTGGATTTCGGGATGGTGGTGGACGGCGCGGTGGTGATGGTGGAAAACATCGTCCGGCATATCGGACGAAACCACTCGGAAAAATCCGTGTCCGAGAGAATTCGCGCCGCCGCTCACGAAGTGCAGCGCCCCGTTTTCTATGCCATCGCCATCATCATTACTGCCTACCTTCCCATCTTCACCCTGGAACGCGTCGAAGGCCGTCTTTTCCGCCCCATGGCCTGGACGGTGGCGTTTGCGCTGCTGGGCGCGGTCATCTTCTCGATCACGGTCGCTCCCGTGCTGGCCAGCTTCCTCTACCGCAGGGAAATCCGCGACTGGCACAATCCCCTGCTCGTTTGGCTCACCGAGCACTATCGCCGGGCTGTGACCTGGTCCATCCATCACCACTGGGCGATGGTGAGCGGCGCAGCGGTCGCTCTGGGTTGTAGTTTGTATCTCTGGTTCGGTCCCGTAATTGGCTCGGAATTCCTGCCCCACCTGGATGAGGGTTCGCTCTGGGTGCGGGGCACCCTGGCGCCATCCACCGGGCCGAGCGAAGGCATCCGGGTGATGGATCAGGCGCGCATTGTTCTCTGCTCCTTCCCCGAGGCCACGGAGTGCACCAGCCAGACGGGACGTCCCGATGACGGTACGGACACCACCAGCTTCTTCAACACCGAATACTACGTCGGGCTCAAGCCGAAAGATCAGTGGCGGCCCGTATTTCATCGGGACAAGGAGGCGCTGATCGCAGCCATGAACCGCGAACTCGAAAAAATCCCCGGAGCGGTGTGGGGCTTCTCGCAGCCCATCGCGGACAACGTGGAAGAGGCCGTCAGCGGCGTCAAAGGACAGCTCGCCACCAAGGTGTACGGGGACGACCTGAAAGTTCTGGAGCAGAAGGCCAGCGAAATCGCCGCCATCATGCGAGGCATTGCCGGGATCAAGGATTTGGGGGTCTTTCAAGTGCTCGGCCAGCCCAACCTCAATGTGACCGTGGACCGCCAGCAGGCCGCTCGCTACCAGATCAACGTGGCCGACGTGCAGGACGCGATTCAAACTGCGGTGGGGGGAAATGCGCTGACCCAGGTCTTGCAGGGAGAAGCGCGCTATGACCTGGTGATGCGCTACCTGCCCGATTATCGCGATAAACGGGAAGCCATCGAAAAGATCCGGCTGCTCTCGCCCAGCGGCGAGCGCGTTTCATTGGCGCAGCTCTGCACCATCACGGAGGAGGAAGGCGCCTCGGAAATTTACCGCGAAGGCAACCAGCGGTACGTGGCCATCAAATACAGCGTGCGCGGCCGCGACCTGGGCAGCGCCGTGCAAGAGGCTATCCGGAAAGTGAACACGCAGGTGCAATTGCCGCGCGGTTATCACCTCGAATGGGAGGGCGAATATGAAAGTGAAAAGAGGTCGGAGCAGCGGCTGCTGATCATTGTTCCCATCACTGTTTTCCTGATTTTCATGATCATGTACGCGATGTTCGGCACGGCGAAATGGGCCATCCTGAACCTGGTCAATATGCTGGTGGCGCGCATCGGAGGCCTGTTCGCGCTGCTGGTTACGAGCACCCACTTCAGTGTCTCCTCCGGCGTGGGCTTCCTGGCCTTGTTCGGAGTTTCCGTCCAAACCGGAGTGATCATGGTCGAATACATCAATCAACTGCGCGCCCGGGGCCTTCCGGTTGCCGAAGCCGCAGTCGAAGGCGCCACGCGCCGGCTGCGGCCCATCATGATGACCATGTTGGTGGCCACACTCGGCCTTTTGCCGGCGGCGCTTTCTCACGAAATCGGCTCCGATTCGCAGCGTCCCTTTGCCATTGTCATCGTTGGCGGCCTGATCACCGACCTCTTGATGAGCATTTTCCTGCTCCCCACGTTTTACGTCTGGTGGGCCCGGCCGGCCGACCATCTGCCGGCGCCGGAGGAATCCAGGAGCGTGAATGAGCAGCCGGAAGGATAGCGAACAAGGGTGTGCGGGTGCGCCCGCCCGCGGAGATCACTCCGCGGACTTCGGCGTGCCGCCCCTACTTCAGATAGGAGCGAACGATTTGGATCAGGCCGTCCGCGGCCTCTTCCGAGGATTTCGTTCCGCGGTTCATGTGGTTGCGGATATGGTCTTCCATCAACTCGGCCATCAGGCTGTTGATCGATCCGCGGGCCGCGGCCAGGCGCTGCAACACTTGCGCGCAGGGATCGTCCTCGTTCAAGCTGCGCAGGACGCTTTCCAGTTGCCCCACGATTTTCTTGGTGCGGTTGACCAGATCCAGTTTTTCTCGCGAGAGGTGTGACATTTTGCTTGACTACCCTAGTGGGGTATTGTATCTCCTTTCCCCCGGGCTGCATAGCCTGCCCGCAAGCGGGAATTGTCCGACCTGGCGGTCAATGATCCGGACTCTCCGGGTTGTGCCGGCCGGCTGGAGTTCTGCCGCGACGTGGCTGCGTCAGGATAGCGCTCTTCCCGGCCGCTCGCTCGGGCAAAATCAGCGCCACCGATGCGAGCGGGGCTGTAAATCTACTGTAACATCCCCGCCCAATACTACGGCCCCCATGGAAGCAGGTGTGCCGGACGCCGCGCTCCCGAAGAACGAGGCGCCCGGAGACAGGGGAAACGCATCGCGCGCGGCCAAAGCATCAGGTGTCTGCATTCATGTCGCGGGAGCATTCTGGCAGCGAGGAGGTAGCATGCGGAGGCTGGTCCTGCTTCTCTGTGTTGTCTTCCTGAGCATGGCCGTCGCGCGGAAGTGCCTGGCGCAGGGGGCGCTCACCTGGCAGGATGTTCGCCAGCGGTTCGAGCAGCAAAATCCTACATTGCTCGCCGGCAAGCTGAACGTCGAAGAATCGAAGGCGCAGGAGATTACGGCCTATCTGCGTCCCAATCCGAATCTGGCGATCCTCGCGGACCAGATCGACCCGTTCTCCGGCGGAGTGCATCACGGACCATTCGCCTACCTGCTGACTTCCGCGACGGTCAGTTACCTGCACGAGCGGCAGCACAAGCGCGAACTGCGCCTGGAAAGCGCGCAGGGCGCCACGGCGATTACCCTCTCCAGCCAGTCGGATTTGGAACGGGGACTTCTGTTCAACCTGCGCGGCGCGTTTGTGGGTATTTTGCAGGCCAGAGCTGTCCTGCAAGTGGCCCGCGAAAACCTGGCCTACTGGGACCAGGTACTCGGAGTGAGCCGCGAGCGGCTGCGGGCCGGCGATCTGGCACAAGTGGACCTGGACCGCCTGGAACTGCAGCGCGTGCAGTTTGAATCCGACCTGCAGACCGCGGAGGTTTCGCTGCGCACCGCCAAGATCCAGCTGCTGATGCTGCTCAATGACCGCACTCCCGTGGAACAGTTCGATGTGACCGGTCCGTTTGGGTTCAGCGAAGATCTCCCCACGCTCGATGAGTTCCGCCGCATTGCATTTGAGAGTCGTCCGGACTTGAAGGCCGCGCGTCAGGCCGTGGACAAGGCCGTTACCGATCACAAGCTGGCCGTAGCCAATGGCTCGACAGACCCGACGCTGGCCTTCGATGTGGGCCGCAACCCGCCCATTGACCAATACATCGGTGTGGGGGTCAGCATCCCGTTGCGTATTTTCGACCGCAACCAGGGGGAAAAGCGGCGCACGCAACTGGATGTTGACCGCAACCAGCGGCTGCTGGATGCCACCCAGGCGCTTGTGTTCAGCGATGTGGACTCGGCGCACACGCTGGTCAACAGCAATCTGATCCTGCTGCGCCCCTACAAGTTGAAGTACCTGCAGCAGGCCACCCGCGTGCGCGAAACGGTGCGTTTCGCTTATGAGCACGGCGGCGCCTCCCTGCTGGATTTCCTGAGCGCGGAAAACGATTACCGCACGGTGCAGCTCAATTACGCCAACCTGGTGGGCGCCTACCTGATGGCCGCCGCGCAATTGAATCTGGCCGTGGGCCGGGAGGTTTTGCAATGAAACTCAAACAGGCCAGCTTGCTCCTGCCAGCCGCAGCGTGGCTCTCCTGGAGCCTGCCGCTCGCCGGTTGTAATGCCGGCAAAGCCGACCCCAAGGCCGAGGCGCCCCCGCCCCCCGTGGTCGAGCAGGAGATGGACGCCAACAACTTTAAGGTGGACCACCCCGAGCGCTTCCCACTGGCCACCGCCATCGAACACAAGACCGTCCCAGCGCTCCACGTCACCGGAGTGGTCCAGCCGGACATCGCCCGCGCCGTGCCGGTCATCTCCCTGGCTGCCGGCCGGGTGGTGGAAATCAAAGCCCGGCTCGGCGACGAGGTGAAAAAGGGACAATTGCTGCTGCGCGTGCGCAGCAGCGACGTCTCCGGCGCCTACCAGGTCTTCCTCAAGGCCCAGAACGACGAGCGCTTGGCCCGCGTGCAGCTCGAACGTGCCCGGGTCCTCTATGACAAAGGCGCCATCGCCAAGAGCGCCCTGGAGTCCGCCGAAACGGCCGAACAGGATGCCAAGGTGGACCTGGACACCGCCACCGAACAGTTACGCCTGCTGGGCGTGGACAAGGACCATCCCTCCGGCATCGTCGATGTCCTCGCGCCCATCTCCGGCATCATCACCGACCAGCAGGTCACCAACGCCGCGGGCGTGCAGGGACTCTCCGGTCCCAACCCTTTCACCATTGCCGACCTTTCCTTCGTCTGGATTGTCTGCGACGTCTACGAAAACGATCTCGACGCGGTCAAGCTCGGCCAGTACGCGGACATCCACCTGAACGCTTATCCCAGCAAGCTGCTGAAAGGCCGCATTGACAACATCCTGCCCATTCTCGATCCCAGCATCCGCACCGCCAAGGTGCGCCTGGAGGTTCCCAACCCGGAGCGGCTGATGCGCGTGGGCATGTTTGCCACCGCCACGTTCTACGGGAAGGAGCCGGAGATGCGCGCGGCAGTGCCCGCCTCGGCCATTTTGCACCTGCACGACCGCAACTGGGTGTTCACACCGCTCGGCGCGGGGCGCTTCCGCAGGGTGGAGGTGGTAGCAGGGGACATGCTGCCCAACCAGATGCAGGAAGTCACTTCCGGGCTGAAAGCGGGAAACCAGGTGGTGACCAAGGCCCTGGATTTTCAGAGCACCGTGGAGCAGTAGATGATCCGCAGGATTGTCGATTTCGCGCTGAATAACCGGCTGCTCGTGCTGGCCCTTGCCTTGCTCATCTTCGGCAGCGGAATCGCTGCTTTCCATGCCCTTCCGATCGAAGCTTACCCGGACGTCGTTGACAACTATGTGGACGTGGTTACCCAATGGCCGGGGATCTCCGCGGAGCAGATCGAGCAGCAAGTAACCATCCCCGTCGAAATCGTCATGAATGGCGTGCCGCATGTGGTCCATCTGCGCTCTTTTTCCCTGTTCGGGCTTTCTCTGGTGCGGCTGGTATTTGACGAGCAGGAATCCAACTCCTGGGACCGCGAAAGAGTCCTGGAACGCCTCTCCCAGGTCACGCTGCCTCCGGGAGTGTCCTCGCAGATGCAGCCGGACCTCAACATTGCGGGCTCCATCTACTGGTACACGCTTCGGAGCACGAACCCCCAGTACGACGTGATGGAGCTGAAGTCCCTGGAGGCCTGGGTCGTTGAGAAGCACCTGAAAGCGGTTCCCGATATCGTGGACGACGCGGGGTTCGGCGGGCCCACGCGTGAGTACCAGGTGCGGGTGGATCCAAACAAACTGATTTCCTACGGGCTGAGCCTGGCGCAGATTGAGCAACAGCTTGCCAGCAACAATGCGAACGCGGGCGGGAGTTTCATTCAGTCCGGCCTGCAACAGGTCAATGTCCGCGAAGTGGGCCTGGTGGACACGGTTCGCGACATCGAGAACACCGTCATCACCACCAAGACCGGCACTCCCCTGCGCATCAAGGATATTGCCGTCGTCGCCCAGGGTCCCAAGATCCGCCTCGGCCAGACCGGAAGATCGACGCATCGCGAAGACGGAAAAATTATTGATGACGGGGACGTGGTCTCTGGAACCGTCTTCCTCCGCAAAGGAGCGTATGCAGACGAGCCGCTCGAGGGCATCCACCGGAAGGTCAAAGAGCTGAACGATCTGATCTTGCCCGCGGGCGTTAAGATCGTTCCCTTCCTGGACCGCACCGACCTCATCGCCTTTACAACCCATACTGTGCTGGAAAACCTTACGATCGGCTTCGTTCTCGTGACTCTGATTCTTTTGTTGTTCCTCGGCAACGTGCGCGGCGCTCTGATTGTCGCCCTCACCATCCCGTTTTCTCTGCTCTTTGCCTCCATTCTGCTCAAGCAGAGCGACATTCCCGCAAACCTGCTGTCCATCGGAGCGCTGGACTTCGGCATGGTGGTGGATGGAGCCATCGTCATGGTGGAAAACATCGTGCGCCACCTCAGCCGGCCGGAGACGGAGCACCGCACCATGCTGGAACGCATCCGCGAGGCCGCTTACGAGGTGCAGCGTCCCGTCTTTTACGCCATCGCCATCATCATCACCGCCTACCTGCCCATTTTCACCCTGCAGCGCGTGGAGGGACGGCTGTTCAAGCCCATGGCCTGGACGGTCGCCTTCGCCCTGCTCGGCGCCCTGGTGTTCTCGATCCTGGTGGCTCCCGTGCTTTGCAGCCTCCTCTTCCGCAAGCAGGTCCGTGAATGGCGTAATCCGCTGATGACCTCCCTTACCCGTACTTACCGGGAGCATATCGGCTGGGCCATCCAGCACCGCTACATCACCGTGGGCGCTGCCGGCCTCCTGTTTCTCGGCAGCCTGTACCTTTGGTTTGGCCCGCTGATCGGCTCGGAATTCCTGCCCCACCTGGACGAAGGAGCAATCTGGGTGCGCGGCACTCTTGCGCCCAGCGTGGGACCGGATGAAGGCATCCGCGTGATGAACCAGGCCCGGGTGCTGCTCTGCTCCTTCCCGGAGGTTCCGCAGTGCTGGAGTCAAGTGGGGCGCCCGGATGATGCCACGGACACGGCCGGATTCTTCGACGTGGAAGTTTTCGTGGATCTCAAGCCCAAGGAACAGTGGAGGCCCGTGTTTCACCAGGACAAGGACCGGCTGATCGCCGCCATGAATCGCGCGCTGGAAAACATTCCGGGCGGGGTCTGGGGTTTCTCCCAGCCGATCGCAGACAACGTGGAAGAGGCGGTCAGCGGAATCAAAGGACAGCTCGCCACCAAGCTGTACGGCGACGACTTAAAGGTCCTGGAGGAAAAGGCTCAGGAGATCGCCAATGTCATGCGCCAGGTGAAAGGCATTAAGGACCTGGCCGTCTTCCGGGTGCTCGGCCAGCCCAATTTGAATGTGACCGTGGATCGCAAGCAGGCGGCTCGTTTCCAGATCAACGTGGCGGACGTGCAGGATGCCATCCAGACGGCCGTCGGCGGCAACGCGCTGACTCAGGTCCTGCAGGGCGAGGCGCGTTACGACCTCGTGCTGCGCTACCTTCCCCAGTACCGTGATACCCAGGAAGCCATCGAGAAGATCCGGCTGCTTTCGCCGGCGGGCGAACGCGTTTCGCTGGCGCAACTGTGCGCCATCCGCCTGGGCGAGGGCGCGTCGGAGATTTATCGCGAGGGCAACCAGCGTTACGTCGCTATCAAGTACAGCGTGCGCGAACGGGCCCTGGGTGATGCCGTCGAGGAGGCCATTCAGCAAGTGCGCGCGCGGGTAAAGCTCCCCCGCGGCTATCACCTCAATTGGGAAGGCGAGTACGAGAGCCAGAGGCGCGCAGAGGCCCGCCTGCTGGTCATCGTGCCGATTACCGTGCTGCTGATTTTCGTTCTCCTCTACACCATGTTCCGCGCGTTCAAATGGGCGCTGCTGATTCTGGTCAACGTGGCCCTGGCGCGCATCGGCGGGCTGCTGGCCCTGCTCATTACCGGCACACACTTCAGCGTATCCTCCGGAGTCGGTTTTCTGGCGCTTTTTGGTGTCTCTGTGCAGACCGGCGTTATCATGCTCGAGTACATCAACCAGATGCGCGCTGCCGGCCACTCCATCGAGTCCGCGGCCGTCGAGGGCGCGGTGCTGCGCCTGCGCCCCATCATGATGACCATGCTGGTGGCCACGCTGGGACTGCTTCCCGCCGCGCTCTCTCACGCCATCGGCTCCGATTCCCAGCGCCCTTTTGCTATTGTGATTGTGGGCGGCCTGATCTCCGACCTGGTAATGAGCATCGTGTTGATGCCCACTTTGTACGTGTGGATCGCCCGGGATGGAGACAAGCTGCCCGAGCCGGCTGCCGGGTTTGAAGAAACCTCGTAGCCGCGCGCGCAGCGCGCCGCGAAAGGAGCCGCCGTGACCAAAGCCGAAGTCCTGGCGAGCATCGAGGGAAAGGGCATCCTTCCGGCCATCCGCGTCTCCACGGCCGATGAGGCCCATTTCGCTGTGGACGCCATCGCTGCCTCCGGAATCCCGGTGGTGGAAATCACCATGACCGTGCCCGGCGCCGTGGACCTCATTTCCCATCTGACGAAATGTGTGCCCAAGGTGATTGTTGGAGCGGGCACCGTGCTGGATGCGGAGACGGCCCGCAAGTGCATTGGCGCCGGGGCCGGCTTTCTGACCACCACCGGCTTCTATCCGGTGGTGCTGGAAGTTGCCGCCAAACACGGCCTGGCCGCCCTGCCCGGCGCTCTGACGCCCACCGAAGTGGTCAACGCATGGCAGGCGGGCGGAGACCTGGTGAAGGTTTTCCCCTGCGCGCAGTTGGGCGGAGACGTCTACATCCGCACATTGAGGCGCTGCTTTCCGCAGATTCCCCTGATCGCCGCCGGCGGAGTAACCCAGCAGACCGCCGAGGACCTGATTATCGCCGGGGCGGCGGCTGTCGGCATAGGCACGGCGCTGATTCCCACCGAGGCCATTGCCGGCCGCCAGCGCAACCGCATCCGCGAGCTCGCGCGCCGATTCATCAAGGCAGTGAAAGATGCCCGCGCGCGCCTGGCTCCGGAGCAGCCCATGGAAGGAGCCGCGGAACTCACCGCTCACGCTCCCGCCCAGAAGAAGTGACCCGCATCGCGGCAGCGTGCACTCTCCCCATGAATTGTGTATCTTCTCCGCGGCGCTTTTTCTCCGCAGGCGCCAGGCACCCAAGGAGATCCCTGTTGAGGCATGCTTTGACCGCAGCGTTCTTCCTCATGTGGTTTCTGGCGCCCGCGGCGCGCGCCCAGTCCGGGCCGGTCGCGGACGAACACGACTGGCAGGTGTGGACCGGCGGCGGCGGCGGCATCAACGGCAGCCAGCACGGCGACGGCGTGTTTAACATCGGCGGACGCTTCGGGCTGATCCTCACCGCGCCGCACGGCCCGGGATTCCTGCGTGGCCAACTGGAATATGCCATCGACGCCGTCCCGGTTTTCCTGGTGATGCAACGCACCGGAACGGCTTACGGCGCGGGGTTCAATCCCTTCGCTTTCAAGTGGATTTTCGCTCCCGGTAAGAAGGTGCGGCCGTATTTCGAAATCGGCGGCGGCACGCTGTTCACCAACGTCCGAGTGCCGGAGAACACTTCGCGGGTGAACTTCACCACCAGCGGCGCGATGGGCCTGCACTTTCTGCGCAAGAAGTACTACTGGAACGCCGAGGTGCGCTTCATGCACATCTCCAACGCCGGCATCAATCACCCCAATCCCGGCATCAACACGGTGCAGGGCCGCATCGGCTTCGGCCGCTTTACCCAGCCCAAACCGAAGAAGTAAAAAGAAGGCTGACACCCCTCCCGGCTGTCGTCCCAGGCAAGGTCTTGTAGCGCAGGGCGAAGCCCTGCGGCACGTTCCGGAATTTCTCTTCCTTACCTGTGAGGGACGAGGGCCGGGAAATAACCCGAACGAACCGCAGGGCTTCGCCCTGCGCTACATGGGGTAAGGAAGACAGCTACGCGCGGAAGGGACCGGCCTGGCGGATTTCGCGCCGGTAATCGGATGCAGTGATCTCGATCGTGCGGCACATCTCGTAGAGGCGCGAGCGGATTCTCTGCCCCACGCGCTCCGCCAGGCCTTCTTCCACGCGCGCCAGTGCCTGCCCGCTCGGCATGCGCACCGCCTCGCCGGGCGCGCGGTCCAGGTAATTTGTGGTCAGCAAAGTGACGCGGTTCTCGTTGTAGCGCGCGTTCAGGATGTAGCCCACGGTATCCAGGGCCCAGGCCGAAGGCTTGGAGGCCCCCAGGTCGTCCAGCAGCAACACCTCCGTTTTCACCACCGGGTCGAGCACATCCATCTCGCTCGCCTGGCTCACCGGGTTGTAGCTGGACTGGATTTCCTTGAGCAGCTCGCGATAGTCGTAGAAGAGTCCCTCGTGCCCCCGGCGCACCAGTTCCGCCAGTGCCGCTACGGCCAGATGCGTTTTCCCCACGCCGCATGGGCCCATCAGCAGCAGGCCGCGCTCGCTGCCCGCGGGATATTCGCGCACGAATTTCTCCACTTGCAGCTTGGCCGCCTTCAAGCTGCGGTTCCAGGCGGCGGCCTGCGCGTTTTCATGTTGCAGGTCCGTTTCGAAGCTCGCGAAATCACAGTGGCGATAATGCTTGGGAATGCGCGCGCGTTCGTAGAAAGCCTCCTCGCGTCCCTCGCGCGTGCAGGCGCAGAGCACGGCCTGGCGGAGGGCGCTCCCCGCGCCTGCCGCCGCGGGCGATTCCACCGTCTTCCAGCCGGTCCCTCCGCAGTCCGGACAATCCGCGCGCGCCATGAACGGAAGCATAGACGGCGCGGCGCAAGGAGGCAAGCAGCACCCTGGGTGATCTCATAACCCGCTGGCGCGGAGCTTGCGCTGCGCGGAGAAAAATCCAATCCAGAAACCCGCGGCGGCAACCCACGAGGCCATGGCCAGGATGGGAGAATCACGCAGCAGCAGAAAGGTGATGTGGCGGCCTTCGAAAGTGAAGGAGAGCGGAAACGCGGTGAACATCACAGCCACAGCCAGAAGCCAGCGCAGCCTTTCCGCCGTACTCCGCGTGCGCGCAAGGGTACGAAGCTCATGATCGGGCGGGAGACCGGCCATGCGGCCATGCAGGGCGCTGCTGCCGGCAGCCATCTCGCGGCGCTGGGCCTCGAGAGCGCGGGCGAAAGCAGCGTCCTGCCCGGCGAATTCTTCCACCAGCGCGCGAGTATCCGCGCTGGCCTCTCCGGCCAGGTAAGCGGGAAGCAGATCGGCCACGACATCCCGGGTGACATTCATGTTTTCTCTCCTTTTCTTTCCAAACGTGCGGCCTGCCAGGCGGCCAGCCGCAGCCGCCCGCGGTGCAGCTTCACCTTTACCGCGGCAAGCGAAAGCCCGGTGGCCTGGGCAATCTCCTCGTACGACAACTCTTCCTGCGCTCGCAGAAGAATCACCGCGCGGTCCGTTTCCGGCAGTGCGCGCAGGGCCTGAAGAACGCAATGCAGTTCGCTTCGCCCCGCGGCCCTTACCTCCGGGCCTGCCGCGGGATCGGGCAGATTTTCATCCAGTTCGGCCGCGAGTCCGCCTCGGGACGCGCGGCGCCGCAGGCTCTGCAAATAGCAGTTACGCGCGATGGCGAAGAGATACGCCTTCGCCGTGGACGCGCGAATGGGTCCGCTCGCGTTCCACGCGCGGACAAAGGTCTCCGACGTAATGTCTTCCGCCGCGGCGCGCTCACCGCACAGACAGTAAGAAAATCGAAAGACATCGGGCGCATAGCGCCGATAGAGGGCCTCAAACTCCGTCATGCGCGCTCTCGTGGAGGATATGCAATACGCGGGGGAAGGTTACACCACGCCGCGCAATCAGGCGTTCCCTTGGTCCAGCTAATCCCGAGGATTAGTTGGCGGCGCGGAAGGCGGCGATGAGTTGAGCCAGGCCGGGCCCCGGCGGAAGGTCGGAATGCAGCACGGGCCGCGAGATGGGGATGGTGCCCATGGGATGCTCCAGAAGACGCAGGATCTCTGCGGCGGTCACTTCCTGATAGCGGTATCTCCGCTTTCGGACCCGCAGGATGCGTGGAGCGCTTTCGATATCCGGCGGCTTCACCTGGACCATTCCATTGACCTGCCAGATGGAATCGCGCTCATAGGTTGTAATGAGGACGCTGCTCTGTCCTTCCGGCCGCTTGGCGATTTCCTCCAGGGTATCCGCGGTGAGCAGCAGCGGCACATAGCAGTCTTCGCACATCACGGGCGGATCGGCGAGAAAAAGATAATAGCCGTGGCGATAAGCAGGGGACGCGGGGACGCGCTCCTGGGCGCTGGCAGGCGTCCCTGCCAACACCGCAAAACTCAGCAGCACAAACGCGGTCCACCGCGAGGGCGCCATGATTTCTCCCGTTCCTCGAACCCGGTTGGCAAGAAAAAGTTTCAGGAACGGCGGATGGGCGCGGGGCGGTGCGGGCGCGGCGGCGGGGCGTCGCTGGCGCGCACAATGGCGCCCTTGGCAGGATGCACCGGCGCGCTGGGCAAGCCGCGGGCAATCTCCTGCTGCACGAAATGCAGGAACTGCTCCATCTGCGCCTGCATCTGGTTCATGCGGTCGCGCAGGTTCAGGATGATCTCGATGCCCGCCAGGTTCACTCCCATGTCCCGCGCCAGGCTGAGGATGACCTCCAGGCGCGCGAGATCCGATTCCGTGTACAGGCGCGTGTTGCCTTCCGAACGCGAGGGCTTCAGCAGGCCCTGGCGTTCATAAAGGCGCAGGGTCTGGGGATGCACTTTGTAAAGCTCCGCCACCGAGCTGATCATGTAGCCCACCGCGCCGCGTTTTTTCGCTCGTGCCGCCATAACCAGTTGCGCAGCCGCTCCGGGCTGCGTGTTCCTGCCGCCGGCTTCCCACCAGGGCTTTCCGCCAGGGTCAGAAAAAGGGCCCAGGCAAGATTGCCCGTGCTACCTTGTCGCCTTCTCGAAAATCTCCTTGCGCGGATCCTGTTCGTAGAAGCGGTTCAAGTCCTTCAGCAGTTGTCGCGCGCGCTCATCCACGCTGCTGGGCGGTACAATCTGCACTTCCACGTACTGGTCTCCGCGCTTCTTGCCGTGCGCCGGCAGGGAAACCACTCCTTTCTCGCGCAGACGGAACTTCTGCCCGCTGGCCGTGCCCGGAGGAATGCGCAGGAGCGCACGCCCGTCAATCGTGGGCACTTCCACTTTGGCGCCCAGCGCGGCTTCGCTTACGGTGACGGGAACGGTGCTGTAAATATCGTCGCCGCGCCGGCTGAAGTAGGGGTGGGACGCCACCCGGGTGACGATATACAGGTCGCCGGGAGCCGCTCCCGGCAGCGGAACATTGCCGCGCCCCGGCACCCGGACGCGCGAGCCGGTGTCTACGCCGGCCGGAATGCGCACGTCCAGCGATTCGCTGCGCCGCACCCGGCCCTCACCGGAGCAGGCCGGGCAGGGGTTTGCCAGCTTGCCGGTTCCGCCGCAGCGCGTGCATGCGGCGTTGAAGCGCATGCCCATGGCGGATTGCGCGCGGCGTCCGCTACCGCCGCAGGTGGGACAGGTCTGCTCGGCGCCGCCGCCTTTGCCGCTCCCGCGGCAGACGCCGCAGGTTTCCAGCCGCGTGTAGCTGATTTTTTCCACCGTGCCGCGGATGGCTTTCCAGAAATCAATGTCCACCTGGTATTCCAGGTCCGGGGGCACTTCCACAGCTTCGGGCCGCGCGGCCGCTCCGCCCAGGCCGGAAAAGAACTGGCTGAAGACGTCGCGGAATCCCCCGCCTCCTCCGGCGCCGGGACCCGCGCCGGAGAAATCAAAGCCGCCAAAGTCCACATTGAAGCCGCCGGGGCCGTACCCGCCGGCCGGACCCGCCCCAGGAGGAGGAATGTTGTCGGCGTAGAAGCCGTGACGGTCGTACACCTCGCGCTTCTTGGTGTCGGAAAGCACGTCGTAAGCTTCTTGGACCTGCTTGAATTTCTCCTCCGCGGATTTATCTCCGGGGTTCAAGTCCGGATGATACTTGCGCGCGAGCTTGCGGTAGGCTTGGCGGATTTCTTTGGCGCTGGCCTTGCGGCGAACGCCCAGCAGGTCGTAATAGTCGGTTTTGGTTGTGGTGGCCATCGTCCGTTGCGTGTGCTCTGCGCTGTGCGGCAGCGGCTGCCGGAACTAATGCAGAACTCGCTTGCCGCGCGCGGCCTCGCCCGGCGCTACCTGTGCGCTAGAGTTTGGCCCAGCGCGCGTTGATTTCGGCCAGCTCCTGATGTTCCTGGGCCAGCTCCCGGCGCCTCTGCCGCTTCTCTTCGGTGCGCAGGCCCATGGACGCTTCCTTCTGGCTGGCGCGCTCCAGCCAGCGGTCCACCGTGGCCAGCCGCTCCCCCACGCTTTCGTTCGAGGCGCGGAAGCGCAGCGTGCATCCGGTGATTTCCACGGACCGCGGAAGAAAATCCGGAGAAACCTGCTGCTGGGTTTCATAAAACAGGCGCTTCCAATCCGCGCCCGGGGCCTCGGATAGGCCTACGTGAACCACGTAGAGATTGTCTTTCAACTTCTGGACTGCCTGTGGCGGGGGGATCCGCCGGACTCCCTCGGCTGCGCTCAATCAGTGCTCCTCGTCGTAGCTCATCCGCGGATGCCACCCGCGAACCAACGTGAACCCGGGGCACGGCCTTCGCCGTGCCCCTAACGGAATGAACTCGATTCCGGCTCAGTTCGGCCGCTTCGATTCGTCCACGTCCACGTATTCGGCGTCGATTACGTCTTCCTTCTTCTCGCCCGTGGTGCCCGTGGCCGCCCCCGCCGCGGCTCCCGGCGCGCCGGCCGCGGCCTTGTACATGGCCTCGGCCAGGTGATGGGAAGCGCGGGTCAGGTTCTCGACCGCGGAATTGATGGCCTCGCCGTTGCCCTCGGCAATCGCCTTCTTCGCCGCCTCAATGGCCTGCTCGGCCGCGGTAACGTCCGCCTCCCCCAGCTTCTCGCGGTTCTCGCGGATCAGCTTTTCGGTCTGGTAGACCAGGTTGTCCGCGCGGTTGCGCGCCTCGATGGACTCCAGGTTCTTCTTGTCTTCGGCCGCGTGCGCTTCCGCTTCCCTGCGCATGCGCTCCGCGTCCTCCTTGGAGAGGCCGGTAGACGCAGTGATGGTGATCTTCTGCTCCTTGTTGGTGGCGCGGTCCTTGGCAGCCACGTTCAGGATGCCGTTGGCGTCAATATCAAACGTCACTTCGATCTGCGGCACGCCCCGCGGGGCCGGGGGAATGCCCAGCAGCTTGAATTTGCCCAGCGTGCGGTTGTCGCGGGCCATGGGCCGCTCACCCTGCAGCACATGGATTTCCACCTCCGGCTGATTGTCCGCCGCGGTCGAATACACTTCCGTCTTGCGCGTGGGAATCGTGGTATTCCGGGTGATCATGGTGGTCATCACCCCGCCCAGCGTCTCCACCCCCAGAGAGAGGGGAGTCACGTCCAGCAGCAGGATGTCCTTCACCTCGCCGCCCAGCACTCCGCCCTGCACCGCGGCGCCCACGGCCACGACTTCGTCCGGGTTCACGCCCTTGTGCGGCTCCTTGCCGCCGAAGAGCTGCTTGACGATTTCCTGCACCTTGGGCATGCGCGTGGCCCCGCCCACCAGCACCACCTCGTCAATCTTCTCAGCGGTGAGGCCGGCATCGGCCAGGGCCTGCTTCACCGGGCCTTTCGTGCGCTCCAGCAGGTCTTCCGAGATTTGCTCGAGCTTGGTGCGCGAGAGCTTCAACAGCAAGTGCTTGGGACCGGAAGCGTCCGCGGTGATGAAGGGCAGGTTCACTTCCGTCTCCGCCATCTGGGAAAGCTCAATCTTGGCCTTCTCCGCCGCTTCCTTCAGGCGCTGGATGGCCATGCGGTCCTTGCTCAGGTCCACGCCCTGCTCTTTCTTGAATTCGGCGATCAGGTANGTCCATCACCCGGATGTCGATATCGTCGCCGCCCAGGTGCGTATCGCCGTTGGTGGCCTTCACTTCCACCACGCCTTCGCCCACTTCCAGGATGGAGATATCAAAGGTGCCGCCGCCCAGATCGAACACCGCGATGGTTTCGTCCTTCTTCTTGTCCAGACCGTAAGCCAGCGCGGCCGCGGTGGGCTCGTTGATGATGCGCACCACTTCCATCCCGGCAATTTCCCCGGCCTGCTTGGTAGCCTGCCGCTGGCTGTCATTGAAATAAGCGGGAACGGTAATCACCGCCTTCTGCACCTTTTCGCCCAGGAAGTCCTCGGCGGCGGTCTTCAGTTTTTGCAGGATCATCGCGGAGATCTGTTCCGGGCTGTAAGGCTTGCCGGCGATCTCCACGCGTGCGTGGTTATCGGCCCCGCCCACGACTTTATAGGGTACGCGCTTCTTTTCCTCCTCCACCTCGTCCGCGCGCCTGCCCATGAAGCGCTTGATGGAGTAAACCGTGTTCTCCGGGTTGGTCACCGCCTGGCGCTTGGCCACCTGGCCCACCAGTCGCTCCCCGGATTTTGTGATCGCTACCACAGAAGGCGTGGTGCGCCCGCCTTCCTGGTTGGGGATGACCACCGGCTCGCCACCCTGCATCACCGCCACCACGGAGTTGGTTGTGCCCAGGTCAATCCCGATTATCTTGCTCATCAGAGTGCTCCTCCCTGTCGGGGGTTCTCAGCAATGCTCTTTGCGGACATACTGTGTTTGCCAACACGAGGTATTATCGATGTTGAGTGAGTTGTTGTCAAGTCTGCTGAGCCAATCCCTTGGGTTCTCCTAAGTTGCTACAATTCTAAGAGTTAGTAATTCCTGGCCAGGAACAAAACAGACTAATTCCAACTCCGCCCCTGCCTCCCAGCATCTCACTCGCGAGCGTCGGCCGCGTTGAACCGACATCAGGACCGAAGAGCGAGCGCATGGCTCGAGAGCGGTTTTGTGGCCCACGTCACACCGGCCCACGCAGCTAGGCAGCTTTGAGCGTGCCGCAAAGCTTTATGGCGGTGGCGGCAGGCGCTGCACTCTTTGGGCGGACGGCGGCGAAATCGGAGTAGAATCAGGCGGTCAGGCGCAAGCGGGCCTGACCCACCACCTGAAAAGGGGAAGTACTGTGCGCCAAGCTCATAAACTGTCTCTCAGCTTTGCGGCCTTGGCCGTGCTGGTTGCAACTCCGTTGTGCTGGGCGGGAGGCAATCGGCAATCCGCAGCGCATGCCAAGCTCGCCGCGCAGGCGGAAGAGGGCCCGCCCAACAAGGGCCTGGGCTCCCGTAATGCGCCGATAGTGATGGAGGTATTCAGCGACTATTCCTGTCCCGCCTGCCGCGGTTTTTACATCAGCGCGATCCGTCCCTTGCTGGATGATTACGTGGCCACCGGAAAGGTCTACCTGATCCATCGCGATTTCCCGCTGAAAGGCGTCATCGGCCACGAACACTCGCGGGAAGCGGCGCTCTATGCCAATGCCGCGGCGGAAATCGGGAAATTCCAGGAGGTGGATGCGGCGCTCTACGACAAGCAGCCCACCTGGACGAAGGACGGCAGCGTGGATGCCACGGTGGCCTCCGTGCTCACCCCGGCGGACATGAAGCACGTGCGCAAGCTGCTGGAGAACGGAAAACTCCAGAGTTACATCGATAGCGACCAGGCGCTGGGCACTCAGAAGGGCGTGCGGCAGACGCCGAGCATTTATGTGACCGCGCACGGGACCACCTACCCCTTGCCGGCCGGGGGCGTTTCCTACAACCTGCTCAGGAAATTCCTCGACGAACAGTTGCGGCCCTGAGTATGTCGCGGGCTTCCCTGTTGCGCTGGGCGGTGATCGCCGGGCGGGTCTTCCTGGGCGGCGTGTTCCTCTATGCCGCGTACACGAAATTGCGCGAGCCCTTTCTGCTGTTCGCCATGTCCATCAATGCATACAAACTGGTTCCGGAGGGCGCGGCGGAAATCCTGGCCCGGGTGCTGCCGTGGGCGGAAGTGGCTCTGGGTCTGGCGCTGGTTGCCGGGATCTTTCAGCGCCTGAGCATGCTGGCGGCAACTTCCCTGCTTGGCGTTTTCTTCACCATCATGGCCCACGCCTATAAGCCGGGAGAGGAAGGCCAGCAGATCAGTTGCGGATGCTTTGGCATCGGCGAAGCCATCAGCCCGCGGACGCTCTTGCGCGATGGCGCATTGCTGGCGCTTTCTCTTGCGCTCACCATCGCAGCCTTTGTGGCCGCCCGGCGCAAACGCCTTGCTCTTGCGGGTGCGGGCGCTGCGAGCCCAGGCGAAGAAAAGCGGGCGCAAGCTCCCGCACTCCAAACAAAATGAAAACGCTCCAGGAATATCTCCAACTCGCTGAGCAGGCCCACGGGCATCTTTGTGCCGGGCAGGTGCTGGGAGTTCGGCTGGCCATGCTGGGCCTGCGCCGCCTGGGCATCGAAGATCCGGTGAAGGACCGCAAGCGCCTGGTGACCTACGTGGAGATTGACCGCTGCGTGACGGATGCCGTGGCGGTGGTGGCCAATTGCCGGCTGGGCAAACGCAGCCTGAAATTCTTCGACTGGGGCAAAGTCGCGGCGACTTTCGTGGACCTCGAATCCGGCCGCGCGGTGCGCGTAGTGGCCAAAGAGTCCTCCAAGCAGCGCGCGCGCGAAATGTTTCCGGAAATGGAAAAGGAAGCCGGCCAGCAGAAGGCCTACGCCCTGATGCCGGACGAAGAACTCTTCGAAACTGCCTGGTGCGCGGTAGAGGTCCCGCCGGAGGATTTGCCCGGATTCAAAGGACCCCGCATCGTCTGCGCCCAGTGCGGTGAGGGCATCAACTTCAAGCGCGAGGTGCTGGTGGATGGCCGCACACTCTGTCGCGCCTGCGCCGGCGCCCGCTACTACCGCCCCGCCTGAAGCAAAGTTTCTCCCCGGCTTCTCCTCCCGGAGTGCCCGAAAAACGCAGGCCAAAGGCAGTGCCACGGGAATACAATCCCGGCTTCAATGCAGATGGAGGGAGGGCCCATGAGCACCGGCCTCAGAGGGAATCGCTTGCGCCTTGCCGCCGCCATCACCGTCCTGGCCGCCGCCGGGGTATTGCTCCCCGCGGTGGTGCCCGCGCGGCAGGCATCCCCGCCTCAACAGGAACTGACCGTCGAACGCATCTATGGTGATCCGCCGCTGGGCGGAAAGCTTTCCTCCGGCCGCGCCTGGAATCCGGACGGGACGCTGCTTTCGTTCATGACTGTGGGTCCGCGGGAGGCGCACTTCACGGCGCTCGAGACGGCGACGGGGCGCGAGCGCGCGCTCATCCCCGATGAAAAATTCCTGGAACTGCTGGCGCAGACGCGCGCCGGGATCGCCGCTCTGCCGGAGGGCGCGGAATCGGGCGTGGTGGGAATCAAGGGGCAAGCCACCGGGCTGGGCCGGCAAACGCCGCCGAGTTACCTGTGGTCGCCGCGCGGTGACGCCATTCTGTTCGTACTCTACCCGGCGCTGGGGGAAGGCGCCCTGATTTACGACTTGAAGGCGCAGCAGGCCCGGCCGCTCATTGGCAGCGAGCAATTCAAGACGATTGCGGATGTGAAATTTTCACCCGATGGAAATTGGGTGAGCTTCGTCCATGAGCACGCCGTAAAGGTGATTCCCGCAGCGGGCGGCGAAGCCGCAAACGTCGCCGGCAAGGGCGGCGAGGAGATTCGGCGCGGAGAACTGGACTGGGTCTATCCGGAAGAGCTGGGCTGCNGCCGCACCGCTTACTGGTGGTCGCCGGACTCAAGAAAAATCGCTTTTCTCGAAATGGACGAGCGCCATGTGGGGGAGTATCCCCTGGCGAATTTCGGGGCCCTGGACCCTCTGATTCAACCGCAGCGCTATCCCCGTCCCGGCACGAACAATCCGAAGGTGCGGGTGGGAGTGGTGGACGTAACTGCGGGCAAGGCGCCGGGCGAACCCCTGTGGATGGACCTGGGCAAAGAGACAGACATCTATATTCCCCGCGTGACCTGGCTGCTCGATTCGAAGCACCTGGCCATCGAGCGCCTGAACCGCGCGCAGAACCAGCTCGACCTGCTGGCGGCCGATTCCACGAGCGGACACAGTGAAACCATTCTTCGGGAAAAAGACCCGTACTGGGTCAACGTCGCCGGCGCGCCGCGCTTCCTGGACGGCGGAAAAGAATTTCTATGGCTCAGCGAACGCGACGGCTTCCGGCACCTCTATCTTTACGGCGCCGGTGGCCGGCTCATCCGCCAGCTCACCAAGGGAGAATGGGAAGTGACGGAACTGAGCGGCGTGGATGAATCCGCGGGATTGGCGTACTTTGTGGCCACGGAAAAAAGCCCGCTCGAACGCCACCTCTACAGCGNTGCCCCTGGCAGGCGGCGCGATCCACCGCATCACCGCGCAGGCCGGCATGCACGACGTCTCCATGGCCCCCGGAGCCGGACACTACGTGGATACGTATTCCAACGTGGTTACGCCGCCGCGACAGGATGTTTACCGCGCTGATGGCCGGCCCCTCGCCGTGCTCGCGGAAAATGCAGTGCCGGAACTGGCGGAGTACGGGCTGGTGAAACCGGAGTTTGGGGAAATCACCGGACCCAGCGGCGCCACGCTCTACACCATGATGATTCGCCCGCCGGACTTCAATCCTGCGCGGAAGTATCCCGTGCTGGTTTATACCTACGGCGGG
>OCOJ01034693.1_pt3 | contig 29335 bp, 22 predicted proteins | sample 1539251 | NCBI WGS metagenome assembly OCOJ01 (sample SAMN01911457, study PRJEB22624) | soil metagenome | biome: Soil | place: Malaysia | collected 2012-04-30 | depth RA_metagenome m
CCGGCAACTGGTGGCCCTGCAAGGCTCGACCTTGATGGTTGCCAATCGAGCGGCCTTGCAATCAATAAGCGGAGACTAAGCCATCCGGGGCAAAGATCATCCAGCGGCAAAGAACGAACACCGAACCGGGCGTAACGGCGTGCCCAGAAGAATCGTGACTTGGCCTTACAGGCTACCAGAAATTCTTAGCAGAGGGTAAGAACGATGAACTTGTTTAATTTCGAACGAGCTTTGGTGATTTCGACGGAACTACCTATTCGTGAAAAAATAACGGCCACGGTGCAGAAATGCGGGTTGAGCCCGTTCTCCTGTCACAAAATCGCAGATGCCCTGGGCTTGTTAGCGCAACAAGGATTCGGGGTGGTGTTCTGCAACGAAATTCTGCCCGACGGAGATTTCCGAGCGGTGGTAGCGGCTGTAAAACCCATTCCTGTGGTCGTTCTTTCACGCTTCGCGGAATGGGACCGATACCTGGCTGCGCTCCGCGCAGGCGCGTTCGATTACATCGCATGTCCTCCCGATCACGCGGAAACAGAGCGGATCATGTGGGCCGCGGTCAAGCACTTTTCCGAGCAACATCGCACAGCCCACGCCGCAGCCTGAAGATGGAACAGCCGCGGCAATGTTCAAATCCTGAAACGCCCGCTAGTTTGCCTATGGGCGAAAACCAGCGAAACACGATTGGCCCGCAAGAGATCCCGTTGGAAAATTTGGAGGCGTTGAAGCTCTGGGGTACGCTTGAGTGCCGACGGAGTCCGCAGCGGGCAAATCCCTTCCCGAAATCTGTTGGCCGAAGAACGCATGAGTGTTGAGAAAGGCTGGAAGGCGGTGCGAGCATGAGCGAAACGGTGATTTCTCCCCGGAAGCAAGCACAACGCAAGAGCTTCGAGCGAATGTTTGCGCCGGAAAGTGTGGCGGTAATTGGGGCCACCGACCGTGAAGAGAGTGTCGGAAGAACCGTTCTTGCAAACCTGAAGACGACTTTTTTTCAAGGAAAGGTCTACGGTGTAAACCCTAAGCGCAAAGAGATTTTAGGAGTGCCTTGCTTTCCGAGTATCGGAAGCATTCCAGAAAAAATAGATTTGGCGGTTGTGGTGACGCCTGCGCCGACAGTGCCGGGAATCGTGGGGGAGTGCGTGGAGGCAGGCGTTGGGTCGGCAGTGGTGATTTCAGCGGGCTTCAAAGAGCGGGGCGTTGAGGGAGCGGAACTCGAGCGTCAAATCCAGGAAAAGCTACGTGGTGGAACGATGCGGCTAGTCGGGCCCAACTGCCTCGGCATTATGAGCCCGGGCATAGGACTCAACGCGACTTTTTCCCACGATATCGCCCGGCCGGGGAGCGTGGCGCTTCTAAGTCAGAGCGGAGCTTTGTTGACGGCGATATTGGACTGGAGCCTGAAGGAGCAAGTGGGGTTCAGCGCGATCGTTTCCACCGGATCGATGCTGGACATCGGATGGGGAGACCTGCTGGATCATTTCGGAAATGATCCCGAAACGCGCAGCATTCTCATGTACATGGAATCGGTGGGGGAAGCGCGGTCATTCCTCTCCGCAGCGCGGGAGGTGGCCTACCGGAAGCCGATCATCGTGATCAAAGCGGGCCGAACGGAAGCGGCTTCGCGCGCAGCGACGTCGCACACAGGAGCGATGACGGGAAGCGACGAAGTGTTCGACGCGGCCCTGCGGCGATGTGGCGTGCTGCGCGTGCAAAGCATTTCTGATGTGTTCTATATGGCGGAGGCGCTGGCGCGGCAGCCGCGGCCGAGGGGGCCCCGGCTCACAATTCTCACTAACGCAGGCGGACCGGGTGTTCTTGCCACCGATTCGCTGATTAGTGGCGGAGGCGAACTGGCGCCGCTCGCAGATTCTTCAATTCGAGCTCTGAGCGAGTTTCTTTCTCCGCACTGGAGCCATGCCAATCCGATCGACATTCTGGGAGATTCGGGGCCCAGCGAGTATGCGCGGGCCGTGGAGATAGCGATCAAGAATCCCGAGAGCGACGGGTTGCTGGTAATCCTTTGTCCGCAAGGGATGTCGAGTCCAGGGGAGGTAGCCAAAGGATTGAGGCCGTATGCCAAAGGATCGGGGAAGCCGATTCTGGCGAGCTGGATGGGAGGCACGCTAGTCGCAGAAGGGGAAGCAATCTTAAATGACGCTGGGATTCCCACGTTTGCCTACCCGGACACGGCAGTGCGGATGTTCAATTACATGTGGCAGTACAGCAAGAATCTGCATGCGATCTATGAGATGTCGCCGGTGGACGACGATGTAAAGGAGAAAGAACCGACACGCTCGAGTATAGAAGCGTTGCTGGAAAGCATCCGGCGAAAGGGCCGGACGCTGCTGACAGAATACGAGTCAAAGCAAGTGCTTTCGAAATACGGAATCCCCACGGTGGCTACGCTGATAGCTCGGAGCGCGGAAGAGGCAGCGGCAATTGCGCACGAGCTCGGTTTTCCCGTAGTGCTGAAAGTGCATTCGGAAACAATCACGCACAAGACGGACATAGGCGGAGTGAAATTGAATCTGCAAGACGACCAGAGCGTGCGCGACGCGTATCGGGAGATTGAAAGAGCAGTGGGCGAAAAAGCCAGCGCCTCGGAGTTCCTGGGCGTGACAGTGCAGCCGATGGTGAAGATCGAAGGGTACGAAATCATATTGGGGAGCAGCATCGATGGGCAATTTGGGCCAGTGCTGCTGTTTGGCTCGGGAGGGCAACTAGTTGAAGTCTACCGTGACCACGCGCTGGCTCTGCCCGCGCTGACTGTGACGCTGGCGCAGCGGTGGATGGAGCGGACGCGGGTTTACAAGGCACTGAAAGGAGTGCGGGGCCGCGCTCCTGTCGACATGGGAGCGCTGGAGCGATTGCTGGTGCGGTTCAGTCAGCTTGTGGTGGAGCAACCGTGGATCAAAGAGATCGACATCAATCCGCTGCTAGCTTCGCCGGAACGATTGTTGGCATTGGACGCACGCATTGTTCTGCACAACCCGGACACTCCGAGGGACAAGCTGCCGCATCCGACGATCAGGCCGTATCCGATGCAGTACGTAAGCCGAGGGGCGTTGAGGGATGGAACGCCAATCGTGTTCCGGCCGATACGGCCGGAGGACGAAACGCTAATGGTGAAATTCCACGAGACCCTTTCCGATCGAAGTGTGTATTTGCGGTTTTTCCATTCGGAAAAGCTGAGCAGCCGTGTGGCGCACGAGCGGCTGGTAAGGCAGTGCTTCATTGACTATGACCGGGAGATGGCCCTGGTAGTCGAGAGGCATAACAGGAGCGATGGCGGGCATGAGATTATCGCAGTGGGACGACTGAAAAAAGTTCCGGAAACGAAGGACGTGGAATTGGCGGCGCTGGTGACGGATCTCTATCAATATCAGGGACTCGGCACGGAGCTGGTGCGGCGGTTGATCGAGGTGGCCCGCGAAGAAAAGTATGAGCGAATCGTGGCCAATGTCTTGCCAGAAAACGACGCAATGCGAACGGTGGTGGAGCGGCTCGGGTTCCGAGTAAATCCGACGGAAGATGCGGAGATATTTTCCGCAGTTTTCGAGCTATAAAGCCGGAGCAAACCGGCATGGGGCGAGTGCAGAACCAGAGGAGAAGCCGTACTTGCGGGCTAAGCAGCTTTGCGGTGCTTGAAGAACTCGACCTGGCGCAAACGTTTCTTCGCCTTTTCTAGCGTTTTATATGGGCCGCCGAGATTTCTTCCCTTGCTGGAAAGCACCTGGTAGCCCCCGTTAACCTTCTTTATCATGGCAGCTACCTATCCCTGAGGACCCGGGGTTGACTGATGTTTGGCGAAACACGCTAGCTCCGTACCGTTAGAACGGGACATTCGGCGTGGGCGACAACGTTGTAGGCCGTCGCGCGAGTGACATGCGTTGCGGCCCCGGAATAGGTGGTGCTTCCGCGGACGCCCAAAACGATCAAATCAGCCCCACGCTCATTGGCGGCGCTGAGAATCTGCTCGCCTGGTTCGCCGTACTGGACGGCGGGTTCCGGGCGGCACCAGAGGTCTGCATCGGCTGGCACTAAAGTGAAGAGCTGGTGCATCGCTTCGGCAACAGACAGCTCTCCCCGCTTGGCAGCGCGGTCCTCGTTAAGATGCCGAATCACATGAAGGAGAATGAGGCGGGCCTGATTTTCCTGAGCAAGCGAAATGGCATACGGAGCGGCGGCGAGAGAGGCTTCGGTGAAATCGGTGGGAAAGAGCACGCGCTTGAAACGCGCGTCCTTGTGTGAGCTGCTGCGAACCGAAGGACCAATGGTGACTACGGGGATGGGAGAGCGGCGGAAGATCTCTTCGGCGGCGGAACCGAGGATGAGCTTTTGCATCCCGGTACGCCCATGAGTGCCGAGAATCATCAAGTCAATTTCATGCTCGGTTAGCACTTGCCGGAGGGCAGCCCAGAGATCAGTGCCGCGCTCAACAATGGTTTCGTGGGGCAGGCCTACCAACTGCGCTTCAACACGCTGCATCTCCGCTACGGCTGATTCTTCCTGCCACTCGATGGCGGTTTCTGGCGACTCGGGTGACATGTAGACCACGGGGGAAGGTATTAAAGCGTTTAGGGCGAAAATCTTTGCGCCGTAGGCACGGGCGATCTCGATGGCAAAGGGAAGGGCGACCTCGGATGCTTCTGAGAAGTCGGTTAAATACAGCAGGTTATTGAACAGAATTCGCCGCCGAAGCTCAACCGTTTCCATACTCCACCTCTGCGATGCCAATATGCATGGCGCTAGATGGAAGTTCCGTGATTGGAGTCACGGCGCGAAGTGACCCTTATCACCCAAGCATGGGTGAAGAAAAAACAAAGAAGCCGAGGAGTCGCGCGGGGTTCCAGAAAAGGAACGGAAGCGGGTTTGGGCTGGATGCAAATAAGACTTCAACAGAATCGAGCTAGCCCGAGATTGGGGAGCCTGCGTGAAGCAACAGAAGACCAACCAGGATTTGGGCTCACATACCTCTGTGATGTGTGTCACAGCAAGGAGTGAAGGGCCGCGAGAGCATGGTCGAGAAGCGAAGAGGATTGTCTGAAGAGGCGGACTGTGAAAGTTCTTGTTGCGATAGACGCTTCGCAGGCTTCCCAGGATGTCGTGGAAGAGGTGGCGGCAAGGCCTTGGCCTGCAGGATCGAGCTTCTGCGTCGTGCATGTGGTGGACTTAAGAAACTGGGCGGAAGTGCCTGTGTTGCTTGAGGAGTCGAAAAAGGCGGCGCAAAACCTTGTGAAAGCGGCGGCCGACAGGCTGTGCGGGGAGGGGCACAAAACGGCAAGCGAAGTGCTTTTGGGTTATCCGCGCGGGGCCATTGCGGATTATGCAAAAGGCTGGGGAGCAGAACTAGTGATGGCTGGTTCGCATGGGCAAGGGGCGATCAGCCGATTTCTGCTGGGAAGTGTAGCTCAGGGAATCCTACGCACGGCACCTTGTTCAGTTGAGATTGTTCGGCATAGGGAGAAAAATGCGCATGATTCTGCTCGTGGCATGAAGATTCTGGTGGCTACGGATGGGTCGCAGTGCTCGAAAGTGGCGACAAAGTCGATTACCGACCGGCCTTGGCCCACTGGGAGCGCCTTCCGGATTTTGAGTGTAGTGGAGCTTATGTTTTTGGAGAACCAGACTGCCGCTTTTCCTCTTGCCGCAGTTTATCCTCCGAGCCTACTAGACGAATTGATGAACAACGCGCGGGCGCGAGCGAAACAAGCGGTTGAGAGTGCACGAGAAACATTTCAAGTCGCCGGGTTGCGAGTCGTCGAGGATGAATCGACGCCGATGGGCGAGCCGCGAAACGTGATTTTGGATCGCGCCGCGGGGTGGGGCGCGGATTTGATTGTGCTGGGTTCGCATGGCAAGCGCGGGTTTGATCGCGCACTGATGGGCAGCGTTTCTGAGAATGTGGCAATTCACGCGGGCTGCTCGGTGGAAGTTGTTCGAGGGAAATCGGGAGAACGTTATGGCACTTGACACTGCGATCGTCGATGGAAATCAGGCAGTTGCCGATGTGGCTTACAGGCTAAACGAGATCATTGCCATTTATCCCATTACACCGTCGTCGCCGATGGGGGAATGGTCGGACCAGTGGCAAGAGGAAGGCCGACGGAACATTTGGGGAGCTGTTCCTAAAGTGATCGAGATGCAATCGGAGGGAGGCGCAGCCGGAGCGCTGCACGGCGCATTGCAAGCTGGAGCGCTGGGAACAACGTTTACGGCATCTCAGGGACTCTTGCTGATGATTCCGAATATGTACAAGATCGCGGGGGAATTGACGCCAGCGGTGATCCACGTAGCGGCGCGAACGGTGGCAACCCATGCGCTTTCGATATTTGGCGACCACAGCGACGTGATGGGGACAAGAACGACAGGATTCGCAATGCTGGCTTCGAACTCCGTGCAGGAAGCAAGCGATTTTGCGGCAATTGCACAGGCGGCAACGCTGGAGTCGAGAATTCCGTTTCTTCACTTTTTTGACGGTTTCCGCACGTCGCACGAGGTCAACAGGATTGTGCCGCTTGCTGACGGCGATTTGCGGGCATTGGTCAGTGAGGATGGCGTGCGCCAGCATCGCGAGCGCGCGTTGTCGCCGGAGCGGCCGGNTTCTGCGCGGCACAGCGCAAAATCCGGATGTGTTTTTTCAGGCGCGCGAGGCTTGCAATCCGTTTTATCGTGCGTGCCCGACCATTCTCCAAGACGTGATGGATCGATTTGCGGCGCGAACCGGAAGGCAGTATCACCTGTTCGACTATGTTGGCGCTTCGGACGCCACGCGAGTGATCGTGATGATCGGCTCGGGCGCCGGGGCCGTCGAGGAAACTGTTGAGGATTTGTTGCGACGAGGCGAGAAGGTTGGGTTGCTGAAAGTCCGGCTATTCCGGCCGTTTGCTCCGGATGCATTTGTCTCCGCGTTGCCGAAGACTGCGTCGGCGATCGCCGTGCTCGACCGCACGAAAGAGCCAGGGAGTCTTGGCGAGCCGCTTTACCTGGATGTTCTCACCGCGTTTGGAGAAGCAGGACTCGGCGGAGCTGGTCGACCCTTTCCACGCATTATTGGCGGAAGGTATGGTCTCTCGTCGAAAGAGTTCACGCCGGCAATGGCTAAAGCCATTTTTGATGAGCTTGCGAAATCCCAGCCGAAGAACCACTTCACCATCGGCATCCAGGATGACGTCACGCATACCAGCCTGGCCTATGACCCGGAATATTCGACTGAAGATCCGCAGACGGTGCGCGCTCTGTTTTACGGGCTCGGTTCGGATGGGACTGTGGGAGCCAACAAAAACTCCATCAAAATCATCGGCAAGGACACGCGCAATTACGCCCAGGGCTATTTTGTTTACGATTCGAAGAAGGCCGGCTCGATCACCGTTTCGCATCTGCGTTTTGGGCCGAAGCCTATCCGTTCGTCTTATTTGATCAGCAAGGCCAACTTCGTAGCGTGTCACCAGTTCCAGTTTCTCGAGAGGATGGACGTCCTGGAAGCAGCGGAAGTTAATGCCACGTTTTTGCTGAACTCGCCATTCGGGCCGAATGAGGTTTGGAATTGCCTGCCGCGATCCGTGCAGCGAGGCATCATCGACAAGAACCTGAAGTTCTACGTTATCGACGCTTACAAAGTGGCGCGGGAAGCGGGAATGGGCAACCGCATCAACACCATCATGCAGACCTGCTTTTTCGCGATAAGTGGTGTGCTGCCTCGGGAACAAGCCATCGCCGCAATCAAGCAGGCCATTCGCGAAACGTACGGCAAGCGTGGCGAGGCGGTCGTGGAAAAGAACAACGCCGCTGTCGACCGTACCCTCGCAGAGTTACATCAAGTGACCGTTCCCGGACAAGTTTCCAGCAAGTTCGAAATGCTGGCACCAGTTCCGGAGCAAGCGCCGGAGTTTGTGCGGAACATTTTGGGCACGATCATCGCAGGACGCGGCGATTCCCTTCCCGTGAGCGCACTGCCAATCGACGGAACGTTTCCTACCGGCACCGCGAAGTGGGAGAAACGGAACATCACGCAACAGATTCCCGTCTGGGATGAGCAATTGTGCATCCAGTGCGGCAAGTGCGTGCTGGTCTGCCCGCACGCGGTGATCCGCGCGAAGGTTTACGATTCCGAGCAGCTCTCGGGTGCGCCTGCCACATTCAAATCCGCGAAACCCCGTTGGCGCGAATTCGAGAGCCTGCGTTATACCCTGCAAGTTTCGCCGGAAGACTGCACGGGATGCACTCTGTGCGTGGAAGTTTGCCCGGCCAAAAGCAAGAGTGAAGCAAAGCATAAAGCCATCAACATGGAGCCCCAGCCGCCATTGCGAGAAACGGAGAGCGCGAATTGGGAATTCTTCCTGAAGCTCCCGGAATTGGATCGCGAGCGGCTTTCGCACACGCAAGTGAAAGACGCGCAGTTACTTGAGCCACTCTTCGAATTCTCCGGAGCTTGCGCCGGATGCGGTGAAACGCCGTATATCAAACTGCTCACTCAGCTATTCGGCGACCGCTTGCTAATCGCGAATGCCACGGGCTGCTCTTCGATCTACGGGGGAAATCTCCCGACAACTCCGTACACCGTTAATGCCCAAGGACGCGGGCCGGCCTGGTCGAATTCGCTGTTTGAGGACAATGCCGAATTCGGTCTGGGAATGCGCCTGGCCGTGGATAAGCAGGCGGATTATGCGCGAGTGCTGCTCGGACGCATCTCGTCGTTCCTTGGCGACTCCTTCGTGAAAGGCCTGATAGAAGCGAATCAACTAACAGAAGCAGGAATCGCCGCGCAACGCGAAAGGGTTGCTGAGCTCAAGAGAAAACTAGCCGGCAAAGATTCGCCGGAAGCGAAAGACTTGCTCGCTGTCGCCGATGCGCTGGTGCGCAAGAGCGTGTGGCTGGTTGGAGGAGACGGCTGGGCTTACGACATCGGCGCCGGCGGGCTCGATCACGTGTTGGGCTCAGGACAAAACGTGAATGTGCTCGTGCTGGACACAGAGGTTTACTCGAATACCGGCGGCCAGATGTCGAAAGCTACGCCACGCGGCGCCGTCGCCAAGTTCGCCACCGGCGGGAAACAGACAAGAAAGAAAGATCTGGCCATGGAAGCGATCAGTTACGGAACTGTGTACGTAGCTCGTGTGGCGATGGGCGGAGGCGACACACACACGATAAAGGCATTCCAAGAAGCGGAAGCTTATGAAGGACCCTCACTGATCATCGCGTACAGCCACTGCATCGCACACGGGTACGAACTGGCCTTCGGGTTGGAACAGCAGAAAGCGGCAGTGCTGTGCGGCTACTGGCCGCTGATTCGCTACAACCCGTCATTGCGCCTCGAGGGGAAGAACCCCTTCCAACTGGATTCTCGGCCGCCGAGCATTCCCTTGAAGCAATACGCCTATCAGGAAGCGCGCTACTCGATGCTCGCGCGAAGCAATCCGGAAGCAGCACAGGAGCTGCTAAAACTGGCTCAAGAGGACGTGGAGCGCCAGTGGCGCGTCTATTCGAACCGCGCAGCGATGCCCGGCCACGCCGAGGCGGCTGGCAGCGCGCCTACGGGAAAAACAGCCTCCAAGGAAGAAGCGCTTGCCGGAGAACGAAAATGACGGACCTAACTACTACATATCTAGGGCTCCCGCTGAAGTCTCCCCTTGTGGCGTCAGCCGCGCCCTTGTGTGATTCGGTTGACAAGATTCGGCGGCTGGAAGATGCGGGGATCGCTGCCGTCGTGCTTCCTTCTCTATTTGAGGAGCAGATCGATCTCGAAAGCCAGGCCGTGCATTCCGACCTCTCTCGCGGTTCGGAAAGTTTTGCGGAGTCGCTGAATTATCTTCCGGACCTGCAGAACTACAATCTGGGGCCGCAGTTGTACCTCGAACTGATCCACAAAGCCAAACTGAGCGTGTCGATTCCGGTGATTGCCAGCCTCAATGGAGCTTCTCCCGGCGGCTGGATTCGGTATGCACAACTGATGGAGCAGGCCGGCGCCACGGCGATCGAGCTGAACATCTATGGGTTCGAGACGGATCCGCACCGCACCGGAGCAAAGGTGGAACAGAGCTGTTACGAGCTCGTAAAGCAAATCAAAGGAAGCGTTCGCATTCCGGTGGCGGTCAAGCTCTCTCCCTTTTACAGCGCGATGGCCAATCTGGCAAAACATCTCGATGATGCCGGAGCGGACGCCCTCGTTTTTTTCAACCGGTTCTACCAGCCTGATCTCGACATCGAGTCACTGGAAATCATTCCTAGCCTGGCCCTGAGCAGCTCCCAGGAATTGCTACTGCGCCTGCACTGGACAGCAATCCTCTTTGGAAACATTTCCGCTAATCTTGCCGTGACCGGAGGCGTCCACACTGCGCAAGACGTGCTGAAGTCGATGATGGCGGGCGCCCACGTAGCCATGATGACCTCTGCCCTTATCCGGAATGGAATCGAGCACGCCAGCCGGGTCATGGCGGAAGTTTCTCAATGGATGGAAGACCACGAGTATGAATCCATTCGGCAGATGCGGGGGAGTATGAGCAGGCGATCTGTGCCTAATCCGTCGGCTTACGAGCGCGGAAACTATATACGTGTGCTGAGCTCATACACGCTGCGCATGCAACCTTAAGCCAAACAGTTCAGAGCATGCGCTCGCCTCGGGAAGGAATGGGCCTTTTCGAGTCGAATGATTCAGTTTCTTCGCCAGGCACGAACAGCGCTGGCTCGATGGCTTCGGAGACAAATTGAGCTTCCGATTCGACGGGGTGCAACGCCCCACGGAGCTCAATCATCGCGGTGATTGCGGCGACCAGCATAGAGAGCAAGCCTAAAACAAAGAATACAACGGCGCAGATGCCAGCTATGCGCGCAAACAACGAGAACCCCAGGGCGAGGCTGCAAAGAATCAACAGGACGATTGCGGCGAGCAAGAACAGCAGCGCCGTTCGAATCAGCCTGGCTCGGTGGGTGACGCCGCTGGTTTGTGTCCTTAGCATTTCCAGGAGTTGGCGCTGTTCCAGCATCCCTCCCTGCCTCGTTTTTTCCTGCTGCTCGAGCATTTCCCGCTGAAACCCGCGCAGACGCGCAACCACCGCGGCAAGCCGTCCGTAAAAGGCCAGTGCGAGCAAACCACAAGCCGAAATAATCACCACGGGAACAACCGAAGCGCTGATCATCCCAGGCCATTCTTGAACTGACACTTTCTCTCCTTTTCCTGCCTCCGGCGGACTTCAGGAGGTGAGAATCACCAGACTGCGGGGCGTAACGAAATACTTTGCGCTCTCGATCGATGGGGCGCGGCTAAGCTCATTGATATCCAGTGGAGAGGGCAACGAAGTGTCCATCAACAGCCGCCACCGCTGCATGTCGCCGCCCGGCAATGATGGCAGACGAAACTCGATTCGTTCCCAATACGCGTTCATAATGACGTGGCGCAATTGGCCATCGCGAAATCCTTTCAACGTGAACGAAAGGGTGTGGGAGTCGTCTCCCCAATCCGGCTGGCCAGGCTCGACGCCGTGCCATCGCAATTCGGCCTGCCGGAGTAATTCGGTGAGACTTAGTGCTTCCATTTCGCGTCCCCTCTCGAAGGCCAAGCGGAGCCGGATCAATTGCTGGACAAAACGAAAAATATCCGCATGTTGATCGAGCAATCGCCAATCGAACCAGCTTGTCTCGTTGTCCTGGCAATAGGCGTTGTTGTTGCCGCGCTGTGTGCGGCGGACTTCATCGCCCATCGCGATCATGGGCGTGCCCGCCGAGAGCAAAAGAATGGCGAGGAAGTTCTTGACTTGGCGATTGCGAAGCTCTTCTACTTCGGGATTAGTGGCTAGCCCCTCGATGCCGCAATTCCAGCCCAAATTGTTATCGGTGCCGTCGCGGTTTTGTTCCAGGTTTGCTTCATTATGTTTGGTGTTGTAGGAAATGAGATCGTTGAGCGTGAAACCATCGTGGCAGGTGACAAAGTTGATGCTTTGCTCGGCAGTGCGGTCTCCACGGAAGTAGAGATCAGGACTTCCTAAGGTGCGGTCTGCAAGTCCTCGGACTGTGCCTCTGTCTCCTTTGACGAAGGCGCGGACTTGGTCTCGAAACAAGCCGTTCCATTCCTTCCAGTTCCCGCCAGCGAAATTCCCGACCTGATAGAGCTCTGTGTCCCAGGCTTCCGCGATTAGTTTGGCGCCAGCCAAGACCGGATCCGACTCGAGGTCGGAGAGGATAGGAGCGTTGGCGAGAGGGCGGCCCGTTTCGTCACGGGAAAGGATGGAAGCGAGATCGAAGCGAAAACCATCGACATGCATCACGGAAGCCCAGTAATGAACGCTGTCCAGGATCATTCGGCGGACAACGGAATGGTTGGCATTGAGGGTGTTGCCACAGCCGGTGTAGTTGGCGTAGCGAGACTTGTCGTTGCCGCGCGGGAGGTAGTAAACGGAATTGTCAAAACCGCGAAAGCAAAGTGTAGGTCCGTCTTCCGGCCCCTCGGCGGTGTGGTTGTAAACAACATCTAGAATGATCTCGATGCCTGCGCGATGCAGAGCCTTCACCATGTCGCGGAATTCATCCAGGCACCCTAACGGGTCCTTACGCGAACTGTAACCGGAATGCGGGGCAAAAAAGGAAATCGGGCAATAACCCCAATAATTGGAGAGTGTAGGCGGGGCGTCCTGGGGATCGAACTGGAAAACAGGAAGAAGCTCGACCGCCGTTATTCCTAGCTGCAGAAGGTAGGGAATCTTTTCAATGACGCCGGCGAAGGTGCCGCGCTTTTCCGCAGCTACGCCGGAATTGAAGTGCCGCGTGAATCCACCGACATGCATTTCGTAAATGACGGTTTGAGAGAAGGGCCGGTTGAAAGGAGCGTCGCCCTCCCAGTCGTATTTGCGCGATTCCGCAACGATGCTCTTCATGGCGTGTGCACAATTGTCTCCCGTCCTGCGAGCGGCCGGGCGGTCGTAGTCGGCAGCGGACACGCACTTTGCGTAGGGGTCGAGCAGGACTTTGTCTCCATCGAAGCGATGGCCGTTCGCGGGATCGAAGCGACCATGCACTCGATATCCGTACGGCTGTCCTACCTCAAGTCCGGGCACGAAGACATGCCAATAGTGCGAGGTTTTATTACGCTTAGGGTCGAGTGAAATAGTGCGGGCAGGCTTCAAATCGTGGATGGTGTCGAACAGCAGTAATTCGACGTTCGTGCAGTTCTTCGAGAAAACGCTGAAGTTGACGCCGCCACAAGTGGGCGTGGCCCCCAATGGGAAGCTCTTGCCGCGCCGGTGCTCATTGGCCATCGCTGGAATCCTGGAACTTGCAGGAAACCCCAGCGAGGGAGCAGTTTGTTTGCCAGCGTCACTCCATTAGAAATTTTTAATNGAAATGAGGCATTGACACCCAGGCAAGGTCCGGATTAGTTTTGCTTGAATATCCTTGGGAACCAAAATCCCTTCTCTTGAGAGAAAAGTTTGGTTCCCGGTTTGGTTTGTGTTTGCGGTTTGCATCAGGCTGGTTAAATGCCGCTTCGGGGTCTTCCGGCGGTTTCTCGAATCCCAGCCTGATTCTCCCCCTTCCCCGCTAGCTGCATCAAGAAGCTGGAACTGGGCGGTGGCAAGCGTTCTCAGGTTCAGCTGCGGGTAGACGCCAGAGTCTGAGTGTCTGACCGGAATGCTTACAGTTCAGACCTCATGAGTCCGCGCGCTGCAACCATGCAGGCAAGAATTCATTTAAAGGAGATGGAGGGAAATCCGATGAGTAATAGACCTACGTCCGTTGTCGCCGCAACGCAGCAAGCTCGCGGTGCGAGCCCCAATCATCACCCGAGCGAACAGGAGATTGCCATTCGCGCTCATGAACTCTTCCTGGAGCGCGGGTGCGCAGACGGACACGACATAGAGGACTGGCTGGAGGCCGAGCGCGAGCTGATTGAAAAGGGCAAGGCGCAAGTCCCGCAACAAATCAGTTCCCGCCATCGTGTGTAAATTCCGCCTTGTGGTAGTCTCTGCAGCGAAATCGAATTTCAGTACGGCAGTGCCTCCTTGCTGTCGAAAACCCTTCGGGCGAGCGCCTTCCGCCCTCGGTTGAGACATCACCATGAAGCCTATTGGGACGTTCAAAGTTCGGCCTTGCTTGCCAGATGCCTTGAAGCCGCTCCTGCGCCTTGCTTATAACTTGCGCTGGAGCTGGGATCACGCCGCGATCGATCTATTTCGAAGATTCGACCGCGACTTGTGGGAGGCGTCTGGACGGAATCCAGTACGCGCGCTCGGCAGTGTGGATCAGTCTGTGCTAGACGCGGCCGCGCGGGATGACTCACTGTTGGCCCACTTGCAAGGCGTCTCTGAAAAATTCGACGCCTACCTCGCTGCTGATTCGACCTGGTACAACCGGGAACACCCTGGCGAGGAGAGCCTGCTCGTCGCTTATTTCTCGGCAGAGTTTGGGATCTCGGAATGTCTGCCCATTTTTGCTGGAGGACTCGGAGTACTTGCTGGCGACCATCTCAAAGCAGCCAGTGATTTGGGCTTGCCCCTGGTAGGAGTTGGGCTGCTATATCAGCAAGGATACTTCCGGCAGTACCTCAGCGCAGCCGGATGGCAACAGGAAGCTTATGAAGAAAATGATTTCCACACGCTGCCCATCGAACAGGTGCCTGGTCTAATTGTCCACGTGGACTTGCCGGAAGGAAGAGCAGCAATTCAAGTCTGGCGCGCCGTCGTAGGGAGATTGCAACTTTTTCTTTTGGACACGAACGTTCCTGAGAACCGGCCCGAATCCCGGAGCATTACCGGGCAACTCTACGGCGGCGACTCCGAGTTGCGCATCCGCCAGGAAATCGTGTTGGGCATCGGCGGAGTTCGCGCTCTCGAAGCCCTTGGGATTAAGCCCACTGTTTATCACATGAATGAGGGCCATTCCGCCTTTCTGGGACTCGAGCGCGTCGCTGGTTTGATGGCAACACAGGGACTCTCATTTGAAGAAGCGCGCGTATTGGCGTCCGCCAGCATCGTTTTTACAACACATACACCAGTGGCTGCGGGCCATGACTACTTCCCGGCAGCTTTGATGGAGCGCTACTTCGCGCAATTTATGCGGCGGCTGGGGATAAGCCGGACGGAGTTTCTCGGCTTGGGGAGGCGGGACCCCAGCAACGAGGGAGAAGATTTCTCCATGACCGTGCTGGCGCTGCGCCTGGCAGCCTTCAGTAATGGCGTAAGCAAACTCCATGGTGAAGTGAGCCGGCGCATGTGGAACGGCATGTGGAAAGGCCTGCCGGAGTGTGAAGTTCCCATTGGATATGTGACCAACGGCGTGCACTTCCGAACCTGGGTCTCTCTGGAGATGAATCAACTCTACGATCGCTATCTCGGCCCGAAATGGCGTGAAGAGCCCGCCGACCCGAAGCTTTGGCAACGCACCCAGTCCATTCCCGCGGGAGAATTATGGCGCACGCATGAAAGGCGGCGCGAGCGGCTCGTGGGCTTTGCTCGCCGCCGGCTGCAGGAACAGTTGAAGAGCCGCAGCGCGCCCCAAACCGCCATCGACGAAGCCGAAGAAGTGCTTAGTCCCGATGCCTTGACAATCGGCTTTGCGCGCCGCTTTGCTACCTATAAACGAGCCACTCTGCTGCTTCGCGACCCTGAGCGTCTTGCACGCATTCTTAATCATCCCGAGCGTCCAGTACAGATTATCTATGCTGGCAAAGCGCACCCAAGGGATCACGAGGGAAAGGAGCTGATCCAGGCCGTTGTTAATCTGGCGGCCCGGCCGGAGTTTCGGCGCAAGCTCGTCTTTCTTGAGAACTACGACATGAGTGTGGCCCGCTACATGGTTCAAGGATGCGACGTCTGGCTGAACACACCTCGCAGGCCTCAAGAAGCCAGCGGCACTAGCGGAATGAAAGCACAGGCCAATGGCGCGCTCAATGTAAGTATCCTTGATGGATGGTGGGACGAAGCTTGGCAAATGGGCAAAGAAGATGAGACAGAGGTTGGCTGGGCGATCGGCAAAGGGGAAACGTACGACGACCCTGCTTATCAGGATCAGGTGGAAGCGGAGGCCCTCTACGAGTTGCTGGAACGTGAAATCGTTCCGGCATTTTATGAGCGCCGCGCTGATGGACTGCCGAGAAAGTGGATCGACCGCATGAAAGCTTCGATCGCCCGGCTCTGTCCGGAGTTCAACATGCACCGCATGGTGATGCAATACGCGAACGAATACTATCTCGTGGCTCATCATCGCTTACAAAAGCTGCAAATGCAGGAGGCAGCGCGAGCAAAGAATCTCGCAGCGTGGCGAAGCCGCGTAGAGAGGGCGTGGCCGCGGCTCCAACTGAAATCGGTCCGGGATGATGTCTCAGAGGTTGAACTGGGTCAGGTCGTTCAACTATCCGCTCAGGTTGTGTTGGATGCTCTCACCCCCGAGGATGTTGCCGTACAGGTTTTAGCGGGAAAGGTCGATGCCCGGGGTGAAATCAAGGATCCCGTCGTGGTGCCGATGGAGCCCACTGGCAAGTACAGCTCTGGGGGCTACCTGTTTCGCGCGCCACTCCATACTCCCAAGAGCGGGCTATGCGGGTATGCAATTCGCATCTTGCCTAAACATCAAGATTCGATAACGTCGTTTTTGCCCGGATTGATTACTTGGGCGAGTGCGACCGTTGTCGAAGCTAGAGAACTGGCCGTTAGGTAGTCCTCCCCAAACAAGATTGCAGAGCACTGTGGCGACAATCAAGCCGCCGGAAGAAGGGCTTAATTTTTGTGGGAAAAGCCGACAGCCTCTGCCGCAATTTTCGACAGCCTTGAATTGTCTGACGGGATGACACTTCTAGGGTTTCTGTCGGAATCCCGGCCAGCGACCGTCGAAATTCTGGACACCGATGATGACTTCATTTCTGAAAAACGCCCGACGCGCGTCTCCAACTCCATTGATTTCAGTGAGTTCAAGATAACGAAGGACATCCTAATTCCTTGCGGTTTGGGTAAAGGCGTGCACCTTATAAGTTTGGCTGGTGAAGCACAGAGCTTCAGGGAAAGCAGCCAGAGAGGATCGAAGACCATGACTCTCATTCTGGTTCTGTTGATGTTCGGAACGTTCATTGCGATTGATTATTTCCGTAACCGCCATCGGCCACCGCAAGTAGCGGAACAGAAGCTGCCGCAATCCGCGCCGCACTTCTCTTTGGGCGATTACGTCGAAGGTTTTCACGTACCGGAAACGGTACGCTATCACGCCGGGCATGGCTGGGCGTTGCGCGAAAGAAGCCGCCTGGCACGAGTGGGCGTGGACGAGTTCGGCGCGTCGTTGCTCGGCGGCGTGGAGCGCATTGAGCTCCCGAAGCCCGGCCGCTGGGTTCGGCAGGGACAGAAAGCATGGACCTTTTATCGGGATGGCGAGAAATGCCAGATGGTATCTCCCGTTGAAGGCGAAGTCGTTGAAGTGAACGAAGAAGTGCTCAAAGACCCCTCATTGCTACGAAAAGATCCGTTCGGCAGCGGTTGGCTGATGACAGTCCACGTTCCCGACGAAGAAAGCGTCCGCCGCAACTTCCTGCCTGTGCACTTGGTGAAGGATTGGATCCGGGAGTGCGCGGAGCGGCTCTTCGCAGAACAACCGCAACTGGCCGGGCCGGTCATGGCAGACGGAGGCCGCCCAATCGAGAGCTTGACCGCAGCGATGCCGGACTCTTCGTGGAAGGAGCTCACCAAAGAGTTCTTCCTCACGGAATAAGCAGAGCGGGGCCAGGGAGAACTCTGAAAAATCGCTGGCTCCGCATTCCCTTTTTGGTACGAATCGGCTCCCCAAGTTTCTCTAGTGCGGCAAATGACTCGGGGTGCCTCCTTGTCCAAAAGCGCGAGTTGTCTCGTCTGTCAATCCCATCGCTCCGTATTGAAAACAAACCGGTTAGTCCGAATGTGTGACGGCGGACAACCAGCACCGTGACCGGAGTCACAGCCTCCAACCCGCCCCCCTCCCGACAATGTCCCTATGAAGAAGGGCATACTCTACGACAGCACGATGTGCGTCGGCTGCAGGCTCTGCGAAAAGGCTTGTGCCGAGCATCACAATCTTCCCTACAACGAGTCGATTGCTTCTGAAGAGAAGCTCTCGGCACACAAACTAACAGCCGTCACAACCCATGGTGACAAGTTCATGCGGCGATTCTGCATGAATTGCATTGAGCCCACTTGCGTCTCCGTGTGCCCCGTCGCGGCACTTCAAAAAAACGCGAATGGCCCGGTTACCTACGATGCCAGCCGGTGTATGGGGTGTCGGTACTGCATGTTTGCCTGCCCGTTTCAGGTGCCAACCTACCAATGGAATAACCGCATACCTACGGTCAAGAAATGTGACATGTGCGCCGATCGGGTCGCTGCGGGGCTACCGACGGAATGCGCAGCGATTTGTCCTACTGGTGCGACAAAATTTGGCGACCGTGAGGAACTCCTTGCGGAAGCCCGCCAGCGAATCGCCTCCAACCCGGACCAGTACTATCCCCACATCTATGGGCTGGAAGAAGTCGGCGGCACTTCGATGCTGCTTCTCGCATCGGCGCCTTTTGAGGAGCTTGGTGTTCGCACCGGTTTGCCGAACGCACCACTGCCTCTGTTGACATGGAGGGCATTATCCGAGATTCCCAGCATCGTGACGGTTTGCGGCGTACTGTTGGGAGGCGTCTGGTGGCTCAGCCATCGCCGAGAAGAAGTGCGGGCTGCGGAACGCACGGAACGTAACGAGCAGGAGAAGAAATCGTGACACCGGTTAGACAGTGGCCCCGACTGACCTTTTGGCAAACAATATTCTTCCTGATTATGGCGGCCGGCCTTTATGCCACCTATGTCCGTATAACGATGGGCCTCGGCGGAGCAACGAATCTGAAAGACCAGTTCCCGTGGGGCCTTTGGATCGGGTTTGACGTGTTGTGTGGAGTGGGCTTGGCTGCGGGCGGATTCACGTTGGCTGCGGCTGTCCACATATTCAACATCGAGCGATACAAACCGATTCTGCGCCCCGCAATTCTCACTGCATTTTTGGGCTATTTGCTGGTCATTTTTGCCCTGATGTACGACCTGGGCATTCCTTATCACATCTGGCACCCGCTCGTGATGTGGAATCCGCACTCGGTGATGTTCGAGGTGGGTTGGTGCGTGATGCTCTACACCACCGTTCTGGCGTTGGAATTTGCTCCGATCGTTCTTGAACGGTTCCACTGGAACAGGGCGTTGAAGGCAATGCGAATTGCCCTGATCCCCCTTGTCATTCTCGGCGTCATCCTTTCCACGCTTCATCAGTCTTCGCTCGGCAGCCTGTATCTCATTGTTCCCGAAAAACTCTACCCCCTTTGGTACACCTCCCTGCTTCCTTTGTTCTTTTTTGTCTCATCGCTATGCGCGGGGCTGGCCATGACGATCTTCGAGTCCTGGCAAAGCAGCAAGGCTTTCGGCAAGCAGTTGGAGCTTCCTCTCGTGAGCGGCATGGGGCGGCTGCTTGCGGTTCTGCTTTCGTTTTATTTGATCATGCGATTTCTCGATCTTCTGAACCGCGGTGTCCTGCGCTTGCTGGCACAGCGAAGGACAGAAACCTATCTCTTCCTGTTAGAGATTGCGTTGTTTGCCTTGCCGATGTTCTTGCTTTTCCGCCGCAATGTTTACGCGAAGCCATCCGCCCTTTATGGCTGCGCGGTGATGGTGCTCTTCGGCTTCGTCGCCAATCGCTTGAATGTCAGTGTGACGGGTGTCGAAGCGGCGTCGGGGACTTCGTACTTCCCGAAATGGACGGAGATTGCGGTCACGCTGTTCATTGTTGCGCTGGGCTTCGCGATCTTCCGGTTTGCGGTCAAGTATCTGCCTGTCTTCGACGGTGTAGTGCCAGCGGTTCGCTCGCGAACGACGGCCACAATGGCCTCAACGACGGCAACCGCTTCAAAGGTCCCCGCGGATTGAACGCGCGAGAGGAGGGACGATGGGAACGGGCAGGCGATTCCGGTTCGGCCTGGCCCCGAAACTCGTGTTTTGGCTGGGGGCTACTACCGCCGCGGTCATCCTGATCTCCGCTTCGGTTAGTCTTCATTACCAACGCTTGGAGTCCGAACGCCTCGCCATCCATGACGCGGACCGGGTTGGAGAGCTGATCCAACGCGCGACACGCTACTCCATGCTCCGCAATGACCGCGCCGCCCTCGCGGAAGTATTGAACACGATTGGCGGCCAACCTGGTATCCGCCGCGTGCGCGTTTTTTCCGGCACCGGCACAATTCGTTTCTCGACTGATCCGCGAGAGATCGGCACTGCCGTCAACAAAGATGCCGAAGCTTGTTTTGGATGCCATGGCGACGGGCTGCGCTCTGCCGAACTCCAGCGCCCAAGCCACGCCAGGATTCTCATCGATGCCAGCGGAGAGCGGAAAGTGGGCGTGATCCGCGTCGTCGAAAATGAGCCGGCATGCTCCAACGCCGACTGCCATGCTCATCCGGCCGGACAGCGCGTTCTCGGAGTAATCGACACAAATCTTTCGTTAGCGACTGTGGACGCGCAATTAGCCGCTCAGCAGCGCAGGGTCGTGCGCGTTACCGTAGTCACCGTGGTTGTCTTGACGCTGGCGTGCTTTGTCTTCGCTTGGTGGGTGGTCGGCAAACCCGTGCGCGGGCTTATGGACGGCACAAAGCGCATAGCACAAGGCGACTTGGATCATCGTTTGAGCATCCATTCCCAGGACGAACTCGGCGAGCTGGCCGCTTCTTTCAACGACATGGCGGAATCGCTGGCCCGCGCGAGACAGGAGATTACCGATTGGGGCCACCGGCTCGAAGAAAGGGTGGAACAAAAATCCAGGGAATTGGAAGGTGCGCAGAGAACCCTGCTGGTGCGGGAAAAAATGGCCTCGCTTGGGAAACTTGCCGCCACTGTCGCGCACGAAGTGAACAATCCACTCGCCGGCATCCTGACATACGCCAACCTCTCTCTAAAACAGCTGGACAAGGTTTCTTGCGATCCGGCAATTCGGGCCGAAATGATCGAAAACTTGCGCACCATCGAACGCGAAAGCCGCCGTTGCGGTGACTTGATGCGCAATTTGCTGACCTTTGCGCGCCAGACGCCGAGTCAACGCGAGCTGAATGATGTAAATCAGCTCGTGAAACAGGCCTTGGGGTTGGTGCACCATCAGCTAGAGCTGAAGAGTATCGAGTTGAAGGAAAAGTTTGCCAAAAATCTCCCGCCTCTGCGCTGCGATGCAGGGCAGATGAGGCAAGTCGCGTTGGCACTGCTTGTGAATGCCGTTGAGGCCATGCCCGATGGTGGGCTTCTAGAAATCTCGACTGACGTGGATGCACGGACGCGATGCGTGACGCTCCGAGTGCGCGACACCGGTGTAGGCATTCCCGCAGAAGTGCTTCCGCGCATCTTCGATCCTTTCTTTACCACGAAGGACACGCAGCAAAGTACGGGCCTGGGCTTGGCGGTCGCGCGGAGCATCGTCGAGCAGCATGGCGGCGACATTTTGGTGAATTCCGCACCCGGTCAGGGCAGCGAGTTCACCGTATCACTACCACTCGATGCCACCGTGACTCTGGAAGCGGTGCTTGCCGCCCAGGAAAAGAGGTGAATGAAGTGGAAACTCTTAGCGCAGAACAGACGGGCAAAATATTAATCGTCGATGACGAACTCGTGGTGCGCGATTCCCTCGGCAAGTGGTTTACGACGGAAGGTTACACGACCAAGGCGGTGAGCAGCGCACACGAGGCGTTGAGCTCATTTCAGCCAGGCACCTGGGACGTTGCTTTGATCGATATCAAAATGCCTGGAACGGATGGCATCGAGCTCCAGCACCGCCTCCATGAAGCAGATCCCGATTTGATCGTGATTATCATGACCGGATATGCCTCAGTTGAAACAGCCGTGCAGGCCCTGAAACAGGGGGCCTACGACTACATCACCAAGCCTTTCGATCCGGATGAATTGCTCCACCTCATCCACAATGCCATCAAGCACCGGAGAGCCCAAAAAGAAGTGGTACAGCTCCGGGAGCACTTGGAGGAGATTTTTCCTCAAGTGGAAATCGTCGGACGAAGCGAGGTGATGAAGCGCGTCTGTGAGTCCGTGGAAATGGTGGCGCCTACTGATGCCACGGTTTTGATCACCGGCGAGAGCGGAAGTGGAAAAGAAGTCGTGGCCCGGGCCATTCATGCGGCAAGTCCGCGACGGCTTATGCCATTCATGGTTATCCACTGCGGCGCGCTCTCGGAAACGCTGCTGGAAAGCGAACTATTCGGCCACGAGCGCGGCGCCTTCACGGGCGCGCAGGCACGCCGCAAAGGCAAATTCGAAGCTGCCGATGGTGGCACGGTCTTCCTGGACGAAATTGGAGACATCAGCCTGAAAACGCAAACCGATTTGCTGCGCGTCCTTCAAGAAAAGGAAATTGTGCGCGTTGGGGGAACGCAGCCGACCAAAGTGGATTTTCGCTGCATCGCGGCCACAAACCGCGATCTGGACGCCATGGTGAAGGAAGGGACATTTCGTTTCGACCTTTTCTACCGGCTTAACATTTTCCGTATCCACATTCCGCCTCTTCGAGAACGCCGCGAAGATATTCCTTTGCTCGCCGAAGCGTTGCTCAAAAAACACGCCGCGACGATGAATAGGCCGGCGCCAGCTCTGTCCGCCGAGGCCGTGGAGCTCCTCTTGAACTACAATTGGCCGGGCAACGTACGCGAGCTGGAAAACGCCATCGAGCGAGCTTTGGTCATTGGGCGAGGAACAGAAATTCAGCCTCAACACTTCCCCTTCTTTCAATCATCCGGTCTGACTCCAACCGGGCGCCGCCTTGAGGACGTGGTTCGCGCCCACATCGAGCGCGTCCTTGAAGAAACTCACTGGAACTTTTCCCAGGCCGCCCAGATTCTGGACATTGATCGCAGCACCCTCTACAACAAAACGAAAAGCTATGGACTCAAGCGCCAGGTGCCGGTCCACGAATGAAAGCTATCCAATTGCTCGGGATAGGAGCAGACCGCGGGAACTCGCCGGTTCCCGCTCAGAGACAAAGCCTCGAGATGCTCGAGGGCCTCTCCAGCGACCTAGCTCGTATTTTCCATGTTCCCTGCGAAGTTCGAGACGACTATCTGGCGGCGGACTTCGCATTCGATGCCATCCGGGGCCAGTATCATTCCACTGCGATTCTGCAGCGCATGCAGGCGCTGGTGTCGCATCCCGAAACGCATCTGGTAGGAATTACCGGAGTCGACTTGTACGTACCCGTGCTGACCTTCGTGTTTGGGGAGGCGCAGCTCGAGGGCGTCTGTTCGCTCGCATCCTGGCATCGGTTGCGCGATGAGTTTTATGGGCTCCCGGCAAACCGTGAATTGCTCGTGGACCGATTGAAGAAAGAAGCGGTCCATGAATTGGGCCACACGTTTGGGCTGCGACATTGCTTCGATTGGCGCTGCGTGATGTCCTCCTCCCACAATGTAGAGCGCATCGATAGCAAAGGTGCTGAATTCTGTTCGGCTTGCCTTCGCAAAGTTTCCCACCTGACTTGGTCGCAGGGAATCGCTCCAGCGAGAAGCTGAGGACTGATCACCAAAAACTCAGATAACTCAGAAGATCGCGTCACGCGGCTTTACACTCATCTTCGCCGCAGCGCCTTCGGTCAATCGTTTGTGGATAGCGTTCCGCTTTGCGAGACGGGGCAGCCAGCGGAGGCATCGTCGGATTCCGTCTGAAAATCCGGGATCCAGAACTCATGGTTGAGCTCCTTAACCATCTTGAGTCCGAGCTTCGGCAGCAGCTCTTTTTTCGTGCCCAGGTAGGTAAAGTGAGGCAGGTCTAACCTGACTGTTTGAAACCAGCCATCCGCTTCCAAGATGGAGCGGACGCGGGCGTCGTCATACTCCCTCACGTCGAAAGCGAGCAAAAAGAGATGCTGGGAGGCACCGGGGGCCGCAACCGACGAGAGGATGGATTTTGAGAATCCTTTTCCGAAGAGGAGGCTCTTACTTTCCAGATCAAGGATCGCTTGAGTCTGTTCTTCGGGAGGAAGTTTCTTGACGCGCGCAGCTTCGGGAGCAGTGATGCGCCCAGCCTGGGTCCAGTGCTGCAAGCCCGCTCCAACTCGATTCCTCCAAAGCGCTGAAGTTTTGTCGTAAGTGCGCTGGGCGGCATTCGAATCCATCGGAAGAATATCGAGATGAAGCTTGGCGGCGTCAGCGCGGGCCGCCATCAAGGCGCGCAGTGCGGCCGTTTGCAACTTCACGGAGATGCCGCCAAGGCTGGCCTGCTCTGTGGTTACAGTGGACTGCCAATCTGCGGCCACTGCCGCATCGCGAAAAGCAATTGTAGGCGGCAGAGTCACACCGCCGCGGGCCACGAAGACTGCACCATACTCACTAAGCAGGCGGTTTCCCACGGCGTCGTTCGCATCGGGCAGACGAAAGTTCACCGGAACACATTTCAGAAACCGTGATCGTGGAGCGGGTCCTGGAAATTGGACTGAGCTCGAACTATAGCGGGAGGGCGATTGACTTGCATTTACGTGCCGGAGATTGTGGCTTTCTCCGAAGGACCAAACGGAGAGCGAAAGCACCGCCCCGCTCGTGAGGATTGGCAATGACCTGAGCAATTTCATTTTTGCCGCAAACGATAAAAGTGGCCCCGCGGGACACGGCCAAGGCTTCTGCAGCTCTGTGCCATTTTACCCGAGGCCTTTGTAGTGTGCTTCCTGCCGCTGTGAAGTAGTAGAGGGCAGGAGCAAAACCTCAGGCACAAACCAATTAGCATGGCCAACTGGGCCACAGCCTCTCTTGAAGATCACATCTATGGACTGCTCTTTAGTTTGCGGCGAAGCTCGATGGACTTGTAGATGAGATAAGCAGGCGGCTCATACGACTTGGGATGCTGGCTGTAAAACTCCCGCTCGGCTTGCTGATAGGACTCGAACGCGCTGCGAAAATCGCCCTGGGCTTCCTTGACTTGCGCCACGAGAACTTCAGCGGGAATGGAATCAGGAACAGCTTTCAATGCTTTCTGCGCGTACTGTAGCATCTGCGCCAGATCGCTCGCCGCTTTGTAGTAATGGGCAAATTGCAGGTTCAGGGTTTCCTCCTCCCCCGGTGCCAATCGAGAAGGGCGCGGCTGGACGGTGAGCTTCACCGGCTCGGATTCAACGCGGCCGTGCCAGGAGCCCGGAGCTAACGTTCCGCCGTTTTTCACCTCAAGCACCGCCGCAATCAGGAAGTTCCCGGGCTGGACCTGTGCCGCAGCAGACGGATCCAAGAAGTAAGTCACTTGCGGCGTGGTTTTCTCATCCAGGCTGACAGAGTTCGAGGTCGGCGCATTGGCGAGTTGCAGCGGCCAAGTCAATGCCTCCTCTTTGCCATCCGATTGGAGCAGCACAAAATGCAGAAATTGAGGCCAGGCTGCGTTTTCTTGTCCCAACTGAATTACAGGGACTTCGCGCCTCTGCAGGGTTGCCTGCATATGATCGGCCTGCTGGCGGGAAATTTTGCCCCGGCTGACTTTGGCTTCCACGGAACTGCGATACAGTTCATTGGCGCGGTTTTGCAGCACCGCGCTCCTAGCTCGCGGATTGCCGAGAGTGATAGAAAAAACGAGGGGTGTGCCTTGGTAAACGCTAATTTCGTCGCCATCGTTGTCGCTGATCTGGAGAGCAACATCGGGCACTAGCGGGAGTTCCCATTGCTTGGCAGCGCGTGGAGAAGGCGCGGAGGAAGCGCCAGAACCGAATGAACTCCGCCCACGCCAGTGAGCTTGCAAAGCAAAAAACAGAAGAGCTGCCGTCAATAAAATTATTCCGCCGACTACGAGAAGGTATCGACGCATAGTTGCACCTATTGAGGCGCGAAGCTGCAAGTCGCGTTGTCGTTTATGCAAAACTTGTGCTGGCAATCGCCTTGCGTAGCATCGCCGGGCTTAGGGAACGGACGGCCAGTTGCAGAAGTACAAAAAGATTTGCCTGGCGCTTCGGGAACATCCTGGCTGGTTTGCTCGTTGGTTGTGCTCCAGTACGCGCCGCGAAGAGTTATACCGTTGCACTGTCGCGCGAAGTCCTGCTTCTTGGCGGTTGGGTCAAAGATGTGCCAAGAAAGCGTGGATAGGAGGAGATCGGCAGCGGAAGACGATTGGGTAAAGGGGGTTCCTTCGTAGCGCATAATGCAGTCCTTTTCCCCACTGTTCACGCCACCCTTGACAGAAATTTCTCCATAACCGTCTGGAAGGGGCGGAGAGCCATTGTAGGAAAAGCAGGCGCCCGTATAGTCTCCGCCGCCGTGGTGTGACACATTACATCCGTGAGCCAGTTCATGGGCGACCGTGGTGAGGAGTTCCGCTTGTCCCCACTTCGTGCTCAGGCATTCCGCCGCATCAACGCGTACCCATCCACCATGAATGGATCCCGGGGGGCCGGGGATGGTATCACCTGTTACACCCAATTTGCCATCACCACCGAGATTCTTGTTGATCAAGCGCAGGACGTGCTGTGGCCCCAAGTTGCCGAAGCCGCTGGTATTGAAGTTGATGTAGGCGGGGTTCGGCGCGCTGTCATCGCGAGCGTACTCGTCCGGACCGATCTCATGAATGCTGAGATTGCTCAAGAGAAAGAGGTCCATGGGAAGTTGGCCGCGGTTGCGCACGAAAATGTCTTTCCGCGTGGGATCCGTACGAATGTGGCCGCCTTCGCTCCCCACCATGAAGCCGCGATATTCCTCATACAGAGTGAGTCCGTCGCCATTAGTACCGTCTCCCTCTGGATCGTTATCCTCATCGGAAGTTTCATCGTCCGCGTTTGGTGGGTTATAGGTCCGCTCGAAAATATCGGCCACATGATTCTCGTTGTCGTCCTGCGGAATTGTTAGCTCCGTTACATCGGGTTGATCCTGGAGGTGCGCCACTACCTGAGTGTGTTGCGAATCATCGAGAATCGCCGTGACTTTGAGCTTGCCCCACGCGCCATAATCGTAAGAAGTGATGGTGAGATCGACTTCCGACTGCTTTGGTTTGCTTTGAGCGCTCTGGCCGTCTTTGCCCACGCTCTCCAGATATAAGTTCTGCAAATTTTCAGGATTTTTAGGGTCTGCCGGCACGATTTTGAGGTCAAAATCTGGTGGATCTTTCACTCGGCTCTTAGGGGGCCAGTTCAGGCATACACCAGGCTCCTTTGAGACGTTCTCGAGTTCAAACTTGAACTGAGCCTTCTCCGCGGTTTTGCTTCCGGGCTTCCCCTTCTTTTGCAACACGACCTTTACAGTGATGGTGTTGCCGGGAGTATCCTCATCAGGTCCTCCTTCCGGCATCCACTTATCGTAGCCGTCTTCCGGAATAAGGATGGCTTCGACTTCTTCGGGATTGCCAAAAGTAAGGGTGTAGGAAAGGCTCATGGAGCCGCTACCCCTGGCAGTAGCGGGCGTCGGCGGCCATTCGATGGTATTGGCAACGCTGTTGGAAGCAGTGAAGCCCTTGCTGTAGGGTGTAAAGGTGCCGTGCGTTGCGTCACCCACCTTACCGATAGATTGTCCTATCAGATACGCGAGCACTCCCCACGCCGGGCCGGGGTGATTCCAAGGAATGGTGGTCCCGCCAGCATCCATTTGCCCTTGAACCGTGAGATTGCCGGTGTGGCCGACGCTGCCGTCAACATTGTAATCCCCCGCACGCAGTCGAATGCCCACGGACGGAAAACCCTCCGGCGCAACTTGCTGGGTATCCACACCGTAGGTCCATGTGATTGACCCGCCGCCCTTTTTGGTACTGACGCACTTGCCTCCCCCTTCGATGTTATAGGTGAATTGTCCTTTGCGGTCCGCGCGAACGCCAGCCTTCCCCGGATTGGTGCCCAGAACCTCGGGGTGAACATTGGAGGTGCCGTAACCGGCAGGGAGCAGCTTGTACTGGGCTCCTCCGTTGAAGGTCATCGTGATCTTGTCTTCGCAATTCATGTCATTGCCCCAGGTTGTAACCTCTGCGCTGTAGTGGCCATTCATGCTAAGAGTAGCTGTGGGTTGATCCTGGTCCTGGTTGCTCTGGGCCAGCGAGAGGATCGCGATTGCTGAGAGAAATACCGCAAGCATGCTCACTTGAACCGCCCAAGTGTTAGCTCGAAAGATGTTCTTCATTGGGCCTCATTTCGCGCATGGCTGATGAAGTGCCGGAAAATGTATCGGGTCAAACCCGCTACCCCTCACGGTTGAATCAATTTCGCCAGGCCGTCGTAGTCAATGCTTTCGAGCATTTTGCGCGCCATGGCTTCGTCCGGCTGCAGCGTATCGGCCCGCGGATGAAGCATGACCAGCACGGTGAAGCACTTCGGGCCCGCGGCAACGGAAGGCACATCGACGGCTGGATTGCGAAACCCTTCGGGGCCGAGATAGACCGCAAGGAACACCTCTGGCGCCCCCGGTGCGCCGAGCGTTTTGTCCGTCGCCCGGTACACTGTGTGGCCCTTGATTGTTCCGCTCGCTTGCCGCTGCTGGCCGGTGCNTGCGCGCCATGGCTTCGTCCGACTGCAGCGTATCGGCTCGCGGATGGAGCATGACCAGCACGGTGAAGCACTTCGGGCCAGCGGCGACGGAAGGCACATCGACGGCTGGATTGCGAAATCCTTCAGGACCGAGATAAACCGCAAGGAACACCTCCGGCGCCCCAGGAGCGCCGAGCGTTTTGTCGGTCGCGCGGTAAATTGTGTGGCCCTTGATCGTTCCACTCGGTTGCCGCTGCTGGCCGGTGCGGTAGAGAGCCTCGGCGAGAGCTTCGTTTCCGTGAATCTGGATTTGCAACATGCGGCCGCGTTCTTGCAAGCTTCTGATCTTGTCATCTAGTTGCTTGGATTTTTCCCCGCCGCCCGTTGTGAGTTTCTGCATCTTCTCAGCGACAGCTTGGGCCTCCGTCATCTTGTTCTGCTTCACCAGGTCCATGTACTGCTTCTGCAGCGCTTGGATTTCCGCCATGTGTCCTTGCAAATCCTTTTGCCCTTGCTGTTGGGCATCCGTCTGCTCCTTTTTTGCGGCTGCAATTTGCTTGGCCAGTTCCGGATCGTCGAACCACCAGCTCTGCTCCACCCTAGCCTTCAGGTATTTCCAGTTTTGTACTGCGTCGCCGCAGGTTTTCTCGGCCTTATTGTTTTCTCCTGAAGCCCAAGCCTCATGAGCCACGAGTCCCGGCACGGGCTTCGGAAGAAACGTCGCCGCCTTTCCAGTTGTGGTTTCACACCATTGGTTCGCGGGATCCTGTTGCGCGAGGCTGGAGCTTGCCAGCAATACGAATCCACCTGCAATGGTCAGAAGTCGGCTGTACATAAGTGGACCTCCTTCATCAATTCAAAAAACTCATGCTCACAGCTCGCGTTCACGGTATTACTGTTTCACGAGCTCCACGCGGCG
>OCOJ01018147.1_pt1 | contig 29320 bp, 25 predicted proteins | sample 1539251 | NCBI WGS metagenome assembly OCOJ01 (sample SAMN01911457, study PRJEB22624) | soil metagenome | biome: Soil | place: Malaysia | collected 2012-04-30 | depth RA_metagenome m
AACAGCTACAAGCAGGCGCTGCGACTCAACAACGAAGTTCCCGGGATCGTGATTCCGGAACCGCTCCTGAAATCGCTCGAGGCTGCCGGGGCCTCCGCGCGTGATCGGGGGTTCGAAGTCGCGCGCGAAATGCTGCGTTGGGCGCGAACGGAAATGGCCGGGGCTTACCTGATTCCGCCATTTAAGCGCTACGAAGAGGTGCTCGATATTCTGTAGCCGGCCATTGACCGTGCCGCAAACGCGGGCGTTTAATGGAACGACTGGCCATGAAATCCACGAAAGATTTTGGCCGAAGCTCGCCTTTGGGCGCCACCCTTCGCGATGGTGGCGCTAATTTCAGTCTTTATTCCCGGCACGCGTCGCGTGTCGAACTCCTGCTGTTTGATCGCAAGGATGACGCGAAGCCCGCGCGAATCATCCCCATCGAACCGACTGCAGGCCGGACGTACCACTATTGGCATACCTTTGTGCCAGGGGTTCGCGCGGGACAGATCTATGGCTATCGTGTGCACGGGCCTTTTGAGCCTCACCTGGGCCTTCGATTTGACAGCAGCAAGGTGCTGCTGGATCCGTACGCCCGCAGCGTAGTGGTTCCCGCGAACTATAGCCGGGAAGCTGCCTCTCAAAAGGGAGATAACGCAGCGGTCGCCATGAAAGGCGTTGTTGTGGACCTCAGCGGATACGATTGGGCGGGCGACACACCTTTGCACCGGGCCTCCGCGCGCACCATCATCTATGAAATGCATGTGCGAGGCTTTACGCGGCATGTCAGTTCCTGCTTGCCAGAAAATATCCGGGGAACCTACCGGGGGCTCATCGAGAAAATTCCTTATCTGCAGCAACTCGGCATCACTGCTGTGGAGTTGCTCCCTGTGTTCCAATTCGATGTGCAGAATTGTCCGCCGGGCCTGACCAACTACTGGGGCTACGCGCCTGTGGCTTTCTTTGCGCCGCATCGTGCCTACAGTTCCCGCCAAGATGCGCTGGGTCCAGTTGATGAGTTCCGCGACATGGTGAAGGCCCTGCACCGGGCGGGAATTGAAGTGATCCTCGACGTCGTGTTCAACCATACGGCGGAAGGCGACCACAACGGACCGACGCTCAGCTTGCGCGGGATCGATAACCTCAGCTACTACCTGCTGGAAGCGGATCGCTCGCGGTATGCGAATTACAGCGGCACCGGAAACACGCTCTACGCCAATCACCCGGTGGTGCGCCGCATGATCATTCACAGCCTGCGTTACTGGGTCGAAGAGATGCATGTGGATGGCTTCCGTTTCGACCTCGCCTCCGTTTTGGCCAGAGATGCGAAGGGGAATGTGATGTCCAATCCTCCGCTGCTCTGGGACATCGAGTCGAACCCGGCCCTGGCGGGAACCAAGATGATTGCCGAAGCCTGGGACGCTTCCGGTCTCTACCAGGTCGGCCAGTTTATTGGTGACAGTTGGAAGGAGTGGAACGGGCGATTCCGGGACGACGTGCGCAGCTTTTTTAGTGGCGCGAATGGAGCAGTAGCCAACCTGGCCGACCGTTTCGTGGGCAGTCCGGCGATTTACGCCCACAAAGAACGGGAGGCCGAGCAGAGCGTGAATTTCGTAACCTGTCACGACGGGTTCACTTTGAACGACCTGGTTTCCTATAACCAGAAGCATAACGAAGCGAACGGCGAGGAGAACCGCGACGGCGCCAATGATAATCGCAGTTGGAATTGCGGGACCGAGGGTCCAACAGATGATCCCACCATCGAACAGTTGCGCAACCGTCAAGTAAAAAACCTTTTCACTGTTACTCTGTTGGCCTTGGGTATGCCCATGATCCTCATGGGAGATGAAATCCGGCGCAGCCAACAAGGCAACAACAATGCCTATTGCCAGGACAGCGAAATCAGTTGGTTTGACTGGAATCTGACGGAACGCCATGCGGATGTCTTACGCTTCGTGCGCCTTCTCATTGGGCGACGGCAGCGGCGCAACACGAGCGCCGAACGCGACCGCCTCACGCTGAATGAACTGATCCGTGACGCTCCTCACGCGTGGCATGGCGTGCAATTGAATCAGCCGGATTGGAGCGAACATTCGCATAGCTTGGCTTTCAGCACCGAATTGCCCGCGGAAAATCTGGCCTTTTTTCTGATCATGAACGCCTTTTGGGAGCCCCTGAATTTCGAACTGCCGCAAACACGCAACAACGAGGCCATCCAGTGGCACCGCTGGATCGACACGTTCCTGGAGCCACCCAACGACATCGTTCCTTGGGAAGAGTCGCAGCTTGTTTCCGGGCTCACGTACCCGGCCGGGCCGTGCTCCGTGGTGGTCCTGATGAGTGCTCTTGGAAACACATTTTCGCGACCATAAGAAGGGGAAGATCCAGCTAACACTATTCGTTTCATTAACTTACGCTACTAATCTCCAAGGTCTTTCAAGGTTACCTGGGCGACATGACACCTGGTTCGTTAGCCATCGGACCGCGCGGGCTACTGCCTTAGTACCACTGAGCTATTGGGAAGATCGTGGAGGAAGGTCATCCTATTCCCGGAGGCTGAGGGATGTTCGCCGCTATGCTATTTGCGATTGCGATCGTGGCACTCGCGCAGTTTGCGCTCTATTACTGGCGCGCTGTCCTCACTGGTGTGGCGTCTCAACCTATTTCCAGCCGGGTCCTCGAAGCCGCGCACGTTGCCGAACCTGGTTTGCGCGGTGCAGACTTCGAGAAACTCGCGGGCTTGCTAGCCCTCACACCGGAGCTCAAGAGCAGCAGCGATAGCCTTGGCCTGGTGCGCGTGTATTACCACCTCATTGGAAAAGTCGCCGATCACTTTGGCCGACTCTCTCCTGCCCTTCTGGTCTGGAGCGAACAGGAACGCGTTCTCTGCGCGCGTTACGCGGCAGTGCAGGTGGACCGCCGCCTGGAAGCCAATCTTGCCCAGGCCGCTTCGATGCGCTCCTGCTAGAGCCGCTTTCCCCGCACTGAATCTGGATTCCTCAATACGCCCAGCGCAACAGCGTCGCGCCAGAGGTGAATCCGGCCCCCACTGCCGCCAACAAAACCAAGTCTCCCTTCTTGAGCTTTCCTTCGTGTAGCGCGGTTTCCATCGCCAGCGGAATGGTTCCGGCGGTGGTGTTGCCGTAGCGGTCGATGTTCACGATCACCTTGTCCATGGGCATACCCAGGCGTTCTGCCGTTGCGGTGATGATCCGCTGGTTGGCCTGGTGCGCAATGAAGCAGTCCACGTCCTTGCCCGTCAACCCGTTTTTCTCCAGCACCCGCTCGGTCATCTCCGCCATTTTTCTCACGGCGTACTTGAACACGTTCTTTCCGTCCTGGTGGATATAGTGCATTTTTTGATCCACGGTGTCGTGGGATGCCGGATGCAAACTGCCGCCTCCGGGCATGTAGAGAAACTGCCCGCCCTCTCCTTCGATTTGCGCCACATGGTCAATGATCCCCGCCTCGCCGGGTTTCGCTCGTTCCAGAAGCACGGCTCCGGCACCGTCACCAAAAATGATGCAAACCGCGCGGTCGGTAAAATCCGTCATCGAGGAATTCACGTCCGAACCGATCACCAGAACGTTTTTGTATTTTCCGGCCTCCACAAACTCCGTCCCGACATTCAACGCGTAGAGAAATCCAGAACATCCCGCGGAAACGTCAAAGCCCCAGGTGTTGTCGATGCCGAGCTTGTGCTGCACCAGGCAGGCCGTCGACGGATACATCATGTCCGGCGTTACCGTGCCCACTACGACCAGATCCACCTCCTGAAGATTGAAGGGATGCTGTGCCTGCAGTTTCTTGACGGCCTCTACGGCCAGGTCGCTCGCCGCCACTCCTTTATCGGCGATGTGCCGCTCCCGGATGCCCACCCGTTCCATGATCCATTGGTCTGTGGTGTCAACCATTTTTTCCAAATCTGCGTTGGTGAGCACGCGCGGCGGCACATACCCGGCTACACCCGTAATTTTTGCGGTAATACGCTCAGACATGATGCTCCTTGGGGAATTCAAGCACCGCTGAATCAATCGTTGATTCTATGCGATGCTCTTCGGAAGAAACAAGCGCTCGCGCCCTCAGAGCGGAGGCAGAAGTTCGTACTTCCAGGAAATCTCCGCCGTTTTCCGCAGCATCGCTGCCACAGAGCAATATTTCTCACGGGTCAACTCAATCGCACGCTTTACGGCTTCCTCGTTCAGCGCGCCTCGCAATCGAAAAACTACCTGCAGCTTGATCCAGACCCTGGGTGGTTCCGTAGCGCGTTCGCCGGAACAAAGCACTTCCAGCGACTGCAGCTTTTGCCTCTTCTTTTGAAGTATGATGACCACATCCGACGCAGTGCAGGCTCCCAGTGCCATCAGCACGATTTCCATGGGACCGGGCGCTTGATTCGAGTCACGGTTAGAATCAAACGCCACCGCGTGGCCCGAGGGGCTACTCGCCAGAAATTTCTCTTCCCCAACCCATCGTATTGACGCTGTCTCCATGGATCTTTCCTTTGAACACAGAATAATTTCGTCCTCCACTCTAGCAGACGCGCTGGAGTTTCGTTCGTTGACAAGCGTGCGCAGCGGGCGAGGAAAAAGAGCAAGGAAACTGGCGGGCCTTGTGTGCTCAGATCTCGCTTCTATTTTTCAGGAATTGCGGGTGAGCAGGGAGGTGACTTCAATAATCGGATTGGGCTGCTGGCGCATGGCCCGGACAAACGCGGCGATCAACTCAGGATCGAACTGGCTGTTCGCGCACCGCTCCAGTTCGCTCAGTGCTTCTTCGGCAGTGCGCCCCTTCTTGTAGCTGCGGTCGCTGGTGATGGTGTCGTAGGAATCAGCAATAGTGAGGATACGGGCGCCCAGCGGAATGTCCTGCCCCACTAGCGCGTTGGGATAACCGGAGCCGTCAAAGAATTCGTGGTGGTGCAGGACCATGTGCCGTATCCGCGCAAGCGGCGCCAGGGGTTCGAGCAGCCTTGCGCCGTAAATCACGTGGGACTTCATCGTCTCCCACTCGTCAGGATTCAACGGTCCGCTCTTGTTCAAAATCTGTTCGGGGATGCCGACCTTGCCCACATCATGCAACACCGCGCCAAGCCGGATCTCTTCCACCTCGGCTTCCGACATGCCGATGGCTTCCGCCAGCAGCGCGGCGTAGGCGGAGACCTTCTGCGAATGCCCCTGCGTATACTGGTCCTTGGCGTCGATCGCGTAGGCCAGGGATGTCACCGTTTCGAGAATCGATGGCGGCAGCGCACTCGCCCCAGCGGAGGCAGCTGCCCCCAAAGCTTCACCTGGCGGAAGCGAATCCGAAAATTGCCGCAAACGCTGGTAAATCTCTTCGAACGCTTCGGGTCCAGTGGCGAACAGGCGCTTCAGCGTGACGCCGAGATACGCTTCAAGTACGTCACGCTTCCAGCGGCGCGCTTCGTTGGGGTTCACGTGGTCCGCTGTGGAAACGGTGTTGCCGCCCTGATGCTTCGAGAGGTACATGGACGCGTCGGCCACCTGGATCAGCTCTTGCGGCGAGGAGCCGTGCAGGGGATAGGAAGCGATGCCGAAGCTTGCGCTGATGTTCTTCTCGCGCAACAGCGGATCCGCAGCAACCCACCCGCGCAGCTTCGAGGAAAGCTGGCGCGCCTGCTCCATGGTGGTTTCCGGCATCAGGATCACAAACTCGTCCCCGCCATAGCGCGCCACCACATCGGAGCGCCTGCAATTGGTTTCGAGAATCTGTCCGACCCGCTGCAATACGAGGTCACCCTCCAGGTGGCCGTAGAAATCGTTGACAAACTTGAAGCGGTCGAGATCCATGAGCACCAGGGCAAAGGACCTTCCTGCGCGCGAGGATCGTTTCCATTCCGAGGACAGCGCTTCCATAAAGAAGCGGTGCGTCTTCACGCCGGTCAAACCATCTGTAATGGCCTGTTCCTGCGCTTTCTGGAAAGTCAGCGCGTTGTGCAGTGCGCCTGCAATCAAGTCGGCCAGGGTGCGCAGCAACAGCGATTCTTCTTCCGTGAAGTCGATACGCTCCAGCGTCTCTACGTATAAAACCCCATGTAGATGTTCCCCGTAGAAAATGGGCAGAGCCATGGCGGCGGAGGAATCCGGAAGCAGTGGTTTGGCGCTGCTTTGCGAACCGGCCAGCGCACGGTAGGTGGTAGGCTTGCCCGTGCGCGCCACCTGCCCGATCAGTCCGGTATCCAGCGGGAGACGACGGCCCAGAGCGCCGCGCCGTTTGCCGGCCTCGGCGGCAATAGTCAGTTCGCGCGTAGTGTACTCGAGCTGGGCAATCCCAATGTGGTCGTACGTCAAGCCATTTCCGAGTTGCTCCGCGATCTTGCTCAACACTTCGTCGGGATTGTGCGTGGCAATAGCGTCCCGGGAGATAAGATTCAGCAGGCTGAGGTGGCGGGCTTTGGTGCGTTCCTCCTGGAACAGCCGCGCATTCTCGATGGCGATGCTCGCCTCGCTGGCCAGCACGCGCAGGAGCTCCAGGTGTCCTTCGTCGAAGGCGCGCTCGTGCTCGGAGAAGATGCATAGCGCGCCGATGGCGTGGTCGTACGCTACCAGGGGGACACCGCAAAACGATCCTGAGGTGCGGATGGGTTCCACCCCCAGCTTGCGGACTTCGGAGACATAATTCTCCCGGATCAGCACGGGTTGTCTTGTGCGCAGAATAAACTCGGTCAGGTGATTGCCGGCGGGCCGCGAACGCCGGGGCATGCGCACGCCCTTGATTGTTTCCAGTTCGAACTGGATGTGGTCCCGCGCCGGATCCGGGGTGACCAGATAGAGATTCTCCACGTCGAAGAGCCGGCGCAACTCCTCCCAAATCTTTCGCAGCAGTTCTTCCTTGTTTAGCGTGGAGCTCAGGGCTCGTCCAATCTCATTCAGTACGTGCAGTTCCTCCGAACGCCGAGAGGTTTGTTGAATCAGGTAGCTGTTTTCCACCGCCATCCCGATCTGGTGTCCCAAAGCCAGCAACAGGCGCAGTTCCGCTGGAGTGAAGCGGCGATTGTCGGGTGTCCCCAACAGCAGAAGTCCGAGTGCCTGCTCTTTTGCCTGGAGGCTGATGACCACCACGCTGCGCAGTCCGTGCCGCAAGGCCAGTTCGCGGAACCTGCGGATGGGCTCATCTTTTTCCAGCGCGGAAAGGTTGTCGTCGCGCAGGTCGCGGAAGCCGAGCAATCCACCGAGGCGCGACACCAGTCCCACCAGATAATCGTCGAGTCCCTCGCTCTGCACGTTGCTGCAGAATTCTTCCGGGATCCCTGCCGAAACTATCGATGTGGGGCCCGCGGGATCTCCGTGATGCAAGAAGAGCACTCCGGACGGAAGCCGTACCACGCCCAGCACGCGGTCGAGTGCTTGTGCCAGCATGCGCTGGATTTCTCCGCCCACAAAACTGGAGGTGGCCAGATTCAGGTTGGAGAGAGCGAGCATGTTGCGTTCCACACGCCGCTTTTCTTCCTCGTAGATCGCCACGATCAGCAGCATGCAAACCAACACCGTGGGAATCGCACAAACGGTCAGTATCGCCGTTCCCAGTAATTCCCGGGCCGGCGGCAGGACGTGCAGCAGGAGCGCCACAGCTCCCCACGCCACAAAGGCAAACGACAGAAGCTGGTCGGCAATGGCTTCGTTCCGGTCACTCTCCCGCCAGAACAGGTAGCCCACGCCAAGATAAATCAGAGAGCCTGGCACCACCGCGGGAACAGGCAGGAACTGAAACGCATTTGCCGCCGCCCACACTGCCAGAACAATTGCCGCGCCGACGGCCGGCACGATGTGCAGTTTCTTGCGGGTGTAGAGTTGGGTGCCCAGAAAGAAGCTGATACCCGCCAGGCCGAACAATCCTTGGGTTAGTGCGGAGAGGAACGGATTCGCGCCGCGCCAGGGCGCCAGTGCTACGGGGACCAGGTGCAAGGCGTACAGTATCCATGCCGTGGTCCAGCATAGGAGATACGGCTGCCGTTTCAGGCTATACAGATAGCCAAAAAACACCGCCACCAGCCACGTAGCAAGCAAAAATCCGAGTGCGATGATGCTTTGGATCATCGAAGAGCCGGTCTATTCCTTGGCGTGGAAGGGTAAATGAGACATAGACGCACTCGTGCAGATGTTTGAGTCGTTCAGCCTGAAGATTCGCGCAGCCGAAGACTCAAAAGAACGACGCTTCCGCCCGCACGAGGCGCCCCAACCACACTATACACAAATCAACTGCGATTATGAGGCACAGCAAATTCCCGCGCCAAGGGTAGACGGCTACTGGTTGCGTAAGAGGTAGCAGGGGGACAACCATCGAAGGCCCTATGAAACTGGATGCCGGTACCGCTCTGCTTCTCCGCGTTGTTGCCAAGCCTTATGGCTGACTCTCGAGGATGCGGGCAAGCTCGTTGGACGGATTGAGGGACCTTCCGCTAAACTGAACGTTTGAGTTCCTCTCGCGAGAAGTTACAGACCATGACCGAAACGAATAATGGAACCGGCGGAAACGTCCGCGTGCGCTTTGCCCCTTCCCCAACCGGATATCTTCACGTCGGCGGGGCCCGCACGGCTCTCTTTAACTGGCTTTTTGTGCGCAAACAGGGCGGTGCCATGATCCTGCGTGTCGAGGATACGGACGTGGAGCGCAACAAACCGGAACTGGTCGAAGGCATCATCGACGGACTCACGTGGCTCGGCGTGGATTGGGACGAAGGCCCCTTCTACCAGTCCCAGCGAAAACAGCTCTATCAGGAGGCGGCGAAAAAACTCTTGGCCAACGGTTCTGCGTTTTTGTGTTACTGCCCGCCGGAGCGCTATGCCGGCGGCGACCACGTGGAGGAGGGCGCGGAAAAAAGCCAGGTCCGCAAGGTGGTTCGCTGCACCTGCCGTGACGGGAAACCTTCCTCGCCGGACACCAAGCCCGCAGTTCGCTTCAAGGTCCCCGTCGGCGGCAGTACGAAATTCTTCGATGCTGTCTTCGGCGAGCGCGAATTTGCCAACGATGAGATCGAGGACTTCGTCCTGCTTCGCTCCGGCAAAGACGGCGATGAATTTGGCCAGGCCATGTACCAGATGAGCGTGGTCGTCGACGACATCGACATGCGGATCACGCACGTGATTCGCGGCGCCGATCACATTTCGAACACGCCGAAGCAGGTGCTGCTTTATCGGGCTCTCGGCGCGGAGCCGCCCGTCTTTGCGCACGTGCCTCTGATTCTCGGGCCGGACAAGTCCCGCCTGTCCAAACGTCATGGGGCCACGGATGTGAACATGTACCGCCGCGAAGGCTTTTTGCCGGAAGCTTTCCGCAATTTTCTGGCCCTGATCGGGTGGGCGCCCGGTGGCGACGAGGAATTCCTGCGCACCAAGGATCTCCTTGAAAAATTCTCGCTGGAAGGCGTGAGCAGGACCAATGGGGTGTTCGATCGCGCGAAGCTTGAATGGTTCAACACCCAATATCTGCAGAAGCTGCCGATTGAGGAACTGCTGCCGGAAGTCGCGCAACAGTTGAAGCAAGACGGGCTATGGAAAGAAGAGTGGGCCACCGGCGCAGGTCATGAGTGGTTTGCCCGGACGGTGGATTTGCTCCGGCCGCGTGTCCGCCTGTTGCGCGATTTCTCCAGTTGGTCGCGCGCTTTTTTCAGCGACGAGTTCACCATTGATCCGGCGGCTAAAGCCAAATTCTGGAAGGATGAAAAAGTGCCCGAACTTTTGCGGAAGCTTGCCGATGCTCTCGCGGCGCTCACGGAATGGAACCACGATGCCTGCGACCACGCGTCACGCAAGGTTGCCGAAGAAGCGGGAGTGAAGGCCGGTCTGCTGATCAATGCCACGCGCGTGGCCATCGTTGGTCAAGCCGTGGCTCCGCCTCTGTTTGACACCATGACCGTGCTGGGCCAGGAGCGTGTTGTCCGCCGCCTGCGCGCCGCCCTGCAAGAATGGAAGTAAAGGAAGTTGGGGAGGTTAAGGAAGTAGAGGAAATTCGGCGACTCCCGTCAAGGTCTTCCTCTGCAAAAGCGGACACATGAGGAGGCCTGTCATCCTAAGGTACGGATGGTTTTCCGCGGGAGGACCTCAACCTTCGAATTCAGCACATTCTATGCGTTGGGATCCTTCGGGCGCAAACGACGCGCCCTCAGGATGACAATTCTGTTGACTTTGAACAACAGACGGAGCAGCCTCTCGCGAGAAACCAGTCTATTTCTTCGAGAAAATCTCCGCGTTGGCGGGTTTCGCTGCAGATGGACCCGCAACGACGTTAATCGTTGTCTCTACATCCTTCGTTACCGGCGGCAGGCAAATTTCCGTGCTGCAGGCTTGGTAACGCAGCTTCATTGCCAGATGATGTGGACCCAGGGGCGCATTGGGCAAAACGGTTAGGGGCAAACGCACCGTGACGGTGTCGGTGTACACATTCAAGGGCTTGTCTTTGGCAAACGCAAAGGTCTGCAGCGTCCCCTTGGGATAGATCACATCCGAGATTTTGAATCCTGCCGGCACTTCCGCGCGCAGATCCGTCGGAATCAGGTAGTCTTCCGTCACTTCCCGCGCGTTCACGTGAAAGCCTGTCCGGATTCTCAGAACCACGGCGACTTGAAACGTCATCCCGCGCGCCACAGGGTCGTAGGATACGTAGGCCGTGGGAGCCACAACGTCTTTTCCGGAAACTGATTGTGAATGGGCCAGAGGCAAAAATGTCAGGAAAGAGGCGAGGACGAGAAAGAGAAGCGCAGCAGCAATTCGTTTCACACGGTCACCTTCGAACCGAGCTGTTGCGATACCACCCGGCTCATCACGCCGTAAAGATCTTCCCCGGTTTTTTCGTGCACGAAGGCCCCGCGTGCTTCAGACCAACCCAGTTTGAAGCTTGTGGAAAGTGCGGAGATCCAGATTTCGCGGATGGGTGTGTTCGGCGAAATCACGAATCTCGCGGGTTCGGGCTCTTCAAAGATGACTTCGAGCTTGCCGCTCTCGCCCTCCACATCAAATCCGTGCTCGTCGCCGAGCTTCAGCAGCCGCTGTTTCAGCTCCTCGAAGGCGTCGTCGGCTTTTTTCTGGAAATCGTGTTCGGAAAGCATGTTTATAACCTACTGACTTGCCCCGCCGTTTGATCGAAGAGGGATTCCTCGCTTCGCTCGGAATGACGGACAAATGACTTTTTTTCAGCAAGTCACTAAAGCTGAGATTCAATCGCTTTCGCGAGTTCGTCCTTGCTCTTCAGCCCCTGGAACTTCTCCACTTGCCGCCCCTCGCGTGAGATGAGGAAGCTGGTCGGATAGCCCAGGATGCCACCGAATTTATCCGCAGCGTCGTCGTTCCCAATCCAGATGGGATAGCTCATGGGCAGTTGCAGGCCGTTCACGTCGAAGCGTTCCTTTGCGACAAACGGAGCAACCGCGCTTTTTCCCTCGTCATCCATCGCTATGCCCACGACGGTGAAGCCGCGAGACCCGTACTTGGACTGCATCTCGATCAGCCACGGAATTTCAATGCGGCACGGATCGCACCACGTGGCCCAGAAATTGACGAAGACGACTTTGCCCTTCAGGTCGGCTAGCGATACGTCCTTGCCCTCCAAATCCTTCAGCTTGATGTCTGGCGCCGGCTGGCCCGCCATATTCGACCCGGCCACCCGCATCACCAACTTGCCTTTCACTCGCGTTGCGCGGTCCGCGTATATGGTCAGGCCGATCAGCACGCCGACGGTCACAAGAATAATTGCGATTCTTTTCATTCTCCACTCACCAAAACAAAGAACTCCTCACATCGAAAAGCGATTCAAGAACGTCAGCTTGCCCGAAAGCCAGGTTAATTTGTTGAAGAACACCAAACCGCCAACGAACAGGAGCAAAGCCCCGCTGAGTAGTTCCACCGCATGGAGGTGCCTGCGGAAGTTCTGATAAAAGCGCAAAAACTGGGCAAGCCCTAACGCTGTCAGCAGGAATGGCACCGCCAGCCCCGCGGAATAGACGGCCAGCAGCAACACGCCACGCGCCACGGTATCGCTTGCGGCTGCCAGCGCCAGCACCGTGGCCAGAATGGGACCGATGCACGGCGTCCAGCCAAACGCAAACGCAAAACCGAGCAGAAATCCGCTGAGCATGCCCGGTTTTGTGTCCGTGTTGCGCAAGCGTACGTCTTGATTCAGCCAGCGCGCCAGTTGCGGCCCCAAAAAGCCGATGATGGAAAGTGAGAAAAAGTGGCTCGCGCCCAGCCCTGCGACCAGCGGTCCGTGATGCACCAGAGACGCAACTCCCAGCGCCACCAGCACGCATCCCAAGATGATTCCGGCACGCACGTTCATGCGAATCAGCCCACCGAGCAGGTGCAGCCCGAACAGCAGGATCAGCGCACCTGCCAGCGGTGCCAGCAAGGCCCGATTCTGCCTCAAAAATCCGCCGACCGCGCTCGCCGAAGCCCCGAAGGAAATGAACACGACCGAAAATCCAACCACAAACGAGAGCGCCGAGGCGAACAGCCCACCCTTCGGTTGCTGGCCTTGGCGCAACTGTTCGACTCCGATGCCCGAGAGCATCGAGATGTATCCGGGGACCAGCGGCAGTACGCAGGGGGAAAGAAACGAAATCAGTCCCGCCAGGAATGCAGCGGCCAGAGAAACATCATTCATGCGGAGTGTCCTATTCCTTTTGCCTCATCTATTCTCGCACAAAAAGACAAACGCATTGTCCGAAGGGACGGCCTCTCTTATTCAGATAATTCTGCGGCGATCCAAGTTACAAACAGTCCCACCCTTTCCTTAGACGTAGAAGCCAGCTTTGTGGGGCGCGTCAGCAAAATGCGGACAACTGGCGCGTTTCTCTGGCAGCGTATGGTAATTCCGGTCTTCGGCACCTTTTCAACACATTGAAACTAAGCAATTTACGACTGGTCCCCTGGGCACGGCCTTTGCTCTCTCGCTCTGGAAGGTTTGTGGCAGACGGCCATGCTCTGGACACCGAACAAAATCCCCTTGCTGCGTGTGGGCGTGGGATTTCTCGCCGCCGGTCTTTCTGGCAGAAACGCGAGGATGAATCTGCCCGCGGTTGCTCTTACCGTCACAGCCATCGCCTTAGACGCACTCGACGGCCACATCGCGCGCAAAAAGCGTCTGGCCACTCCAACAGAAAACAAGCATTTCGCTCAGGAAAGCGACTACATCGAGGGACAAATATGAAAGACGGAAACGGCGGAGAATGGAAAGAGGAGTCAATTGATTCGACTTGGGCGCCCGCACGCCCATTCGAGGGACCCGCCGCGGCTTTGCCTGCGGCAGAAAGAGGAGCACCGCGTGTGTGGCAAACGTTGAAGCGAACGATCGCCGAGGCCTGGGCCGCTTGTGGGGCTTTCGAATGGCTGGCGTTTGCCTATCTCGGTATTTCCAGTTTGCTCATTGCGGTGTTCGCTGAAAATCTCGCTCATCCGTTCCGTCTGCTCGCCACGCAGGCGTTTGTCGCCACCGTTTTGCTTACGCTTTGCCTGGTGCAAGCGCGCTCTGCCGCAAGAAAAGAGGTGCACGGCCCATCTTTTTCGGCAGCATGGTGGCACTTCTGGCGCCATTGGTATCCGCACCTTTTCTTTCTCTTTTGCTTCGAAGAGCTGGCCTACCTGATGACGCTGGTCACGCCGCACTGGCAAGACGCCAAGCTCATCGCCTTCGACCACTGGTTATTCGGTGTGCATCCGTCTGTCTGGCTGGAACAGTTCACCACTCCATTCCGAAACGACGCCATGCAACTGATTTACTTCACGTATTTCACCTATCTGCTGATTGTTGGCGGTGTACTCTACGTTCGCAAGGAATGGCGCCCGTATTGGTCCGTGATGACGTACTCGATGGCTGGGTACATGACCGGCTATTTCATCGCCATGTTTTTCCCTATCGAGAGCCCGTGGTTCTCCATGGCCGGCTGGTGGAAGGGGCCGCTTCATGGCGGGCCCTTTACCGCAATGATGGGTTTCCTCGAACACTATGGCCGCGTACGTGGCGCTGCATTTCCTTCTGCACATGTGACCGGCGCAACCGCGGCCTTATGGGGCGCGTGGAAATTCAGGCGCAGGCTTTTCTGGGTTTTGCTCCCGATGTACCTGGCGATGTGTGTTTCGACGGTGTGGGGCAGGTATCACTATGCCGTGGATGTTTTTGGTGGAATTATTACCGGAACCCTCGGCTACCTCATTGGCAGCTGGGTCATGAAGCGGCCCACAGCCATAACCACTGCGCCTCGCACTGAAGCGGTTTGAAATTCGCGGTACGACTCAGTCGAGCGATTCCAGCTCCGGCCGCGCGGATAGTGGATACGCGCGCTCAAAATCCCGGACAATTTCGAACAGGAGGGGCTCATCAGTCCACTCCGCGATGAATTGTAGCCCTATCGGCAGCCCTCGCCTCGTCAACCCGCAAGGCACAGAGATGGCCGGAACGCCAGCCAGATTCGCGGGGCGATTCAGCCGCAGAAGCAGAGCTCGCGTGGGACGCATCTCCCCGTCAATCAGCACGGACCCTTCGCCAATCAACGGGGCGGCGATCGGCGTCGTGGGCACGACCAGCGCATCCAGCTCATTCGCAGAGAAAACATTCAGAAAGGCCGCTTTGAATTTTTCGCGAGTTGCCCGCGCGCGCAGATAGCTAACCGCAGTTACTTTAGCGCCCGTCTCCAGCCGCCAGCGCACGTCTTCTCCGTACTCTTCGGCTCTTGAAGGAAACCAACCCGCTTCCTGGTGGTACAGCGTGGCCTCGGCCCACGCGATCTGGTTCCCGGCGTCTTCGGATTCGTACAGCTCCCGGAACGAGACCTCCTTCATCTTTGCCCCACGCTTCTTCAGCAAAAGGAGAGCGGTTTCAAACGCCACCTTCACCTCTGGATCCAGAACATCCAGAAAGAACTCCTTGGGAACTCCCAGGCAAGGGCGGCGGGCGCGCGATGAAGTCCGGCTGGGAACAAGCTTGCGCTCCTTCTGCCCGCCGATGAAGATCGGCTCAAGAAGCAGCGCCGCGTCCTCTACCGTTCGCGCCATTGGCCCAACAAAATCCAGCGTCGGAGAGAGCGGAATCACGTCTTCCGCGCTCACTCGGCCGAGGCCCGGCTTCATTCCAACAACGCCACAAAGCGCCGACGGCACGCGAATCGAACCGCCGGTGTCTGTCCCAATGCTGCCATAACACAGCCCCGCAGCCAGCGCCGCGGCCGCGCCACCGCTGGACCCTCCGGAGATACGTTCCCGATCCCAAGGGTTTCGCACCGGCCCGAAATGAGGATTCTCGCTGGTTATTCCGTAGGCAAATTCGTGCATGTTTGTCTTGCCCAAAACGATGGCGCCGGCATTTTTCAGCGCCGCGACTACCGGCGCATCATGCAAGGGCACAAATTCTTTCAGGATTTTCGATCCAGCCGTTGTCCGGATCTCCTTCGTGTAGATGTTGTCCTTCAGCGAAATCGGGATTCCATGCAGGGCCCCGCGGTCCCGTTTCTTTCCGCGCGTCTTGGTGAGCAATTCAGTTTCCGCCAGGGAGGCTTGCTGCAGGGCGAGCTCCCCGCAAACAGTGAGGTAAGCGTTCAGTGCAGGGTTGAGCTTCGCGATGCGCTCGAGCAGGAAATGAGTCAATTCCACGGGCGACAGTTTGCGCCGCCGAAACAGCCGGCCCATTTCCGCAATCGACCCGAACGCGATCTGTTCGTCGGCCACTTTCAGAAAATTTTCTCCTGGCGCCGCAGATTTCCGAACGTTCCGATATTCGCGAGGACCAACCCGACACGGAACTGGTTTTCTGAACGTACGGTCGCGAGATTAAAGCGCCCATATTCGATCGATAGGCCGCAGCAACCGCCATTGTAGCTGACCTGCACGAATTGGTTGAGCAGCGTGTCGGTGAGGATGTCGTAACTCACGCCTGCCGACACATTGAATCCCTTGCGCACCAGGTCCCCGTATCCGATGATCCCCCGGATCTGGTGAGAGGTGGGCTGCACTACGGGGTCGCCTTGCAGCCGGAAATCCGCCACGGTCGCATAGAACTGGCTGTAGGGCTTGACCTTGAGCAGCGTTCCGATAGTGGTTACCTTCTGGAGTTGCGGGTCGTATTCGATGATGGACTCAGCATCATAGATGCCGCCCGGGGTCAGCTTGACGTCGCTCACAAGCGGCGACCAGTTGCGCGGGGTCGCCGCAAAGGCAAACGGCGTGATCGAATCCAGGGCCTCAAATACGTTGCGCTGCCCGGTAACCAGCGCGCCGCCAAATGTCGGATCGAAATAATGCTTCTGGACGAGCCGCCAGGAGAGAAAATCCACTGGCTGGTCGTCGCCCTGCTTGATGAAAAGATGCTGGTTGAAGCCATATTCGATTTCGTTCGTGTCCGTCAGCGTTGCGTTGCTGTCGAAACGGATGAAATCTGCAAAATCGTTCACCCCGTTGACATAGCGGTAGGTAAACACGGGCTCAACGGTGTGCTTGTACCGGTGGCGCGTCAAGGGCCGGTCGAAGAACCGCTCGAATGTGGGCGGCCGCAGTTCGACGGCGAATTCTCCCGTGTTCCGCGTGATGGATTGGCTGACCACGTTGCCGTTCGCATCAAAGGAATCGCCGTAGAAGGTCGTCCGGAAAGTGACTGAGGTCGTCACGCCGAGCCACTCCCCGAAGTGGAGTGGGATCGTGACCCGGGGGGCGAACTCGGTACGCGGCACGAAATTGGATGTGGAGATGAACTCATCATCGCGGTGGACTGCTCCTGCAAAGGTCGAGAACGAGAAATACACCGGCAGGCTGCGCCAGGGCGACTGTTCCACCGAGCTGAAGCTCACTTCCGGCGCGGTTCGCAGCGCCACGCTGTTCTCCGGTATCAGTTCCAGGAAGCTGCGATCATTCAAACTGGCCACATTGAAGCTGTAGCCTCGGAAATTGTTCGTAAGAAAAATGGAGGTGCGGATTTCCGAATTGATGGCTTCTCCGTACGTCCCTGCGAAGGCCAATTGGAAGGTGAGGGATGACAGTCGGTTGAGGTCGGTGACGAATCGCCAGCCGTTTTTCCAAAGGGACTGCACTTCGAGCTGCTGCTGGTGGCCGCCCTGTTTCGTAATCTGATTTCCAATGAGGATCCCGCGGTCCTCCACCCCATAATAGCTATATTTGATCCAGGTATTTTCGAACGGGCGCGCCCGGAACGAAACGCGCTGTGCGGGGCCTCTTTTGCTGAAGTACTCAAATCCAAGAGTGGAATCCAACCAGGTTTTCGGGGCCCAATAAAACGCATCGCCGAACACGAAGCCTTTGCTATTGCTGTTGCCCAGCACGGGAAGAAGCAAGCCGGATTGCCGCAGGTTGGTGCCCGCGGGCGCCGTCGCGTAGGGCGACCAGAACAGTGGCACATGGTATAGCCGGAAATTCGCATTCACCAGTGCCGCGGACTTTTCCAGCGTCACTCGCGCTTGCGGCGCATAGAATTGCCACGTCGGACTCCGCGGATCACAAATGGTGAACCAGGCATGGTGAACGTCGTACGCATCCTCGGACAACCGGTCCACTTGCTTTGCTTCAAAGTACAAAGGATTCTCCGAAACCAGCACCAGGGGATTCGGGCGCCTTTCCAGGTGGATTGACCCTCTGACGTTTCGAAACACTCCCTTGCCTGTCCCCACATTCAATTGCGCTTCGTCAGCTTCCAAGTGCTGATTCTCGAAGTCAAACACCACATGCCCGCGCGCCAGGGCCTCATTCGTATCGTTGTTGTATTCCACGTGATCGGCCTGCAGGTGCATGTCCTGATAAATGACGCTCACATCTTTGTCGGCAATATAGAGTTCGCCCGTGCGGCGCTGGGGACCACTGGCGGTGATCTCCGCGATTGCTCCCTTCCCGGACGAAGGCGGAGCCTCCTGGGCGTCCCCCAATTGAGCGTGGAGGATTCCCAACAGGAAGGGGAGTAGCAGTCGCCAGAGTCTGCCTGGACGGGATTTGAGAAGAGTCCTGTTCACGCGGTCAATGAACCCGAATGAAGAGGTAGCCTAGCACGCACCTCTCCGGATTTGTAGCGCTTCACACACCCACCCAACAGTAGATGCAGAAAATTCGTCTTGCGCAGGCTTACTTTGCCGCGTTCTTGGTGTGATGCAGACGATACCAATCAAAGGTCCGCTGGAGACCTTCTTCGAACCCCACGGCCGGTTCATAGCCAAGGCATTCGCGCGCCCTCGTTATGTCCGCCTGGGAGTCCCGGATGTCTCCTTCGCGGGGAGGCTCGTACTTGGCCACCAGCCTTTTGCCGGAAATACTCCGGAGAAGTTCCAATGTCTGGTTCAGGGAGATGCGGCCTCCGGTTCCGACGTTGAACACTCCCCCCGAAACACCTGGCGCCTCGCAAGCCAGCAGATTGGCCTGCACAGCGTTCTCCACGAAGGTAAAATCCCGCGTCTGTTCGCCATCTCCGTACACCACCGGCTGTTCTTCGTCGAGAAACGCCGTCGCGAAACGCGATAACACCCCCGAATACGGAGAATCCGGATCCTGCCGTGGACCGAATATGTTGAAGTACCGCAAGCAGACATACTCCATTCCGTAGCATCGGCCGAAGGCTTGCGCGTAGAGTTCCCCCACGTACTTCGATACCCCGTACGGCGAAATCGGCGCTGGCTGCATGTGCTCTGTTTTGGGCAACGTGGGTGTTTCGCCATAGGCGGAAGAAGAAGCCGCAATGGTCACGCGCTTCACCTTGTTGTCCCGCGCCGCCACGAGTACGTTTAGGGTTCCTTCCACATTGACATGGTTTGTCTCCAGCGGGTCCTTTACCGAGCGCGGCACGGACGTCCGCGCGGCAAGGTGGATCACATAATCCGCCTGGAGCATGGCCTTCTGCACCGCCTCCAGGTCAGTGATGGATCCCTTCATGAAAGTGATCTTGGTGCGGATTTCCGCCAGGTTTTCTTCTTTTCCGCTGGACAGATCATCCAGGACCACAACGCTGTGACCCCGCCGCACCAATTCGTCTACCGTGTTCGAGCCGATGAATCCGGCGCCCCCCGTGACCAGGTAGCGCATCTTTTCCGCCTCCTCTGCAGCAGACCGTCTTATTGTACGATGGGACTACGTGGCCTTTCCGGGATTCTCGCGGACGTCACACAAACAGTATGACCAAAAAATTGCTTTGGCTTCTCTTCATTGCCATTGTCCTGCTTTTCGCAGGGGGGCTCCTCTATTGGAAAATGGCCCATGTCCCTCCGCCAAGCTCGCCCGTCGCCACCAATTGGCCTGCTTCCGTTCCTCCTCCGCCGTCCAGTTCCCCCGGCGGTCTAGCCGGCCGCCCTGCCGGTCCGCCGGTGGCCGCCGGACCTTCCATCAAAAGGGAGCCTGCTCCCGCCGAGCCCGGTTTCGTATTGCGCCAGGGAGAAACCCTCGAATACGACGCTAACGTCACAAAACTCAATAGCACTGTTGCTCGCTTGAAAGTCTCTGCCGTCGAAAAGCGTACCACAGCGGGAAAAGGCATATGGCATTTGCAGGCCCTCGCCCACACCGAGAATCCCTACCGCATGGTCTTCGAACTGGACGACCAGTTCGATTCTTACAGCGATGCCAGCAGCATGACCAGTGTGCAGTACGAAATGCATCTCAGCGAACGCGGCCAAAAGGTCGATAGTGTGCAGCGAATGCTGTCTTCGATACAGGAACAGGTTCCCGCCGGCGGGAGTGCCGCCCGCGTTTTGCCCGGCACGCGCGATCCTCTTGGCATGCTCGCATATCTCCGCAGCGTGGAATGGGGCCGCATCTCAGAGGTTCGCAGCCCCGTGTATGACGGTCGCAAGCTTTACGACGTGCGCGCGGTGCCGGTGGGGAAGTCGACGGCGGTCAGTGTACCCGCGGGCAAATTCAATACGACAAAAATTGAAATCCGTGTTCTGGACAATGGCGCAGAGATGAAGGACGCGCACTTCATCCTGTATCTCACGAATGACGCCACGCGGCTTCCTGTTCTTATGGAGGCCGTTCTCCCAGTAGCTACGGCCCGCGTCGAACTCACCAAAGCTAAATGACCCGCGGCAGGCCGGCCATCAGTCTTTGCCAACTGACTTTTCAATGAGCGAACACACGATGTGCCCGATGGTAATGTGAGCTTCCTGAATTCGCTGCGGGTCGTTCGAAGGAACATTCAGCAGCAGATCGACTTTGCCCTTCAACTGGCCCCCGCTTTCTCCCGTCATCCCCACCACAAAGGCGCCACGTGCCCGTCCTGCTTCCACCCCGTAAAGGACGTTCGCACTTGTGCCGCTCGTGGAAAGGGCCACCAACACATCCTGCCGCCCCACAAGCGATTCAATTTGCCGTGAAAACACGCGTTCAAAGCCGTAGTCATTTCCTGCGGCGGTGAGAATGGAGGGGTTTGTCGTCAGCGCCATGGCGGCAAGCCCCGGCCGCTCTGCCTGCAAACGCACCACGAGTTCGGCAGCCAGGTGCAGCGCGTCCGCCGCGCTTCCGCCATTTCCAAAAAAAACGAGCTTGCCTCCGGTGCGAAGCGCCTCTGCGCTTCGTTCGGCAAACTGCCCGATGCCAGCAATCAATGCGTCAGCAAAATTCTGCTTCACCCGCGCGCTTTCCGCGAGTTGCCGCCGGATCTCTTCACTGTGCGATGACATGGCATCTCGTTTCAGCAGGGAAAAATCTTTTCGCGGTGCCGGATCACTCGCCGGGTTGCGTTTCGCGTATCCACCACGAGCTTGGCCCCGTCCACGATCGCCCCGTAATCGTAACTGGAATGATCCGTGGCGATGACCACGGCATCGTACTTTCCCAGAGTCTCCGGGTTCAAAGGCACAGACTTCATGTGCGAATAGTCGTAGTGCCGCATCTTGTGCAGGTGCGGGAAATACGGGTCATTGTAATCAAACTCTGCCCCGCGCTTGTGAAGGATTTCCATGATTTTCAGCGTAGGCGACTCCCGCAAATCGTCCACATCCTTTTTATACGCTACGCCCAACACCAGCAGCTTCGCGCCCTTCAAGCTTTTCCGGTGCTGGCTCAATGCTTCCGCGATGGAATCGACCACGTGATAAGGCATCGCCGTGTTCACTTCTCCGGCCAATTCGATGAAGCGCGTCGAAAAATCATATTCACGCGCCTTCCACGAAAGATAGAAGGGATCCACGGGTATGCAGTGCCCTCCCAGCCCGGGGCCCGGATAGAAGGGCATGAACCCGAACGGCTTCGACGCCGCCGCGTCGATCACTTCCCACACATCCATCCCCATGCGCAGGCACAACAATTTCAATTCGTTCACCAGCGCGATGTTCACGCAGCGGAAGATGTTTTCCAGAAGCTTGGCCATTTCCGCGGCTCGCGTTGAGCTCACCGGCACTACCCGGGCGACCACCTGCCCGTACAATGCCTGTGCTGCTCGCAAGCTCGGAGGATTCAGCCCCCCGACCACCTTGGGAATCTGCGCCAGTCCATACTGCTTGTTTCCCGGATCTTCCCGTTCCGGCGAAAACGCCAGGAAGAAATCTACTGCCACGTTTTCATTCTCTGGCCCCGCGGCAATTGGACAGCGCAATCCGCTCTTCTCCAGGATCGGCAGCACCAGTTCTTCTGTCGTACCCGGATAGGTGGTCGATTCCAGAACCACTAACTGCCCTTTTTGTAAATGAGGCTGGATGGACTTCGCGGTGTTTTCCACGTAGCTCAGATCCGGCTCGCGGTACTCGTTCAACGGTGTGGGCACGCAAATGAGGATCGCATCCGCGTCACTTAGCCTGGAAAAATCTGCGGTTGCGTTGAAATGCCGGCTGTTCACGTATTGATGAATTTTGGTTTGCGGGATGTGGTCGATATACGATTTTCCCGCGTTCAGCATCTGCACTTTCCTGGGGTCAGTGTCGAATCCCGTTACCTTATGGCCCGCTTCCGCAAATCGCAGCGCCAGGGGAAGTCCAACGTATCCACATCCGATGATTGCGACTTTAAGTTGAGCTCCTTTGAAAAATTCCGGTCTTCTGTCCGTAGCCATTTGCTGGAAATTGCTCCTCAAACCTCGATGATCAAAATGTTGGCCCTCAGGCCAAACGGAAACAATACGTCCTCACTATAGCAGCTTCAAAGCTGCGCCTTGAAGCGCGGGAGAACATGTTGCCAGAATTTCACAGTGCCTTCCACTTTCACCAACGAAATCGTTGCCATGTCCTTACGTTATGGGCAAGATGGGCGGCGCGTCCTTGAGAGCGGACCCATCTCCACGGGCGCCGACGAATTCCATGACTTTTCTAACGATTCTGGCTTTAGGGCTCGTTGTAGGTGTGCTCGTCGGATTGCTGGGCATTGGCGGCGGCGTCGTGCTCGTGCCGGCCCTGGTTTACCTGTTCGGTTACGACCAGCACATGGCCCAGGGCACCTCCCTCTTTATCCTTTTGCCACCGATTGGCCTTGGTGCTTTGCGTCAATATTGGAAGAGCGACCATGTCGATCTCCGCGCCGGCATTTCCTGCGCCATTGGCTTCTTGCTGGGGGGATATGTAGGGGGACGCATCGCGGTTCCCATGCCTTCTCGGGACCTGCGAGGTATTTTCGGTTGTTTCCTGGTCCTTGCGGCGATTTTCTTGTCGCGCAAAACGCAATCTACGCTACCAACAGACTCTGCTCCTGAGGCACAAAGCAGACCGGATACTCCTCTTCGCCTTCTGGGCATCGTGCTGGCCGCGGCATTCTGTGGCGTGGCGGCCGGCATGGTTGGCATCGGAGGCGGCGTGCTTCTGGTGCCGCTGCTGGGTATCCTGTTCGGTTTTGGGCAGCACCGCGCGCAGGGGACTAGCCTCGTCGCTCTCATTCCTCCCACGGGATTACTTGCTTTCTTGGCTTATGCGAAAGCCGGCTATGTTTCCTGGCGGACCGGTTTCCTTCTCATCCCCGGCATCTTTGTCGGCGGAATTCTTGGCGGAGAGATGGCTCGGCGTCTCAATCCTCGCCGAATGCGCCAGGTTTTTGCGGCCCTGACGTTTCTTCTTGGCGCCTGGCAGGTCTTCTCTGCCTGGCGGAGATGACGCATACTGGAAACGCATGGTCGATCTTCACTGCCACATTTTGCCCGGGCTGGATGATGGCGCAAAAACAATAGAAGATTCCCTTGCGATGGCCGAAGATGCCATCGCCGACGGTATTACTCACGTCGTGGCCACACCCCACGCCAGCTCTTATTATTTCTTCGATTTCGACCGTGTCTGCAACGCGCGCACGGAACTCAGTGCCAAGCTCGGCGACCGCCTCGTTCTTGCCACAGGCTGCGATCTTCATTTGAACCATGAAAATCTCGCTGCGGTCCGCCGCGATCCGCGGCCTTACTGCATCAACCAGAAAGACTACTTGTTGGTGGAGTTCAACGAGTTCTCCATTCCACCCTCCATGGACCAAACTTTGCATGAACTGCAGCTCGCAGGAATCCATCCCATCGTGACGCACCCGGAAAGAAACGCGATTCTTCGCACGCGTCCCGAGCGGCTGCAGAGTTGGATCGGGCAAGGCAGCTACGTGCAGATCACGGCGGGCTCACTTACCGGCGTGTTCGGTCCGATTGCGCAGGAGCTTGCTTGGACTTGGCTGGTACAGGGGTGGGTACACTTCATCTCCAGCGATGCCCACAATACAACCCGCCGCCCCCTCAAGCTGAAGTTTGCGTTTGACGCCGTCGCGAACCAGTTCGGCGAAGAAAGATCTCGTTCGCTTTTCGTGGAAAACCCCCGCGCCGCCTTTGATGGGCATTCACTGCCCTATGTGCCGGACATCGCCGCGGCCCCCGCACCTCGTAAACGCAAGCGTTTTTTCTTCTTCTGACCACCTACCGCGGAACCCGCAGGCTTTTCGCCACTTGGCAGCTTCAGGAGGCCGGGCGCAATGGCAGTCCGGCCCACGCGTTCATCAATCCCAGAATCTCGCGCACCACGTCCAGTGCATCGGTCGTGTTTCTCCACCAATGCGCCGCATCGAACGAATCATCCGAAACCCCTCGAACGATCGCCGCTCCGCCCCGCGCCGACAGTCGATTCCACAGCGCCTTTGTCCGCCGTGTGTGTGCCTTCGAAGTCACCAGGATCACCGTCCCTTGCTTCTCTCTTCGCAAAGCCTCGCTGATGGTTCTCATCTCGTCCGCGGTGTTCACAATCGGCGGTTCCAGCACTTGGATCGCGTCTTCGGGAACACCTTGGTGCACCAGAATCTGTTTGTCGTATTCATCCTCGCCCACGTAATGGACGGAGAACTTCTGCATCGTCGCTCCTGGTTCAGTCGAGTGTGTCAGCCAGACCCGCGGCGCATAACCTTGTTTGTAAATACGCGCCGCTTCGAGCGCGCGGTCCGGCATTCGCCCGCTCAAAACCGCGATTGCCGCCGCCCTTTGCAGCGGGTCTTCGGAAATAAGCCAACGCCCCACGTTCAGAAATGCAAACAGGACCACGAAAAGGGAGGCTCCGGTCACGAACAGCCACATTGGCGTCCGCCGGGCCCGGCCGTACGGCAGGATGCTCCCAACTAGGAATTCTGGCATGGTCGCGCATCCTAACCCGCGATCCACCCGTCGTCAAACGGCACCCGCCCCATCTCCCCAGCTCAGGTTTGCGTTAGGAAATGAGCCTTGGTCACTATAAAATATGGAGTTTTGGGGTCACCTGGGAGGGCGTATGAGGGCTGTGGTCACGGGCGGAGCGGGGTTTCTTGGGTCGCATCTTTGCGACCGCTTGCTTGCGGAAGGCTGGGAAGTACTCGCGCTCGACAATCTCATCACGGGAGATGAAGCCAATCTGGCCCACTTGCGGACGGAGGCAAAGTTTCGCTTCGAACGCACCGACGTCAACGAGCCGTTTCGCGTCGCTGGCGAAGTCGGCTATGTCTTTCATTTCGCTTCCCCTGCGNAGTCCCCCCGACTACCTGAAATTCCCGATCGAGACTCTCAAGGTGGGCTCCATTGCTACGATGTACACCCTGGAACTCGCGAAGGCCAAAAATGCCAAGTTCCTTCTCGCTTCCACCAGTGAATGCTACGGCGATCCCGACGTTTCGCCGCAGAGCGAAACTTATTGGGGTCACGTCAACCCGATCGGCCCGCGCAGTGTCTATGACGAAGCCAAACGTTTCGCGGAAGCCATTACGATGGCGTACCATCGCTATCACAACCTTGATACGCACATTGTCCGTATTTTTAACACCTATGGCCCGCGCATGCGTTTGAACGACGGCCGTGCGCTGCCGAATTTCGTTTATCAGGCTCTTAGCGCTCAACCGATCACAGTCTACGGCACAGGCAAGCAGACGCGCAGCTTCTGCTACGTCTCCGATTTGATCGATGGCATCTACGAGCTGAGCCAATCAACGGAACACCTTCCGACCAACATTGGCAATCCCATCGAACTGACCATCCTCGAATTTGCCGAACGCGTGCGCAGCCACTTCCCGAATGCGCCCCAGATTGTTTTCAAGCCGCTTCCCGAAGACGATCCCAAACAGCGCCGCCCGGACATCTCAAAAGCCAAGCGCCTCTTGGGTTGGGAGCCAAAGGTGAGCCTTGAAGAAGGTCTGGAACGCACCATCGATTTCTTCAAGCAGCAATATACGAAAGCTTCTGCGACCCGTTAGAAGCGCCCGAACGAGTAATAGTCGAAACCCAGTTCCTGCATTCTCTTCGGCGCATACAGGTTTCGTCCATCGATCACCAAGCGCCGCGCCATGCTTTGGCCCGCGCGTTCCCAATCGAGTGTCCGGAACGCCTGCCATTCCGTGCAGATCAGTGCCGCATCCGCGCCCCCCAGCGCGTCATACGGATCCTCGTGGTAGCTCACCGTCGGTAGTAGCGCCTTTGTCTTGGTGATGGCCTGCGGGTCGCTCGCGTGCACCTCGGCGCCTTCCGCCAGCAATCTTCCGATCACTTCCAGAGCGGGTGCGAAGCGGATGTCATCTGTNGTGTTGGCTTTGAACGCTAGTCCCAGCACCCCCACTTTCTTCCCTTTGATCACCCAGAGCGCCTTGTGGATCTTTTCAAAGAAGCGGTCGATGCGCTGTTTATTCACCCGCTCTGCGGCCTTCAACATGTCGAAATCGACGCCGACGGAACCCGCCAGGTGAATGAAAGCCTGAATGTCCTTCGGAAAGCAAAAACCGCCAAATCCCAGGCCCGCCTTCAGGAATTGCGTGCCGATTCGCGGATCCAGCCCCATCGCTCGCGTGACTTCTTCCACGTCGGCCCCGATCCGCTCACACAAATCCGAGATCACGTTTGCGTAGCTAATCTTCAGCGCCAAAAACGAATTGGACGCGTGTTTGATCAATTCCGCGCTGTTAATCGTCGTGACCAGCAGCTCTGCGGTCGTTCCCTTGGGACAAGTTCCTCCGTGCACGGGGCAGTGAAATTTCCGCTCTAGGATGGGCCCGTAGATCTCTCGCATCGTGGCGGCGCTTTTCTCATTTTCCACGCCCACGACAATGCGGTCCGGGTGGAAGAAGTCCTCCACCGCCGTCCCCTCCCGCAGAAATTCCGGGTTGGAAGCTACTTCGAATTTCAGGGTTCCGCCGCGCGAATAAGCCGCAAGCGCCTTTTGCAATTGCACGCCCGTTAACGCTGGTACAGTGCTCTTTTCCACCACCAGCTTCGGCGTTCGCGCCTCGGTCGCGATTTGCCGGGCCACGTGGTCGATGGCCGAAAGGTCCGCCTCGCCGGTATCCTTCGGCGGCGTCCCGACGCAGATAAAAATCACCTCACCGGCGCGAATCGCTTCGCCGGCATCGGCCGTGAACGATAACTTTTTGTCCGCGATTGCCCGTTGCAACACCTGGTCCAGGTGTTCTTCATAGATGGGCACCTTGCCCGCCTTCAACTGATCGATTCGCTTTTCGTCGATGTCCGTGCAATGCACTTCATGCCCGGCCGCCGCCAGGCAGGCGCCCGTCACCAAGCCCACGTAGCCACACCCGATTACCGTCAGACGCACCGTTTTCTCTCACTTTCCTTCAGCACGATTCTTATCTCAGATGGGGGAGCGCTTCTATCTATAAATCTGCAAGTTCGCGCTCTCCAAAATCGCTTTCGCTGCTATCTCCGGCCAAGCAGTAAACCACGGAGTCCCAGCAGCACCAGCTGCGGCTGGCGCCTCAGCACATTCCACAAAAGGCGCGTGGACTCGTCGCGATTGATCTCTCCCAGGGATTCGCGCGTGGAATCATTCAGCAGGTCCACGAGCCGGCAGTAGTCTTCCTGCTGAAAATGATGCAGCGCCCGGCGGATCAGCCAGTGGGTGCTCAGTTCGCGGTGCAGGGCACGCAACTCGCTACGGCCTTTCCTCAGAATGGCGTCCGCCACACCTTGCGCTCCGCGAAATCCCGTCACAATTCCGCCGACCGTTGAAACCTTCACTTGCGCCGCAGCATCTCCGACCAGGTATACGTCGCTGTTTCCTACCGTTCGCTTTACCGGCACCCAATTCCTGTAAACTGGGATACGCGCGCCTTGCCACTCCAGCGGTTCGAATCCCTTCTTTTCCATAAAACGGTCGAAGCACCGCTTTGTGTCCTGGCCCTGTTCTCCGATCACTCCCAGCGCGCCCCGTTCCTGTGATTCCGGGATCAGCCAATAAAAGTACGGCGTGTCATCCGGCACAAACCAGACGCGCGTCGTATCTGCAGGGAAATCTCTCGGCAGCTTCACCACTGCTTGCACCAGTGGCACCGTCTCCACTGGCGGCCAACCCGCGGCGCGCGCCACGCGGCTCACCGCTCCATCTGCACCGACGACGCTTTCCGCATACCGTTCCTCGCGTCGTCCGCTCTGGTCCACTTCCACGTGCAACCCTCGCGCGTTCGGCGAAAGCCCAAGAAATCGTGTGTTGTATTCGAATTTGGCGCCGTGATGCCGGGCTTCTTCCGCCAAGGCACGAATCAATCGCGAACGCTCGATAATCAGGTCCGGATTTTTCAGCCATACCGTTGCGGAGCGGCCATTCGTGAACAGCTCAAACCGCCGAATTTCGTTTAGGATGCTTGCTCCGGCCGCTCCATTCACCTGCTGCTGAAAATAGTTCGTGACGATCAGCGTGCGCGGCGCGGGGTCCAGCGTGGATTTTGATTCGATGACACGTACCCGCCGGCCACCTTTTGCCACTCTCGCTGCCGTGTAAAGGCCGGCGGCCGACCCACCTACAACCACAATCTCTCTTGCGTCCCGGTTATCGCCGGGCCTGTTTTCCACTTCGATCACAGTATCCGAGGATTCCTGTCTATGGACGGCGTGCTGCCCCGAATCTGGTCCTGCCGTCCAGTTTTTGAAACGCGCTTGGCCGCAAAATCCCCGCTCGTTTGCCGCGAAACCGAGTATAGCGAATCCGTATGAGGGGGCCAAACCTGTCTTTGACTCGAATATTGAACGGTTGGTAATTCTGGGCGGGGTGAATTTATGCGGCAGTCGGTTCTTTTTGACTTTTCTGCCGCTCGTAGGGAGCTCTTTCCAACCAGGCAATGGCTGCCAGCATAGCCATGACCACCAGAATTGCAAGTCCAGCGGCTTGCAGCGTTGACAAATAGGTGACCGCAACGCCTGCGCCGCCGCAGATGGCACCTGCCAAATACATCACCAACACGGCGCCGCGTTGGCCGAGTCCCAGGTTGGCCAGGCGGTGGGCCGAATGATCCTTGCCCGGTGTTGCAAATGGCAGCAGCCCGCGCCTCGACCGCGATATCGTCACCAAAGTGGTGTCAAAGATTGTCGCGCTTAGAATCAGCACCGGCGCAAGCCACCCCGCCAGATTCGTGCTGTGCTCCATGCGCAGCTTCAGTCCCAAGGTGGCCATCAGGAATCCGAGGAACATCGCCCCGCCGTCGCCCATGAAGATCTTCGCCGGTTTGAAATTCCAGCGCAGAAATCCGGCCGCCGCTCCCAGTGTGGCTGCCGCCAACATGGTCACCACGGTCTGTCCGTTCAGGTACGCGAGCGCCGCAAAAAACACGGAAGCCATCGCCGCCACGCCCGCGCACAACCCGTCCATGTGGTCCAGAATGCTGAACGAAGCCGTAATTCCCACAACCCACAGGATCGTCAAGGCCGCATCCAGCCAATACCCCGCGCGCCCTTGGGCGAGAACGCTGAACACATTCGCGCGCACGCCGCTGGCCAGCAGGATCACTCCCGCCAGCGGCATACCAAGGAATAGTTTCACCTGGTGATGCAGCAACCCACGATCATCCAGAAACCCGACCAAGGCAACCAGCGTCGCGCCTGTCACAATTCCGAAGCTCTGCGCCCGTGCAGGTCCGTCGAAGGCCACCAGTATGGCCAGCATGACGCCGGCGTAAATCGCCAGACCGCCGAGCAGGGGAATCGGTGTTAGATGTACTTTGCGTGGTCC
>OCOJ01035245.1_pt3 | contig 29310 bp, 27 predicted proteins | sample 1539251 | NCBI WGS metagenome assembly OCOJ01 (sample SAMN01911457, study PRJEB22624) | soil metagenome | biome: Soil | place: Malaysia | collected 2012-04-30 | depth RA_metagenome m
AGCGCCAGCTTCGTAGGCGATAGCCATTCCGTCACCCGTGGCCACCTCGGGATTGGTAGACTCCCGGTAAAGCTGGCCGAGGCCGCCGGTGGCAAAGAGAATTGCGCCGGCACGAAGCTCGTGGAGTGAGGAGTCGTTCTCGTCCATGAAGCGGATGCCGACGGCGCGTCCTTTCTCGAGGATGAGCCGGATGGTGAAGGTATGGGGGCGAAGATGAAGGTGCGGAATGGAATGGGCGCGGGCGAGGAGCGCGCGGCTGATTTCCCGGCCTGTGGAGTCGCCATGAGCGTGAAGGATGCGGGAACGGCTGTGGGCGGCTTCGCGAGTGAAAGCAAGTTTCGTACCGGCGCGGTCAAACTCGGTGCCCCACTCAATCAATTGNAGTAATGTATTTGGGGCCTTCCTCAACGAGAAGAGCGGCGCTCTCGGGCCGGCATAGGCCGTCACCAGCGTTAATGGTGTCCTGCTCGTGCAAGCCGATTTCGTCTTCGTCGCTGAGAGCAACGGCGACGCCGCCCTGCGCGTAGGCGGTTGCGGACTCGCTTAGATGGGATTTCGCGAGGACGAGAACAGTACCGCCCTGACTCAGTTCGATGGCGGCACGCACTCCGGCGACACCGGAGCCAACCACGGCATAATCAACGTGGTAAACCTTTTGGGAAAGCGTCATGCAGAGCCTTCTTTGCGGTGCATTCGTATGTTAGCACGAAGAGTTTTGCCTGCTACGCTTTGCGGTACTGCAAAAGGCCGCCTCGTTCTGAGAAAAACTACTTGTCATAGTTAAAGGATTTATTGGGATACGGAGGATGCTGCGGAACCGGCCGCGGGTCCTTCTGGATTTCGTCCTTCAGGAGTTGCAACGCGGCGTCGAGTTGCGCGTCGCTACCGGCGAACGTCGCGTGCGGAAGATTGTCAATGACGATATCCGGATCCACGCCGTGACCTTCGATGAGCCACTTGCCTTCGGGGCCGTAGACGCCAACCTCGGCAGCGGAAGCGATTCCCTCATCTGCAAGGAAATTGCTGAACGAAAGCCAAATCTCGCCGCCCCAGGTACGCATGCCGATGATCTTGCCAATCCCGAGCCGCCGAATGCCCTCTGTGAAGGCTTCGCCATCGGAGCCTGTATCTTGGTCGCAAAGCACGACGATGTGGCCGCGGAAGGCGTATTGCATGTTCCATACAGGGTGGCCAATGCGCGGTTGCCAGTAGAACCAGGCCTTGCGCAAAAGCTTGCCGAGAATCCAGGAATCGATGTTGCCGCCGCCATTGTGGCGCACGTCGATGATGAGACCCTGCCGATCGTAGACGGGAAAGAAATCGCGCACCCACTGTTCGATGTCGCCGGAGCCCATGGCGCGAAGATGGACATAACCGATCTGGCCTTGGGAGTTCGCTTCAACCTTGAGACGCCGGGAGTACTCCCATTCGCTGTAGCCGAGTTTCCGTTCGTCGTCTTCGGAGACGGGAGTGACAAGAACGTCGCGAACCTGGCCCGAGGCGTTTTTCACGTGAAGCAAGACCTTGCGTCCGGCTTTGCCACGCAGCAAGGCACGTTCATCGGTGACGCCAAGGGTGTCGTCGCCGTCGATGCTAAGGATGACTTCGCCTTCCTTGACGACGGAATCCGGTTTGGCGAGTGGCGGGGCCTGATTCGGGAGGTCGGGATCGTGCAAGTAGATGTGGTCCACGATGTAGCCACCGGACTTCTCGTCGCGGCGAAGGGTTGCACCGAGAGAAGCGATATCGACTTGGTCGGCGGGCTTACGGGCATCGCCACCAACCACAAAAATATGAAGAGCGGAGAGTTCGCCGACCATTTGGGCGATGAGGTTGTTCAATTCCTCGCGATCCGCGACGCGATCAACCAGGGGCAGATAGCGGTCGCGGACCTTGGGCCAATCGAGCCCGTGCATGTTGCGGTCGTAGAAGTAGTCGCGTTCGAGGCGCCAGGCGTCGAGAAACATCTCGCGAAATTCGGCGCGGGGATTGGTGAGGATGACCCATCGTGCCATGTCAATTTTGGCTTTGCCTATGACTTTGGCGTCGGCGATGGTGGCAGGCTTGGCGTCGGAATCGAGGATATAGAAGTCGTCGCCCTTCCAAACGAGAAATTTTTTGCGATCAAGGGAGAGTTCGTAAGCTTTAACGTCGGCCCAAACGGTTTCGGGGGCTTCACCCTTGTTGGCGATATCGACGCACTGCAGGTTGTGTTTGGGTTCCGCCTCGGCTGTGCTATCCAGCCAACAGAGCCGCTTTTCGCTCGCCACAAGCCGGGAGAAGTTTCCGGCGGGCACAGGAACTTCGTTCAAGCGAGCGGAAATGTCCGTGAAATCGATGTTCACCACCGGAGGCGCCTTCTTTTCCTCTCCGGGTTTTTTCTCCTCCCCTGCCTTTTTCAATTCAGCCTCCTTCTTGTCGTCGGAAGTCTTGGAGGGCTTGGTTTCCTCGGTTTTGGCCGGCTGCTCGGGATGCAATTCGTCTACTGGGGCGAAGGGAGAACGCAGGCCAGTGGTGAGCGCGAGTTCGTAAACTTTCATGGAGCGATCGAAGAAAGGATCAGGCTGGCGCGGGCCCCAGGGAGCGGGAATGACGGTCTTGAGCGCGCGGTCGGACAGAAAGTAGAGCCATTTACCGTCGGAACTCCACACGGGATTGAGACTGTTGTAGCGGTCGGAAGTGAGCGTGTGGATCTCACCCGTGTTGGCGTTGAGGACTTTGATTTGTCGGAAAGTATTGTCGGCGGTTTCAACATAAGCGAGCCACTGACTGTCCGGAGACCAGTTGAGATCGTTGAAATCGTCATTCAAGGATTGCGCGATTTTCTTGTCGGTCTTGGTTTTCAGATCGAAGAGCCAGAGTTGCTGGTCCTTATCGTGATGGGCGAGCCAGTGGCCGTCGGGGGAAGGAACTCCTTCCCAGCGGAGAACCCTGGCGTCTTTGGTGAGCTGCTCGGGCTTTCCTTCACCATTGGCCGGATACTTCCAGAACTCGGTCTCGCCCGTTTCCGTGGAGAGGGCGATGATGGATTTTCCATCGGGAGTGTAGCGGGCTTGGCGGTAGCGGATGCCGGAATTTCCGGCAACCTTGACGATGCGTCCGGTGGCGGCGGCAGGAAGGGTGAAGACTTCTCCGCGAGCGGTGAAAACGGCTGCGCTGCCATCGGGGGCGATGTGCGCCATGCTAAGAAATTGGATAGGCTTCTTGACCCAGTGATCGCGGAGCTGGTCGAAATCGGAAACAAGAGTAATGGGGATGACTGCATCCTGGTTCGTGTTGAGGTCGAGAAGCCACAAGTCTGCGCCGCATTGATAGACAATGCGGCCGTTGGAGAGTGAAGCAGTTTGCACGTCGAAGCCGCGGTGGTGCGTATGCTGTTTGACGTCGTGCCCCTGCGCGTCCATGGAGAAGACGTTCATGGTGCCGTCACGATCCGAGAGAAAATAGACGCGGCCGTTCCAGAACATCGGATTGCGCGAAGTACCGGCATAGTCGCCCGTAAGGAGCACGGCTTCGGAGCCCGCATCGTAGCGCCAAATGTTCTCGACACTGCCTCCCTGATAGCGTTTCGTGTTACTGCCTTGCCAGGGAAGACGAGTAAAAAAGAGGGTCTTGCCGTCAGGCGTAAAGCTGCCCTGGGATGCCTGGGACAAAGGAAACACCTCGCGATTACCGTTGGAATCGATGGCCACAAGCTTCGGATCGGGCAGCGTGGAGTAACGCCGCGTGCGAAAAAGGACACGGCCATCCGGCGTCCATCCAGCGACAATCGCTCCGGCGTCCCAGGTGCGGCGCTGAGGCAAACCGCCATCCACCGGCATGGTGTAGACGTCCGTGGGACCTTCGTATTCGGCGCTGAAAGCAACGGTTTTGCCGTCCGGGGAAATCGCCGCGTGAGTTTCCTGGCCGGGATTCGAAGTGAGGCGGCGTGCGGGACCACCCTGGATGCTGACGGTCCAAAGGTCGCCCTCGGCCGTGAAGATAACGGTGTCGCCGTGGATCGCAGGGAAGCGATAGTAGCCGGGACGAGTCGCGGGGGTATCACCGGCATTCAGGGGCGCGAAGAAGAGCAGCGAGAGAAAGACGGCCAGGGGCGTACAGCGAAGAGAAGAGGATCCTTTGTCATGCATGGTTGATTCGATTTCTGCCGCGCACAGGAGTCTTCGCACAAAAAAGTGTGGGGAGATTCGGAGAACGCAGCGAGTAGATTGGAATCTGCCTGAATGGAACAAACGGAACCAGGCACGGAAAGTATACACCGAGGATGTGGGCCGGCAGCGAGGCCAGAGGGGTTCGGGCTTGTGCTACAGTGAAGGAATTCACTCGGGCAGATGAAACCCCCTGAATCAAATGCGATTCGCGTTCGTGCTTCGGCGGGCGATTATGTCGTGTTGTGCCAGCGGGGAGTGTTGAGAAGCGCGGGCCGCGAAATCGCACGGCTGGGGAAATTCTCCAGCGTGCACATCGTGACCTCGCCAACGGTGTGGCATGCCCTAGGCCGCGCAGTGCGGCGAGGCATTCAGGATCGCTTCAAGACTCTGGTGCACCAGTTTGGTGATGCAGAATCGGCGAAGAATCTCAGAACCGTGGAGGCAATTGCGCGAAAGCTCGTGCGGGCTGGTGCAGACCGGAGATCGCTCCTCATTGCCATGGGTGGCGGTGTCGTGGGAGACGTAGTAGGTTTTGTCGCGGCTTCCTTTCTTCGCGGCGTGGCGCTGGTGCAGGTGCCAACTACGGTTGTGGCCCAGGTCGATAGCGCGGTGGGTGGCAAGACCGGAGTGAATCTGCCTGAAGGGAAGAACCTCGTCGGTGCGTTCTACCCGCCGAGGCTGGTGTTAGTGGATCCGGAAGTGTTGGGAAGCCTGCCGGGTCGGGAGTTTCGTGGCGGATTGGCTGAAGTGATCAAGTACGGCGTGATTGCGGACGAAGAATTGTTCGCCTACCTGGAGCAAAACATGGGGCAGCTACTGAACCGCGACGCGAAGGCATTGGAACACGTGATCCGGCGATCGATTGCGATCAAAGCGCGGGTGGTGAGCCAAGATGAAAAGGAAGCCGGATTGCGCGAGATTTTGAATTACGGGCACACCTTTGCGCATGCCTTGGAGTCGGCTACGCATTATCGGAAGTATCAGCACGGGGAAGCGGTGGCGTGGGGCATGATGTGCGCGGCGTTGCTCGGGCACGAGGTCGCAGACACACCGGCGGACGATGTCGCACGAATAATCGCCTTGGTGCGCAGGATTGGGCCCCTGCCGAGTTGGCCTGCGATGCCACCGCGGCGGCTCTTCGAGGCAATGCGCGCGGATAAGAAGACGAAATTCGGCAAAGTGCGATTTGTGCTCTCACCGCGATTGGGGCAGGCCAGAGCCTACGATGAGGTGCCTCCCAAGAAGGCACTTTGTGTGCTGCAGTTTGGACCGCAGTTTGTGCTTCGGTCTGGACCTGAGAATGCGCTCGAGAAGTGTTATGCATGAGCCCACTACACTGCCCAAGGGCACCCAGCCCGAAGGGGCGAGCAACGAACGAGAAGCTTCGCGCCAGGTACGGGACATGTTTACACGCATCGCCCCGAGATATGACCTGCTGAACCACCTGCTTTCGGCGCAAATGGACCGCGTGTGGCGAGCGCGGACGGCCAGGGAACTGAAACCGGTTCTCGCGAGACCGGAGGCCGTCGTGCTGGATTTGTGCTGCGGCACGGGCGATCTGGCTTTTTCGCTCGGTCGCCGGGCGAATGCGCGAATTGTTGGTGCGGATTTTTCGCACACGATGTTGGTCCGGGCGCGGGAGAAGGCGCGGAAAACCAACAGAGTTGCGTCCATTCCGTTTTTGGAGGCTGACGCGCTGCGATTGCCATTTGCGGATGGAACTTTCGACTTGGTCACGGCGGCATTTGGCTTTCGAAACCTGGCGAACTACGAGGAAGGGTTGCGGGAGATTTTTCGCGTTTTGAAACCTGGCGGGACGCTGGGAATTCTGGAGTTTGCGGAGCCCACTCCCGGTCTGCTGGGAGATGTGTACCGCTTCTATTGCCAGAAAGTGTTGCCGAAAATCGGGGGACTGGTTTCCGGTGACGCTGCTGCATACAAGTACTTGCCAAAATCCGTAGCGCGATTTTTTCGCCCCGAAGAACTCGCTTCGCTGATGAGGCAGGTCGGCTACTCTCCAGTCCACTATCACCTGATGACTCTAGGGTCGGTCGCCCTTCATATTGCCATCCACCCCTAGTCGGCAGGCCTGGGGTATCATTTTCGCGAAATGGACGACTATCAGGTCTTTTCTGGAAAAATCTATAAAGTGGGAATCATCCGGTACGTGGATGTTCCTCTGGATGTGTCGCGAACCATTGGCGCTGGAGCAACGCATGTTCCCGTAGTTGGGGAAGTGGACGGTGTGCCGCTGCGCACGACAATGGTGTCAAGAGGGAAGGGCTGTTATCGGCTGGCGATTCACGGCGACATCAGAAAAAAGCTCAAGGTAGACGCCGGCGCTGTGGTGGAGATCGCAGTGCGCCGCGATGAGGAGCCGCTGGAACCAGTTTTGCCCCCCACCCTTGTGCTGGCTTTGCGGAATGCTCCAAAAGCGCAGGGGGAATTCCGGGGGATGACGACGGCGTTGCGCCGGCAAATCGTGCGGTATGTCACTTCCGTCAAACAGCAGAGCACGCTGGAGCGTCGAGTGGCCACTGTGTTAAGAAGGCTAGAAGAAAGAGCCGAAACGCGCCGGTCCCGGAAAAGGGAAGGGCGCAGGAAATAGCAAAGCGTACGAAAGGAAGTCTTCGGCCCGTCGCTTTGCGGCGGGCCGAAGACTATCCTTAGACGCGCGCGTCGCTTCAATGCTAGCGCGAGATATCAGGGCTTTGCGGCAGGCTTCTTTTCCGCCTTGGCGGCCGGGGCCGCGGCTGGTTTGGGCTTCCAGAAGTCGGGGTCAGCTTTTACCCATTCGTCGGGCGGATAGCTCATCGCCGGACTGAACGAAAAGAGTTGGGTTTCCGAAGAGTCGACCGACGCCGCAAACAGCTCATCCGCCTTCTTCATACCCTCTTCACCCAGCGCGGCCTCGACAGCTTTGTCCTCCTGTGGGCCGCGATCCATTTCAGCAGCGGTTTTGCGCGCAGTCAGAAAGATGAAGGTACCGTTGGCGGGGCCGTAGGCGGCCTCGAATACAGCCCAATGACCTGCGGGGACTGCCTTTTCATACGCAGCTCGGTACATCTTGTTGAGATCCCGCCACTCCTTATCGTGTCCCGGACGCACGTGGGCGACCCAGATCTCCAGTAGGCGCATATGTGATATGTCGGAGAGAGGGTGCAAACTGAGTTCCTCGTTGTACGTGAAAACATTCTGGTCAATTGAATCCAGTAGCCCGCCGTCGGCTTCATACGCACGATCCAAAGCGGCGGAGAGAGAGGTATTTTTGTCCGTGGCTTTGACGTCATTCTCCCACGCTTCGTAGGAATCGTACTGTGTGAAGAACAGAGCGCGCGGCTTGCCGGACATGGATTGCACCGCGAGGTAGTGGGTGGGCCACTTAGCGCGTGCCATGGCTTGGACAAAAGCGCTTTCGGTTTTTTCGTGAGCTGTTCCTGCCTTTCCTGGTTTTACGAATTCACGGGTGATCACCAGAACGCGCGGAGGCTTTGCTGCTGGAGCTTTTTCCTGCGCAGTGACGCCGCCAACGAGCGCGGCAACAAGAATGGGACCCAAGCACAATCGAGAGATTGCTTTCATCAGAAAGATCCTCCTGTAGAGCCGAAATTATAGGGGCCGAAGTTCGAAGTTCCGAAAGATAGTTGAGGCAAACACACAACGACCTGGTTATCGGAAACGAAAAAGCCTGACGATGCCGAAGCCTAACCGAGTGTCTAGATGCGGTCAAGAAGAGATTCAACAGAAGAGATTCGGAATTTGAGCTGTGGGCGGCGAGACTGTCGGGCGTGGATGTGCGGCGAAGCAATTCGAAAAAGCGCCGCCGGTAAGCCAAAAAATATACTTGCGAAAGGGGCGCGGAAATGTGTGCATTTGAGTAATGACGGGTACGGAGTACCCATTGTGGTGTGCGGGAATAGACCGTAGTCTCAGCCAATACGGGAGAGTCGTGCAAGGGAGACTCGGCCATGAACAACACGCGAGGCACCACAAACACCATACGAGCCCAGGTTGCGACCAGTGAACTGAAGGGACGCATTCAGCGAATTCACTTGGTGGAATCCCTGGCGGCGATGGCGTGCGACTTGTGTCTTGAACAGGTCCCCGTCGAGACGGCGATTCAAAAGATCCAGGACAAAGCGCTGGAGAAAATGGTCCCGCTCCTGGACACGAAGATCCTCGGGGATCCGGACGCAATGCAGAGCTGCCTGGAAATGGTGGCGCAGGAGTCCGAACGCGTGGCCCTGAAGGCCTTGCAGAGGGGCACGGAAATACTCGAAGAGGGATTGGCCATTCTCGAAGAATGCGACCTGGAACTCCCAGAGGGTGGCTACCTCAATTAGAACTCGCCTGTGGCCTGAGCCAGGCCTTGCGCAAGGAAATAAGACAGACTCTAAGGAAAGAAGTTAACGGGCCCAGCCGGGATCGCCGCCCGCCTTGCGCAGCTCGTCTTCCATATCGCTGAGTTCCTGCTTGAGGGAGTCGATCTCCTTCTGCTTTGCCTGAATTTTGGCAGCTTTCTCGCTGATATCCGACCGGTCATGCTGCTGCATGAGCGCTTTCTGAGGGTCGGGGTAATACTGGACCTGATCCTTGTCGAGTTCGCGCTGAAGGAGATCGAGTTCCTTTTCTGCCTGCGCGAGTTTGTCGCGAGTCTTCTGGAAGCGCTTGCGCCAATACAGCTCGCTTTTCGGGTCGTCTTCGGGGTTCTTGCCCGCAGTGGCTTGGTCGGCGCCCGCCTCCTGACCCTCGGATTTGGGTGCCGCGGCTTCTTCGGGGGTCGGGTTGGTGTTACTGGTGTTGGCCGAAGGGATATCGTCGTTGGTTAGGACCTTCTTAGGTTTTGGGGCGTTCTTCAGTTGTTCGCGCGCTTTGCGGGCAGCGGCGGCAACATCGTCTGTGTTTTGATCCTGGGCGGGGGTAGCGAAAACGACCAAACCGAGGAGCATAGCCACTGCGGCCAGGCGTAGCAGGGTTGTTGAACGCATTTTCACGTCCCTCCAGCAGAGCGGGCCGGAAGCTCCCGAAGCACTTCTCAAATCTCATTTTACCGCTTTTTGTTGATAAGGAGAACGCTTGCGTCTAACGAGTAACACCGAGGTAGTGGGGAACACCTCCGTAAACAAGCCAGGGGCCGCCGTAAACAACAAGGAGCGCTCCAATGCCGAGGAACGACCCCAGAGGTAGCTGATACTGCGCCGCGAGGGCCCAGCGGAGCGAAAGCAGACTCCCGAGGCCACGCCTATGGGCCCGTTCCGCCAGCTTGCGCTGCCAGCCAAACAGGAACAAGCACAAAACCACACCGAGTCCAATGACACTGCCCAAAAGTGTGCCAACTAGGATAGTCAGAAACGCTCCCCGCACACCCAGGAACGCTCCCACCATGGCCATCATTTTGACGTCGCCCATGCCCATGCCCTCGCGTTTGCGCACAAGTTTGTAAGCTGTGGCTGCGCCCCAGAGCAGCAGGCTGCCTAACGCTGCGCCAAGTAGGGCGTCCAGAACACGGGCAAGCACCGGCGCGAGGTGGAGATCATGAATCCAGATATCGGGGTAGTAGAACCCTAGAAAACCACCGGGGAATATCTTCGTCGCAAAAGCGAGTCCGAGGCCGAAGCCAAACCAATTGACCGAATCGGGCAAGATGCGCACGCGGATGTCCGTGGCGATAAGGATGATCAACAAACAACCGAAAAAAAGAAATTTGAAGGTAGGGAGAGCAAGGCCAAATGTGTAATAGGTCAGAACAAAGAGAACGCCTGTAAACGATTCGACAGCGGGATACATGGGCGAGATGGGCAGGTGGCAATTGCGGCATTTGCCCCGCAGCAGCAGCCAACTCAGGACCGGGATGTTGTCGTAGGGCCTGATGGGCATTTGGCAACGAGGGCAATGCGAGGCAGGGGAAACGATAGAAATCCCTTCCGGAATACGCGAGATGCACACATTTAGGAAGCTGCCGATGACGAGGCCGAAAACGAAAAAAAAGAACGGAATCACAGGATTGACTGTGCCACAGGCAGGGAAGTGGCTCAATGAAGGGAAGGGTGCGGCGTGTCGGATGGCTAACGGGAAGAGTAAGTAGTCGGTAGCTTGTAGTTGGAGGTTGGAAGCAGGAAACCGGAAACCGCCTACAGACTACCGCCTACAGACTACCGACCACCGACTGCCGACTGGCACGTGCGCTAAACTGAACTTTATGGCGATGAGCTGGTACGAGCACGCGATCCGGCGTTATGAGCACCGCCGGTGGACCACGGACGACAACCGTACGGTGCGGCCGTTCGAATGGGGGTTGGAGCATATCGATGGGCGGGACGGCCAGGTAGATCCGCGTCGCTTTGTCGCGGAGTACGCAAGCGAGGCGATCGCCCGGAGCGAGGATTGGTACAAGCCTGGCGAAGTCCACGATTACCGGCTGGATGGGGAGAGCGTGTTGACCTTTACAAGCCCCATAGAATCGCCGTGGCCGGAGAATAATACCGTCTACGGGCAGCTTTTTCCGGCGCGAAAGGGCGGTCCAGCGGTGTTGGTCCTGCCGAACTGGAATGCGAAGTGGCAGGGACAGGTGGCGCTGTGTCACTGGCTGCAAAGAGCGGGGATCACGGCGATGAAAATGAGTTTGCCTTATCACGACCGACGTATGGCACAGGGGCACGAGCGCGCGGACCAGTTGGTAGGGCCGAATATCGGGCTGACGCTCATGGCCAACCGTCAGGCCGTGCAGGATGCGCGGGCGTGCCTGACGTGGCTGGAGCGGCAGGGCTACGACCGGCTCGGCATCCTCGGAACGAGCATCGGGTCCTCGGTGGGGTATATCACCCTGGTGCATGATGAACGTGTAAGAGCGGGCGGTTTTTTCCACGTATCGACGTACTTTGCAGACGTGGTGAGCCAGGGAATGACAACAAATCACGTATGGGAGGCGCTGCGGCACGAAGTGTCAGTCGAGGAATTGCGCCGCTTCTGGGCGCCGATTAGCCCCATGCCCTATGTCGAGCGAGGCATGGGCGCGCGCAAAGACACGTTCATGGTTTACGGCAAGTATGACCCGACGTTTTTGCCTGAACTAACGGAGCAGATGCTGGAGGCGCTGCGTAGACACGGGGCGGAGCCAAGAACCCTGGAATTGCCGGTGGGGCACTACTCGCTGGAGTTGGCGCCGTTCAGCTACATTGCGGGCTACCGCATGATCACCTATTTCTTGGAAGCACTCGGGTGAGGAGCAAAGCTGACCACAGCTTCGTTGATTCGACATCTCCCGCATGCAACGCTACGACGAAAAGACCCTTTTAGGAAAGAACTCTCGCGACGGCGCCGCTAGCAATGAGATGGGCTACGGCGTTGACCTCCGGAGCGAGTGGCCGGTCGGCGGTAACTTTAGGGGAGACGGCACGGACCGCATCGTAGGCTTTTTTCGCGAGGGTGCCGGTTTGCAGCGGGGCGAGCAGATCGATCCCCTGGCAGGCGCAAAGTAGTTCGATAGCAAGAATATGGCGGAGATTATGCAGCATGCGTTCCAGGCGGCGTGCGCCGCTCATGCCCATAGAGACATAGTCTTCCTGGTTGCCTGACGTAGGAATCGAATCAACAGAATGAGGGGTGGCCAGCGCGCGATTTTCGCTGACGAGTGCGGCGGCGGTGATTTGCGCGATCATGAATCCGGAATTCAGGCCTGGGTCGGGTGTGAGAAATGCGGGAAGCATGCTAGTGAGCGGGTTGGTCATCTGCTCGATGCGGCGTTCAGAGATCCCGCTGAGCGTGGCGATGGCAATGGCCACCTGATCGGCCGCCATGGCGAGCGGCTGGCCGTGAAAATTGCCGCCGCTGACAATGTCGCCTCCTCCACCGTCCTTGGCAAAGACGAGCGGGTTGTCGGTGGCGCTGTTGAGCTCGATCAGAGCCATTTCGCGCGCTTGCGTGAGCGAATCGCGCACCGCGCCGTGTACCTGCGGCGTGCAACGGAGACTGTACGCGTCCTGCACGCGCTTGTCTGCGTCGGGAGAGCGGTGCGACTCCCGAATCTGGCTGCCCTCGTTCAGATGAGCCAGATGACGTGCGGTCTTCGCCGCGCCAGGATACTCGCGGGCGTGCATGATGCGCGCGTCAAACGCGCCGGGACTACCGCGGAGGGCGTCGAGGGAAAGGGAAGCAGCAACGTCTGCCGTGTCTACCAGTGAATCGGCTTCAAAAAGTGCCAGGCTCAGCAGCGCAAGCATGCCCTGAGTGCCGTTTAGAAGAGAGAGTCCCTCCTTCGCCTCCAGAGCTACGGGCACGATGCCGGCGCGCTTTAGGGCTTCACCGCCATGCAATTTCTCGCCCTTGAAGATAGCTTCGCCTTCACCGATGACAACATGAGCAAGGTGAGCGAGCGGCGCCAGGTCGCCGGAAGCACCGACAGAACCTTGCGAGGGGATTATTGGATGAACGCCGGCATTGAGCATGGCACAGAGTGTTTCGACCACAATGGGCCGAATGCCGCTGAGACCTTTGGCGAGGGCGTTGGCACGCAAGAGCATCATGGCCCGGGTTTCGGTTTCGGAGAGCGGGGCGCCGACCCCGCAGGAATGTGAGCGCACAAGGTTGACCTGGAGTTGTCGCACTTGTTCTGCGGAAATGCGCACGCTGGCGAGTTTGCCGAAGCCGGTGTTGATGCCGTACGCGGTCTGACCTTCGGCGAGCAGTTTGTCGACGACGGCTCGCGAAGCTTTCATGCGAGTGACGGCGTCTGGCGAGAGAGACACGGACTCGTGGCGAAGGGCAACGGCATAGAGCTGCGAGAACGTGAGGTCATTTCCGGTCAGAACGATGCTCATTCAGAACTCCGTTGCGGGAAACGCAGACACAATGGCTAGGAACGCGGACTTGTATTTTTCCGGAAAGTGCGTGACGCGGCCATCGCGGCGGCAGCAAATGTGAGTTGTATCGCCAGTGGCCAGGAGTTTCTGGTCTTCCTGACGGAAGATTTCATAGCCAAATTTCAGCTTGCGATTCTTGGCCTCGACGATGCGCGTGCGCACGGTAAGAAGTTCATCGTATCGAGCAGGATGGTGGTACCGGCAGTGCAGGTCAGCGACGACCAGGTGGCAGTCGTCCTCAATTTCCATGCGCTTGTAGTCGAAGCCATGAGAGCGCATCAGTTCGACGCGCCCGACCTCGAACCAGATTAGGTAGTTGGAGTGATAGACAACGCCCATTTGATCGGTTTCGGCGTAGCGCACACGGATGGTGACATCGTGATAGTCGAGCATAGTCGGCTCTTAGTATGCCGGAAATGAGGCATGGCGGAAAATGAGCTGACAGCCGTGAGCCGACAGCTTACAGCCAGGGAACGGCGCCTAGGTGGGCTTAACTGCGGGCCGTACCTCGCTGCGCACCGTTTTCCTGAGGGCATGAAGCATTTTCAGAAGCTCGGATGTTTGAGCCAGATAGCCTCGAGCGGTGTCGACGGGTATATAGCCAAGGTCCCTGCTTAGAAGCACCAAATATTCCGTTTCGGAAAGCGATCCCTCGGCCATATTCAAAAAATGCGCGTAGTCCCTCGGGGCAATCCGTTTGGAACCTTCGGCAATATTCGTTGGCACGGACAAAGCTGCCCGGCGGAGTTGTGCCGTGAGCCCGTAGCGCTCATCTGTAGGGAACGCCTTTGTACAGCGATATAGTGCAAGCACCAATTGGTGGCTGCGTTGCCAAACCTGAAGCTTGCTGTAATGCTGCATGAGTCCCTAATAGTAATATACACGAGTATGAACTCATATCTATCGACTGTCGAGAGTGCGCTGTAGACTGTCGACTGTGGACTATTGGCCGCTCTTTAGTGTCTCTTCCCCTCGTCCTGCCAGATGGGCTTGCGCTTTTCGAGGAAGGCAGCGAGGCCTTCCTTGAAGTCGGGAGTGCAACGGACGCGGGCGCTTTCCAGGACCGCGCGCTCAAGATCGTGGTCTACACCAGCGGCGGCTGCAGAGACAAGGAGATGTTTGGCGCGGGTGATGCTGCTCGGACTGGCGGCAAGAATGGTCTCTGCGAGTTCATGGGCCCGCGTCATCAAATTCTCCGCTGGAACGATTTCGTTGACGAGGCCCAGTTCCTTGGCTTCGGCGGCTTCGACCAGGCGGCCGGTGAGCAGGAGGTCGCGTGCGCGCTTCTCGCCGATCTGGCGCGTAAGAAAGACAGAAACAATCGCGGGGAGAAAGCCGATTTTGACTTCGGTGTAGCCGAATTTTGCTTCTGGAATCGCAAGCGTGAAATCGCAGAGCGTGGCGATGCCGCATCCGCCGGCAAGGGCGTGGCCATTCACCGCGGCAATCAACGGCCGGGAGTAGCTCCAAATCTTGCGGAACATCTTGGCAATACGCTTGGAGTCCTCCTGATTCTCGGCGGCCGTCTGCCGTCCGATGGCTTGCAAATAGTCCAGATCGATGCCAGCGCAAAAGGCCTTGCCCGTTCCCGTAAGAATCACAACGCGCGTGTGGGTTTTCTCGATGTCGTCAAGGGCAGCCTGCAGTTCAGCAATCATGTGAATGGAGATGGCGTTGCGTTTTTCCGGCCGGTTGAGAGTGATGGTGGAAATACGGCCGGAAGTTTCAAGCTGCAGCGTCTCGAATTTCATCTCGTTTGCCCCCTAGCTGGTAGCACCGCCGTGCGCATATCTGGCGCGAATCTCGTTCGTCATTTCAATAACTTGGGCTAGTTTAGCGCCATCGAGGTTGGGCTGTGCGTCCACTTTGACAAGAGCGGCAAGCACGCTTTCCGTGGGGATATTGCCGACCAGATCGTCTCCGGCGAAGGGACACCCGCCAAGGCCGGTAAGAGCTGAATCGAAACGCCGGCAACCTGCTTCATACGCGGCAAAGACTTTTGCTTCGGCGTTCTCCGCGCGGGAATGGAGATGCACACCGAGTTCAATGCCGGCGACGTGATCTTTCACTTTCGCAAAGAGGTCATGGACGAGTTCGGGAGTGGCAGTACCGACCGTGTCGGCGAGGGAAACGGTGCTGACGTGAATATCTTTCAGCCAGTCGAGGGTGTCCTGAACGATCTCCGGCCCCCACGGCTCGTCATAGGGATTGCCGAAGGCCATGGAAACATAGATGACGAGGCCCTTGTTCGCTGCTTTGGTCTCGCGCTTGAGCGTTTCGACCAGTTGGCGCGATTCGCCGCGCGTCATGTTGGCATTGGCGCGTCGAAAATAGGCAGAGATGGAGTAGGGGTAGCCGACGGTGGAAACTCCTGGAGTGGCGAGGGCGCGCTCGAGGCCTTTCTCGTTAACGACGATACCGATAATTTCAGGAAGTGTGGTGCCGTCGGGAAGGGAAGCAAGCAGCCTGGCCATGACCTCTTCGCTGTCCGCCATTTGCTTCACATGCTTCGGCGAAACAAAGCTGACCGCGTCAATGTGTGCGAAGCCCGCGAGAATCAGGGCCTTGAGATATTCCGCCTTGTATCCGGTTGGGATGAAATCTGGCAATCCTTGCCAGGCATCCCGCGGACATTCAATTAGTTTTGTTACCTCGGACATGTGTCCCTATCTCGACCGAAGGTAGTCGGCGAGTATCGAAGCGACAAATCCAAAAACACACAGAATTCCCAGGACCACGAATATGTCCGGAACAAGCCCAGTGAAGTCGCCAAGCACAACTCGAACGCGAGTCGCGAGGGCTCGTCTTTGTTCCAGTGAGGCGAGGCGAAAATACGCGGCCGTAATCGGAAGAAGGCTCGAACCGACAAGGAGAATGCGCGATCGAGTTGAAACCATCACGTCTGCAGTACCCCAGTTTTGAACTCAGACAGCTGAGTGTTTAGAGCCGCAGCATTGAGCGCCCAGATCAAAGCGTCGCGGGTGTGCGCTGGATCGATGATCGCGTCAAGCCAGAGGCGCGCGGCTGCGTAGCGGGGATCGGTTTGGTGCTCATAGGTCGCCTTGACGGACTCGAGCAGTTCTTTCTTGGTTTTTTCGTCCAGCTTCTTGCCTTCGCGTTCCAGTTGCTTGAATTTGATTTCCGCGAGTGTGTTAGCCGCCGCATCGCCGCTCATGACCGCAAACTTCGCCGTGGGCCAGGCGAACATAAAACGCGGATCATAGGCTTTGCCGCACATGGCGTAATTACCTGCGCCGAAGCTGCCGCCAAGAATGACGGAAATCTTGGGCACGACACTATTGGCTACGGCATTCACCATTTTTGCGCCCGCGCGGATGATGCCACTCCATTCGGCGTCTTTGCCGACCATGAAGCCGTTCACGTCATGCAGAAAAATCAGTGGGATGCGGTTCTGGTTACAGTCGAGGATGAAGCGCGCGGCTTTTTCGGCGGACTCGGTGTAAATGACGCCGCCGAATTCCATACGTTTCTGGTCGGAATGGGGCGCGTGCGTCTGCACGTGCTTCTTCTGATTCGCGATGATCCCGGCGGCCCAACCACCGATGCGCGCATAACCGCAAAGCAAGGTCTCGCCGTACTCGACGCGATATTCCTCGAGAATGCTCCCATCGACAATGCGGGCGATGATTTCGCGCATGTCGTACTGCTTGGAAGGATCGCCGGAAAAGACGCCGTACAGCTCCTCGGCGGGATAGAGAGGTTCGACGGGGCGCGCATGGCTGAAGATAGGGGGATTTGGCGCTCCCATTTTGTCGACAAGGGCACGAATGCGCTTCAAGCAGGATTCGTCATTGGGCTCGCGAAAATCTACGGTGCCGCTGATTTGGGCATGCATCTTGGCACCGCCCAGCTCCTCTGCGGAAGACTTCTGGCCAATCGCAGCCTGCACCAGCGCGGGACCTGCGAGGAACAGACCGGAGCCCTCGGTCATCAGGATGTGGTCGCACATCACCGGCAGGTAAGCTCCGCCGGCCACGCACATGCCCATAATCGCGGTGATTTGGGGAATACCCATTGCGCTCATGACCGCATTATTGCGGAATACGCGGCCAAAATCGTCCGTGTCAGGAAAGACGTCCTCCTGAAGCGGCAGAAACACGCCGGCGGAATCAACCAGGTAAATCGTGGAGATGCGATTATCGATGGCAATGTTCTGTGCGCGGATGACCTTTTTCGCAGTCATGGGGAAAAACGCGCCGGCTTTTACCGTCGCGTCATTCGCGATGATCATGAACAAGCGCCCACAGACGCGGCCGAGACCGGTGATCGTCCCCGCAGCAGGAGCGCCGCCCCATTCCTCGTACATTTCGTAGGCTGCGTAAATACCAAGTTCGAAAAAGTGCGTGCCCGGGTCGATCAGCGCAGCGATGCGCTCGCGGGCTGTCAAACGGTTTTTCTTGTGTTGGGCTTCGATCGCCTTTGCGCCGCCGCCTTCGCGGATTTTTTCCTCTTCATTTTTGATCTCGGTAAGGAGATCGGTCATCAGGTCGGCGTTCTTATCGAATTGGGGAGCTTTTGGATTGACGCTGGTTTTGAGGACGGAAGAGGACAATGGATGACCTCACAGATGAGAATCGTGTCCAACTGAGTATACGGAGGAAGGAACACCGGAAGCAAAGTGCTTGGGTCAGCACGATCATTTCCCCGAGCCCGGTTCGTGCCAAAGGAGCGGGCTGAGATAGACTCGTCAGGCTATGCAAAACATAATTTTGGACCTCGCACTGGCCAGAGAAATCGAGTTGGCGGAAGCGCAGGCCGCGGTCGTCTGCGCGGAAATGATGAAGACCCTAGAGCCCGTAACGGCGGGTGCTTTCGAAGCCATTGCCGGGGGATATGCAGTGTACTGCGGCGCGAACAACCCAGTGACACAAGCCGTCGCCCTGGGGCTGAGTGGACCAGTGAGCGCCGAGGATTTTGACCGGCTGGAGGCATTTTATTTCGGCCGGAAGGAACCCGTGCGCGTGGAAACTTGCCCGCTGGCCGATGCGACGCTGCTGACCCACTTCAAGGAGCGGGGGTATCACGTGACCGAGTTTTCCAACGTGATGGTACGGTTTATCTCTGGCGAGGAGGCGTCGTGGCCTGCGACGCCTGCAGAACTGGAAATCCGGAGAGCGGGCCGGGATGAGATCGACCTGTGGGTACTGACCGTGGCGCAAGGCTTCGCTGAAAACTATCCGGTCACTCAGGAGCTTTTGAGCGTGATGAAGATGTTTGCCTTGGGGAAAAACACAGAGTGCTACCTGGCGAGTATCGGGGGACGCATCGCCGGTGGAGCGACATTGGCGATCCGGGGCCGCATCGGGGGATTATTTGGGGCCAGCACGCTGCCGCAACTCCGCAAGCGCGGCGTACAGACGGCCCTTTTGTACGAGCGGTTTCGAAGAGCGCACGAAGCTGGCTGCGAGTTCGTGATGAGCCTGGCGCAGCCCGGAAGCATCTCGCAGCGAAACATCACCCGCCTGGGACTCCAGACGCTGTATACACGAGGGAAGTTTGAACGCCCCTATCCGGGCGATGGCGCCCTCAGGAGTTAGCGAGGCTGGGCCAGCCGCTTGTGGATGAAGTCGATAATGTCCTGCGTGGAAGTGCCAGGCAGAAAGACTTCGGCGATGCCGGCTTGCTTGAGAGCGGGGATGTCCGCTTCGGGAATAATGCCGCCAACGAGGACAGTAGCGTCCTGCATGCCCTTCTCATGGAGAAGTTTCATGAGTTGCGGGCAGAGGGTGTTGTGTGCGCCAGAGAGAATGGAGAGACCGATGACATCGACGTCTTCTTGGGCCGCCGCGGAGGCGATCATCTCGGGGGTCTGGCGCAGGCCGGTGTAAATAACTTCCATTCCGGCATCCCGGAGAGCCCGGGCAATGACCTTCGCGCCGCGGTCATGACCGTCCAGGCCAGGCTTGGCAATCAACACTCTGATCTTCTTCTCTGGCATTTTGCTCGGCTATCCTAGCCTTGCTGCCATTCAGCGCTAAGGCTTCAACCAACTAATCCTGAAGCATCCTTCGATCGATCATCGCATGTCTCCGCGAACCTCTGCGAGTCTCTGCGCCTCTGCGTTATCTTTTTCTTCGTAGTGCCACACGTACCTGCGAATCCCGTCCTTCAAAACGGCTACGTTGAAATTGATGAGCAGTCCGAGTGGTTTTTCCGAGAGACGAAGGTAGGTAAGCATCACCGAATCGTGAATCGGCGCGATCGCCTCAATTGATTTAAGTTCCATCACCACCCGATCAGCGACGAGAAAATCAAGCCGGTATCCGCATTCAAGTTTTAGATCCTTGTACACAAGAGGAATTGGCTTTTGCCGCTCGTACGGGATGTCTCTCAGGGTGAATTCCTTCGCGAGGCATTCCTCGTACACCGCCTCCAACAAGCCGGGACCCAAATTACGATGAATATCTATTGCAGCGCCAATGATCGAGTGGGTTAAGTCGATATCTTTCATCGGGAGGATACCTGAACGGAAAAGATAACGCAGAGGCGCAGAGAACGCAAAGGTCCGCAGAGAAAGAATCAGGTAATGGCCACTTCTTCATAAGCGCCGAAAACTGCGCGCATGGCTCCGCAGATTTCGCCGAGCGTCGCATAGGCTTTGACCGCATCATAAATGAATGGCATCAGGTTCTCTGTGCCTTCGGCGGCCCGGCGAAGCGCTTTGAGGCGGCGCTCCACTTCGGCAGACGAGCGTTCCGCCCGCAATTTGCGTAGTCGCGCGGCCTGACGGTTGGCTACCGTCTCGTCAATCTGCAGAATCTCGATGGGCTTCTCCGGCGTGACGTAGTCATTAACGCCGACGATGATTTTTTCCTTTTTGTCCACGGCCATTTGATAGCGGTAGCTGGCTTCTGCGATCTCCCGCTGCGGGTAACTTTTTTCCACGGCGGCTACCATTCCTCCCATCGCATCGATGCGGTGAATGTAGTCCCAGGCGCCCTGCTCGACTTCGTTGGTCAAGGCCTCGACAAAGTAGGAACCGCCGAGGGGATCGACCGTGTTGGTCACGCCGGTTTCATGCGCGATGATCTGCTGAGTCCGCAAGGCAATCGTTGCCGCGAATTCCGTGGGCAGTGCCCAGGCTTCATCGAGGGAATTCGTGTGCAAGGATTGCGTCCCGCCGAGCACGCCCGCAAGCGCCTGAATGGCCGTGCGCACCACGTTGTTCATGGGCTGCTGCGCGGTAAGGGAACAACCCGCCGTCTGCGTGTGGAAACGCAGCGCCCAGGAGCGGGGATTCTTGGCCTTGTACCGCTCGGTTATGGCCTTGTACCAGATCCGCCGCGCCGCACGGTACTTGGCAATCTCCTCGAAGAAATCATTGTGGGCATTAAAGAAGAAAGAAAGCTGCGGAGCAAACTCATCGAGCGGAAGATCGCGGCGCATGGCCCATTCGACGTACTCCATGCCGTCGCGCAGCGTGAAGGCGAGTTCCTGGATGGCGGTCGAGCCGGCTTCGCGAATGTGGTAGCCGCTGATGGAGATGACGTTGAACTTCGGCGTGTGCTTCATGCCGAACTCGAACGTGTCGATCACCAAGCGCATGGAAGGCTCGGGCGGGTAGATATATTCCTTCTGTGCGATGTATTCCTTCAAAATATCGTTCTGCAGTGTTCCGGAGATCTTCCTCCAGTCCGCGCCTTGTTTTTCGGCGACGGCCAGATACATGGCCCAAATCACCGCAGCGGGTGAATTGATGGTCATTGACGTGGTGACATCCGCGAGGGGGATCTGGTCAAAGAGGACTTCCATATCAGCCAGCGAACTGATCGCCACGCCGCACTTGCCGACTTCACCTTCGGAAAGCGGGTGGTCGGAGTCGTAGCCCATCAAGGTGGGGAGGTCGAACGCGGTGGAAAGGCCGGTCTGCCCGTGCGCGAGAAGATAACGGAAACGCTGGTTGGTGTCCTCGGCCGTGCCAAAGCCTGCAAACTGGCGCATGGTCCACAGGCGGCCACGGTGCATGGTGGCATGAATGCCGCGTGTGTAGGGAGGTTCGCCCGGGAAGCCGAGGTCGCGCGCAGGGTCCCAACCGGCAAGGTCGGCCTCTGTATATAGCCGGCGAATGGGATAGCTCGATACAGTCGTAAACTCTTTTTGCCGTTCCGGGTTCTTGGCTAGGGTGGGTTCGAGTGTGTTCCTCATCCAAGCCGCTTCCGCGGCAGAAGGCGTGCGTGAGGTCTCTCGCTCGGCCAGGGATTTGGTCTTTCCTTTGGACGGCTCGCTCATTTGCATAGCGCTCCTGGAGCGTGAGGTAGCACGGATGAGCCGCCCGCAGGGAAATCAGGTGTTCGATATGCGAAGCGACACAAAAACCAATGCTATTCGAAAGAGGAACGGCGGGCAAGCACAGGCTCCGTGTGGTGTCGCGTAAGTTGATGGCATTTTTCTTTAGGGGTAGGGGCTCAACCAAAGAAAGGGCCACGAGCGAGGAGCTTCGTGGCCGCCAAGGAAAATACAGTGGTTGTCAGCGCTGGCCGGAGACGCCGGCTTTCTCGAGCTGCTTGAATAGCGATTCGGTGCCGACGACCTGACCGTTCAAAGTCCCCGGAATCAGCGTGTCCTGATCGATGTCGCCTTTCTTTATCCCCGCGATAGCGACGTTGTTGACCTCCAGAGTGCGGCCGAGTGCACGCTCGTAATTAGCTTTTGCTTCGGCGAGGTTGGCAAGCGCGCGCAGTTCCGAACCTTGCGCAGTGATCAGGTCGCGCTGGGTCAGAATGACGTTGTACACGGTAGAGGCGCCGAGCTGATACTTCTTCTGCTCGGCGTCAAACGTCTGCTGCTGCAATTCGCGGGCTTTGCTGGCAGACTGCACCTGGGCACGGCCCTGCTCCAACGCAATGGTGGTGTTGCGAACATCCAGCACGGCGTTGTTTTTGATCTGCTGCACCTGCGCCTCAAATTGGCGTAGCACCAATTGAGCGTGAATGTTGTCGGCCTGTGCTGCGCGGTTGCGCAAGGGAAGGCTCACGGTGAGCGTGCCGGCGTAGATTGGAAAAGTATTGTGGAAGATCTGCGACTGTGCGGTGGAGAAGCCGTCACTGTGGACGCCAGTGACAGGAGTAACAGTTTCCGGAACAAACAAGCCTGGGACGGGCATGCCGCTCGAGTTCACAACCTGGGAGCCGGCGACGGTGCTGGATGTGCCCGAGATGAGGGAATTACCGGCAAGGCCATAGGAAATATACTGAAGCCCGAGAGTAGCCGTGGGGAGTAGCGCGTTCTTGGTGGCGCGGACGTCTACCTCAGCATTCTTCAGGTTGTAACTCTGCTCCTGAACATCCGGGCGCTTCTGAAAAGCTTCCTTCACCGCCTCTTCGAAGGAGGCCGCTTCAATCGCTGCAGGGGACTCCGGTTTGTCCGTTGGAATGATCTCCACGTTGAGCAGGTTGGAGGCGGTTGGGTCCTTGGAGATGTAGTTCTTGAGAACCACCTCGTCCTGGAGTTGCGTGGTTTGCGCGACAATGAGATTGGTCCGGTCACTCGCAAGCTCGGATTCCGCGCGGGTCACGTCGAGCGGGGCCATGGTGCCGATCTCCAACTGCTTTTTGTTGTCGTTGTAGAGTTTCTCGGCGACCGTGACGGCTTGTTGCTGGACTTTGACGTTTTCGCGAGCGTAAGCGAGCTCCCAGTAGGCGTTAACGGTGTTGGTAGTTGTGGTGATGGCCTGTTGGGCAAAGGCCAGGTCTGCGATCTTGCGATTGTTTTCCGCGATGATGATATTGCGGCGATTGATGAACCGCCCCCGCCCTGCCAGGAGTTGCTGCTGTAGCCCGACAACCAGTGAGGATTGCACATACGGATTGAAGAAGTTCGCGGCGGTCGAAGAATAACGGGTATTGTTCCATGACACGCTGAGAGACGAGCCGGTAACAAAGCTCTCTTGATACGAAGTGTTGTAATTCGCCGTGTGGGAAAAGAGCGGTTGCGCAGCGTTGGTCGTAGCGGAGGCACCCAAGCCGGAGATGAACGGGTTGGCGATTGGAGTCGTGGCATCACTATAACTAATTGTCTGAGTGATATATGGATCATAGAAGAGCTCGGGAAGGTTGGCGGTCGATCCGACGGCGATACTACCCGGTGTGCCATAGCTGAACCCCCCCGCCCTGGTCTTCAGCAGGCTAACGTCGGCCATCCAGGGATTGTAGCGCTGGACCACGATGTCCATGCTGTTCTCGAGGGCCAGCGCGATAGCGTCCTGCAGACTCAGTTCCATCTTGCCATCGTGGATAAGCTGCTCCAGACGGGGAGAATTGGCCAAGACCCCTGGGGCGACCCGTTGCATCTCATAGGGCGACCAGATTCGCGGAAATGTCCTGGGAGAACGAGTGTAGTCATACTTGCTGACACCTAGGGAGAAAGGTAGGGCTCCCTTGGCGGGTGACTGGGCGGGGGCCGGGGGAGTTGACTCCTGCGCAAGAATAGGCGTGACCGGCGTGCCAGCCATAGCACCAATGAGCACGGCGGCGAGCAGAGGTCTAAGCGACAACGTCTTCATAGGTATCCTCACCTTTGGACTTGGAACACGTACAGCGAAAAGCGTGATACGGAGCTTCTTTAGTGTTAACGTTCGCAGTCCGCAATTTGTTTCATGCAAAGGGCTCAGGGGGAACGCATCATTTAGCTGCGAAGCTCGCGACCCGGGAAGAGGCAGTGTAACAGGCGGCCCCAATCCTTGACAACGCGCGACATGGCAGCTAGGCTGCTGACATTTCGACGTTTAGGAGTTCGAAACGGTTAGCCTGAGCAGTATCGGAAATTCGGGCTCGCTGGACTGTAGGGACCATGGACACGCGGGAAGAACTTTTGAGGATGTTTGAGGCCGCGGGGGCCATCCGGCACGGTCACTTTGAACTATCCAGCGGCCTGCACAGCGGAACGTACGTGCAGTGTGCGCTGGTGTTGCAGTATCCGCGCTTCGCAGAGAAACTCGGGCAGGCACTCGCGGCGCTATTCTCCGACGCGCGTATCGATGCAGTCGTCTCGCCTGCTCTCGGTGGTCTGATTATCGGCCAAGAAGTGGCTCGCGCCCTTCCAGCTCCTCGGGATGCGCTCGGCGGCGGCGTACCAGCCATGTTCGTGGAGCGAGATGCCAGCGGCACCATGACGCTGCGCCGGGGATTCACTTTACAACCGGATCAGCATGTGCTGGTGGTCGAGGACGTGTGGACCACCGGCGGTTCGACGCAAGAAACAATTCATGTAGTGGAGGAAGCCGGTGGGCGGGTTGTGGCTGCGGGAGCGCTGATTGACCGCACCGGCGGGAAGATTGAGTTTCCAGTGGAGTCAAACGCGTTGATTGAACTGCAGATTGACAGCTACGAGCCGGAAGATTGCCCGCTGTGCCGGCAGGGAAATGTAGCGGTCAAGCCCGGCAGCCGCTTCGTTCGCTCTGCACCGTGAGGCAGTCGGTAGTTGACTCCTACTGTTGGCTGTAGACTACAAAATATAGACTACAGACCGTTCTCCTGCATGCGCTATTTCAAGCTCACGATTGCCTACGACGGCACCGACTTCCACGGCTGGCAGATTCAGGCGAGCAAACCCACAGTGCAGGGAGAGATCGTGGCCGTGCTGCAGCGGCTCACGCAAGAGAACGTGCAACTGCATGGTGCCGGGCGTACGGACGCCGGCGTTCACGCACTGGGACAGGTGGCGAGCTTCCACACGCAGTCTCCTTTGTCGGCAGGCGAGTTCCAGCGGGCCCTGAATGCGTTGCTGCCCCCAACCATCCGAATCGTGGACTGCGAAGAGAAAGCCCCGGATTTCAACGCCCGGTGGTCAGCGAAGGGAAAGGTGTACCGCTATCGGCTGTATCGCGGAAAGGTTGTGCCGCCAATGCTCTGGCGTTACGTATTGCACTACCCATTTCCCCTGGATGAGGACGCCATGCGCGACGCAGCCGCGCGTTTCGTCGGCGTACATGACTTCAGTTCCTTTGCCGCTTCCACTGGTTCCGAAGACGACGACAAAGAACGCAACCTGGAACGCGAGATCTTCTCCGCCGAATTAAAGCGTACCGAAGGCGGAGAGGAGCTGTGGTTCACCGTTCATGGAAGATCATTCCTGCGCTACATGGTGCGAAAGATGGTGGGCACGCTGCTGGACGTAGGGCGCGGAAAATTAAAGCCGGAAGACATCGACAGGCTCTACGAATTGAAGGACCGTTCAAAATCCGGCCCGACGGTACCCCCGCAAGGGCTATGGATGGTTCGTGTGGACCACGATGAGACATTCCGCATCGGAAGCCACTGAACCGCCGCGTGCTTAAGCTGAAAAGCAGAACGCCGCCAGAAGGTTTCCCATGCTGGCGGCGCAATTGCTCAGGGGTAGAAATTTAGTTGGTTGTGGCTTGTGCAAATCCCGTGAAGTAGGTCAGCACATAGCACTTGATCGTGCCGTCTGCTTGCGGGATGCCGTACACTTTGACCGGAGTGTTCGCCAGCAGATTGTTGGTCAGGGTCGTCTGGCCGGCGGTGGTGGTCACGTCCACCGGGGTGACGGTGATGGTGCCACCGCCCCAGGTCACTTGGTACACGAGCGTGCCCGAGCCGGTCATTTGGTCGATGGTCACGGCGACATCCTGCATGCCGCCTGGGACCCCGATCGAAAAGCTGCCGCTGCTGGTACCGTTGACATAGGAAGTTGCCGCAACGCCGAAAGGAACGTTAGTCGGTGTCAACACCGCCGACGGAGCCGCCCAAGCATTTGGCGCATTTGGATCGTTCCAAGTGGCCCACGTCTCCCCCGCCGCCTTCATCAAGCCCACGGTGCCGCCGAAATTCACTGCGCCGTTGGTCGCGCTGGCAAAATCGCTGATGGCGTTTGTGCCGCTGTCTACAATGGTCGGGAAGGTGAAATTCCACCACTTGAAGCCGCTGATGGGGTTGCTCGATTGTGGATCGTGACCGTTCGCTGTCGTGGACGCAATGTACGGCAACTGCACCGTGTAGTCGTCGTTCGCATTGTGGAAGTTGTGCGTGTAGGTGAAATTGTTCAGGCTGCTGCCCGTGATGGTGCCGTCATACCGGGCTATCTCAATATCAATCGAGCTGGCCACAAACTGGGCAGCCAACGGGTCGACCACGCTGGCGTGTACCTTGAATCCGCGGACCAGATTCGAAAGAAATGCCGGGCCCTGGCCGATGGCGTTGGCGTCTGTTTGCGCACTTGACGGAGTACGGAAGTAGAACAGGGTATTCGCGTCAACCGTCAAAGGAACACCTATACCGAATTCGTTGTCCACGACAATCGTGTTGCTGGTCGTGTTCACGTGCAATACGTGGCCTTCTGGGCTGATCCAGACGCTGTTGAAGGAGCTGCTGGCCCACAGCCGCACGGCGATGAGCGAACCATCCACCTGGTAGCGAGCTGCCACACGAATGTATTTGCCGACGATCGTGGAGGCAATCGAACTGAAATCCTTGATCGTGGCGTTGTTCTTTGGGTTGTCGACATCGTAGTAGAGGGTGCCGTTGGCGGAATCCGCCTTAACCTGCAGTGTGTTTGACGTGGTGATCGCAGTTTCGGGAGTAGTCGGCGGATACACCGGGTAGTCCTTGTCAAACGTCAATGTGGAGTTATCCGTCGAGACCGCGGTCACGGTCCCATAATGGTGCCGCAGAATCAACCGCGTGATGTCGAAGATGCGGCGATGCCGGAGGCAGGGCGTAAAGTTGACTGCCCACATTGTGGCCCCGCCATTGGCTGGAGGGACGTGCGCCACGATGAAGGCCGGATGCGCCAGATCGAACTCCAAATCGAGGGCATTGCTCTGGCCAGCGGTCACGGTCAGCGGAGCGGCCAAAGTCAACTTGATCGGCACGGTCAGGCTTCCAGCGCTGCCCGTCGTGCCAAGAATTTGAATCTGGCTCGAAGGGATTGAGCCACCGGCAGCAACGGCAAAGCTGGTTGAGGGATCTGCAGAAGCGGTTAGCAAAACGTCTCCAGGATTCCCACTCACTGTGATCGTCGCCGCCGTGTAAGTTCCCGCCGGGACGGATACGTTCCCGAGAATTTCGTTGAGCTGATCAAGTTGTAGGAGGTTGATGAAGGGGGCCGGGCTCGGCGCGGTGTACACCGTGACGTCGCTTCCACCACTTTGTGGGGTCAGCGAAATCGAGAGCACCCTCACGCCAATCGTTGCCCAGTCTTCCGTTGGGGCATCGCTAACAATCATCGTCACTGTGCCATTCTGCGGCTGAGGCATGGAATTGGAATTGGAACTGCCGGACGAGCATCCGATTGCAACGAGAGCCAAGGCCGCCGAGGCCACACCCAGCATGAAACGTGAAAAATCAAACCTCATGTCTAGTCTCCTGAGGAGGGGCGAGGCCTCCTTCTTAATTTTTGGTTCGCAATCCGCGACTTATTTAGTTTTCACCACCGCGGGGCGATGAGGACTCGACCGCCCCGGTTAGTTGATCAAACACTGGCCTGCCGTTGGAGTTGCGGTGCTTTTTGGCGAAGGAAGCAGTACCAAAGTACTACGGTAAATAGCCTGCGTGTACGCAGCGACCCTGCAGCTTACGGTCAGTTGTAACACGCACGGGGGTGAACTCTGACTGAGCTTCGGCTAGAATCTCAACTATGGTAGCCAACCCAGTCTCCGTCCAAACACTGCCGTCCATTGATCCTGCGACCGGGCGAATCTGCGCGCAATTCGCTCGAACTCCCGCCCTGCTGGTACCACAGCTTATGCTGAAGGCTCGGCAGGCACAGTCGGCCTGGGCAAGGGTTCCCATTGAGCAGCGCTGTGCGCGCGTTGGCATTCTCAGAAACAAGATTCTCCAAGCCGCGGAGGTTCTCGCCGATACAGTGGTCCGGGAATCGGGAAAGCCGCGGGTCGAAGCCAAATTTGCCGACATCTTTGTTTCGTTGGACACAGCCGAGTATTTCGCGAAACAGGGCCCCAGGCTGCTCCTGCCGGAGAAAATGCCGTATCACAGCACTGCGGCAATATCGAAATCGGGTGCGCTGTTTTACGAGCCGCTCGGGGTGCTGGGGATTATCAGTTCGTGGAACTATCCTCTGGCCATTCCCATGAGCCAGATTATTCCGGGCGTGGCGGCTGGGAACGCGGTCATTTGTAAGCCGAGCGATTTCACTCCGGAGTGCGGGGTACTGCTGGAAAAACTGTTTCACGAGGCCGGCTTTCCGGAAGGCTTGGTCACCCTGGTGCAAGGAGGCGCCGAGGTGGGTCAGGCTCTGATTGATGCGCGTCCAGAGAAGATTTTCTTTACGGGGAGCGTCGCCACCGGCCGCCACGTGGCGGAAGCGTGTGCCCGTCACCTGATCCCGAGTGTGCTCGAACTGGGTGGGAAGGACGCCATGGTGGTGCTGGCAGACGCGGACCTCGAAGTCGCTTCGAGTGCGGCCGTATGGGGCAGTTACAGCAACTGCGGTCAAGTGTGTCTCTCTGTGGAACGACTGTTCGTGGAGTCATCCGTCAGCGAGGAGTTTATTCATCTCTGTGTGCAAAAGACGCAAAAGTTGCGTTTGGGCCCGGGGAGCAATCCCGAAAACGAAGTGGGCCCGCTCATCCGTCCCCAGCACGTGCATCGCATGAGCGAGCTGATTGCCGACGCTGTGCAACGAGGCGCAAAAGTTCTCTGCGGCGGACGTCCGCGACCCGACCTCGGGCCATGTTTCTTCGAACCGACAGTGCTTACAGGTGTGGACTCCTCCATGCTGCTTTTCCGGGATGAGACTTTTGGACCTATCCTCGCGATTCAAGTCGTGCGTGACGCAGAGGAAGCCGTCCGCCTTGCCAACGACACGGCGTTTGGACTCGCCGCAAGCGTCTGGACGCGGGATACCGAACGGGGCAAGGAACTGGCCCGTCGGCTGCGCGCTGGAACCGCGATGGTGAACGATGTGCTCAGCGGCTTTGCGATTGCCGAAGTGCCCCACGGTGGAGCGGGCCTGAGTGGCTGGGGGCGCACTCACGGGAGAGCCGGTCTGCTCGAAATGGTTCATGTGAAATATGTGGACGTGGATCGCCTGTCAGGGATGGAAAAACCCTGGTGGTATCGCTATGGTGCGGAGCTGGAGAAGGCAGCGGACGCCTTTCTTCAGTTCGAGTTTGGAAGTGGACTGGCGTCGCGTCTGCGTAACGCCGGCACGGCGATGAAGTCCTTATTCCGCGATCATGGTTTCTGAGTGCAGCCGTAAGGAGGAGAACCTTGCCTGAAGAAACGCCTGTGAAACCATCTGAAACGGCTGCCCCTGCGGGGGAAGAAAAGCCCGCCGCGCCTAAAGTAAAGACCCGAAAGCCG
>OCOJ01033996.1_pt1 | contig 29163 bp, 32 predicted proteins | sample 1539251 | NCBI WGS metagenome assembly OCOJ01 (sample SAMN01911457, study PRJEB22624) | soil metagenome | biome: Soil | place: Malaysia | collected 2012-04-30 | depth RA_metagenome m
GAGGCATCGAACATACCCAAGGGAATCCGAGCGGTTACGGGAAATGGCGCTATCACTCTCAATGATATCGGCGCCGACGCTTACGCCAAAACCAGCTTTGGCAGCGTCCTAGCCGAGCGCATCAACGGCAACCTGACAGTGGAAAACAGCAACGGCTCTGTGACCGCGCGGAACGTGAAAGGAGACGCCAGCGTGAACACGTCCTTCGCCGGCGTCACGCTTGAATCCGTCAGTGGCCGCATTACTGTGGACAATCAAAACGGGGCCATTTCTGTGACCGCGATGCGTCCTGCAAGCGGTTGTCGTGACATTTCTCTCAAAACCTCTTTCTCCTCCATCCGCGTGCGCATCCCGGAAGGCATGGGCTTCAACCTCAGCGCGCGTACCTCTTTCGGCCGAATCTCTTCCGACCTGCCTGTCACTTCCACAGGAAGCATCGGCGGCGACGTTTTGAATGGAACCATTAGCGGGGGAGGCTGCCAACTGCAGCTCACCAATTCCAATGGCAGCATCGAGATTGCGAAAGCCCCTTGATCTCGGGCATGTCAGCTCTTGGAGCGCCGAGCCCGGTCCATCGCAAAGGCTTTTTTCAGCACCCGCGTCGCTGTTTCCGTAAGATGGTATTTCTCAAGTTCCTCTTCGCTGGCATACACAACATCGGTCACATCGCTTCCCGCGCGCGCTTCGCCCCCCGTGCGCTCACATAAATAATCCACAATCACGTAATGAAAACGCGGCCGCTCTTTTTTTTCAGCTGAGCCAGATAGGCCAGATGCGCGTTCCGGGAAAATCCTGTCAAACACCTCGATGAGCTCAAGCACGCGAACCTGAAGCCCTGTTTCCTCCTGTAGTTCTCTTGCGACGCCCTGCTCTAGCGACTCCCCAAGCTCCAGTGTTCCCCCGGGAATCGACCACTGGCCACGCAACGGTTCGCTGCCGCGCCGGATCAGCAGGGCTCGACCATTCTCGATGACCACGCCTCCGACGCCCACTACGGGACGATCGGGAAATTCCCGCGAGGAGCCTACCATTAGCAACCAACCCTGCGGCGGTTTACAATCGAAGCAGACGCGCCGCCCATAGGAGTTGACTTCGAATACCGCGGTATATAATACGCCGTGGTGCCGGCCACACCGTGGTGACGCCCGCCCTGTCTATACTTTTACGGAGGATGGAGCCGTGATTCGCTGCCCTGAATGTTCCGCCGAAATCGATGTTGACGAAGACGAAGTCGAAGAAGGCGAGATTTTGAGCTGTCCCGAGTGCGAGTCCGAGCTCGAAGTTTCGCAAACCCATCCCGTTCATCTCAATTTGATTTCCGAAGATCTCGACGAGGAGGAAGAAGAGGCTGAGGACGAGACCGAAGGGGGTGAGAACGGGGACCTTCTCGAAGACGAGGAGGAGGAAGAAGACGAAGAAGAAGATGAGGAGGAGTAAAAGCTCTCCCGCGGCTCGCCTTGTATCCCCCTGTCTTGCAGCTTGCATCTAAGTTTGAGGAGTATTCTAAATGTGTCGTGCGTGCTGCATGCTTGTCCTCGGAGTCGCAACTCTCTTTGTTTTGTCAGGAGAAGCGGCTGCCCTCAGACAAGAACCCACGCCTCCTCAGCCTCCGGCCTCGGCTCAAACAGCGCCTTCTGCGCCCACCTCGGGCAAATCCAAGAAACCCCAATACAGTCACGCCAACGATTTCCTGATCCTAGGAACCGTATTTGACGAAAAGGGCTTCTCGTTTCCCGGCGTGCAGCTGCGCATCCGCCGGAGCGACGAAAAAAAATTCCGATGGGATACCTACACCAACTCGCGCGGGGAATTTGCCGTGCGGGTGCCGCAAGGCTCAGCCTATGAAATGATTGTCCACATAAAGGGCTTTGTCGATCAAAAGCGCACTATGGACGCCAAGTCGGGCTTGAGCGAAACACGTCTGGTGTTTCGCATGGAGCCCGTCGCAGGAGAGAGAAGATGACCGTGAGCATGCGAACTCTGTCTTTAGTCACGGCATTCCTTTCTCTTGCTGGAGCAGTTCTGGCTCAGGACGCTAAACACGATGCCCAACTGCGCACGGTCCATGGTCAGGTGTTGGACAAGTCCGATAACCCAGTTTCCGAGAGTGTCGTGTTTTTGAAGAACACCCGCACCAACATCGTGCGCAGTTCCTACACAGACAAGAGCGGCAATTACCGCTTCAGCGGCCTCGATCCAAATGTCGATTACGAGCTCTATGCCGAGAAGGGCAGCGACAAATCAGCGACTCGCACGGTCTCCAGTTTTGACAGTCGCAGGGACATCGTTCTGAACCTCAAAATCGAAAAGAAAAAGAGTTAAGGTTTTGCTGTCGGGAAGCCGCTTGGGAGCCAGCAGCTCACGGGTGATTGCTGTGGCTTTAGGTGCCCTCGGCGTGTTCCAGACGAGCGAAACGCGTTTGGGCAGCCGGCCATCTCCGCCCGCCGCTCAACAGCTGCGGGAACTCTTGCGCTAGCGGCAGGGAAACAAAGTCATCTGATGCGAGAAACGGAATCATTCTCCGAAAGGCTCGGAGACAAAGAGCCGGGAGTGTGGCAATCTTGATTTGACTGGCTCTTAATGCGGAGATCGCGTCGCCTGGGCTCCTGTTCAATAAACTCACAGNCGGCAGGGAAACAAAGTCATCTGATGCGAGAAACGGAATTATTTTCCCAAAGACTCGGAGACAAAGCGGCGGGAGTGTGGCAATCTTGATTTGACTCGCTCTTAATGCAGAGATCGCGTCGCTTGGGCTCCTGCTGATTCAATAGCTTCACAGTGGGCTCGCAATTCTAAACCCTGATAGCAAGGAGAATCATTCTAGTGACCCTCTGGAGGCCCTTTGCGATTCTTGCGGTTTTCTTAGGTTTGCTTTGTGTCGCCGCGGCCGGGCAGCAATGTCCACCGAGTCAGCAGCCGCCCGCAAATCCGCCCGAGGCACATACCTCTCAAGAGCCCGACAAGAATAAACAAGATCAAACCAAGGAGGAACAAGATCCCAATAGCGGCACCTCGAAAGACCGGCTCTTCTATGCTCTGCCAAACTTTCTTACTCTGGAAAACGCGGGGCAGGTTCCTCCGCTGACTGCCGGACAAAAGTTCAGGGTCGTGGCTCGGAGTTCGTTCGACTATGTTCAGTATCCCTGGTACGCGTTTCTTGCGGGAGTAAGCCAGGCGGAGAATAGTGAACCCGGGTACGGCCAAGGGGCGGCCGGTTACGGCAAGAGATTTGGAGCCGCAATGACCGACGGTACGATCGAGAACTTCATGACCAGCGCCGCATTTCCCGTTTTGCTTCGTCAAGATCCCCGTTTTTTCCAGTCTGGCAAAGGGGGGTTCTGGCATCGGACTGGGTATGCGTTTACGCGCATTTTTGTCACCCGTGGCGATTCCGGAAAACCGCAAGTCAATTACTCGGAAATCTTCGGCAGCGCGTTGGCCGCAGGCATTTCCACGTATAGCTACCATCCTCACGCGGACAAAACTTTGCGGAATGCCACGAAGGTCTGGGGAACGCAGGTGGGCTACGATTCGCTCACTTATGTCATCAAGGAATTCTGGCCCGACATTCGCCGCAAGCTGCACAAGGAATAGGCCCTGCTGCTGTGAGCTTGACTTACTCGCAGCGAATTTTAGCCCCCTTGAGAGCTGTGCGCCGTCCCTCAAGGTTTCGTCGGAGCTAGCACCCGCACCGCTTGCGGAATGACCTGAATGTCTACCGGAGTGGGCCCCAATGATTCTCCGTCTCCATGAAACATCGCGGGCCGGTCCGTGCAGAGCCGGACGCGACGAGCCAACACGCGCTTGATGCGCGGCGTTCGCAGCTCTCCCGTTCCCGTCAAGCGTGGCAGTAACGAGATGACCTGAAACGCACTTAGCTTCTCAACAAGGACTGCACTTAGCCATCCGTCGTCAATTTGCGCATCCGGCGCTAACCGGATCCCAGCGCCGTACGTAGGTGTATTCAGCACGCAGGCCAAAAGAGCCTTGGCTTCTATTGCCGGCTGATTGCTCTCGGGAAACTCAGCCCTGACCAACAGTGGCCGGTAGCTGCACAGCGCTCGCAATGCCGAAGCTACATAGCGAAGCCTGCCCGGCAAATGGCGAAAAAACGCTCCGCTGGCATACTGTGCCGCCTCTTCATCGAGGCCGATGCCTCCTCCACCTAAATACAATCTTTGTCGCCCGTCGGCGGTTCGGGCCAGCACCAGGTCGACCCACTTTGGCGTGCTGCGAAGAAGTGCAGCGGCAGCGGCAATTGGATCGTCCGGCAATCCCAACGCGGCCGCGAAGTCGTTGCCTCCACCCGCCGGCACGACTCCCAGAACAACATCGGTTCCGTAGGCTGCGTTAACCAGACCTTGAAATGTTCCGTCGCCACCAATCGCCAGAAGCATTCGTTTACCTTCCCGAATCGCCGAAGCGGCGCGTGACTCCAATTCGAGAGAATTCGCGGTGAGCGTGAACTCTGGGAAGAAATCGTGAGCCTCAAATTGTCGGCGAATCGCGGGCAAAGACGTGTGGGCGCGGCGGACCCCAGCGTGAGGGTTTACAAACGCAACCGCGGGCTGTTCAAAGGAGGTAGTCCAGGAGTCGGCCACTGGGTTCGACATCCTGCCCAAACCGAACAGGTCCTGTCAATCCAGTCGCACGCCAAGCATTTCAATTCCCCGGATGCCGCTCTGGGATGGAAGAAACCGGCGTTTTCTCCTCGAACATGCGAAGCACTTCTTCGGGTAACACCCCTTTGGGTGCTGAGTTCAGTACCGCACGCTCGAACTCACGACGTGGATCGGCCCGACGCTCCTTGCCCCGCACGACAACTCCTCCGAAAGCTTCCCAGACTGCGCGCGGCCCGCGCTTCACTACACAACCGCGATAGCCTAGAGCCGGTGCCACGGGCGGCAGCCCGGCTGCCGGGCTCAACCTTTTCCAGATGCTCTCAAGCCGATGGAGCAAACTCCTACGCAAATCCCAGGACGGGTCCGGCCGCCCGGAGAATATCGCCACCGTGGCCGTGCACTTCTCAGCGGATTTTGATGTGGCCATGCATAACCACCATGAAAGTACAGAATACCGTGTATCCTCCGCGGTCGGCAGTACGCGGGTCGGGAATCAGGTGGTTGCTATTGTCCACGTTGCGTACCGGCGTGCTCCCCGGCTTATGCGACCAATAGCCATTGCGTCCTTTGCGATACCAATGGAAATCCACATTGGGCCAGATGACAAGCGCCACAAGATGACCTTCCTTGGGACACTTGTTGTTCGCGGCCGGCGCAAGCAATTAAGTCATCGGCAATCGCCCCCGCACGAACGGAAGGACAAGACAGAGACGTGTACATCGCTCCGTTGGCGCGGCCCGGCTGCGCAAAGGTATCGGTCCTGTAGTTCGTCGCATAGTTATAGCAATTGTTGTTGTACTGCTTTTGCCCGGCGTCATTCCACCATGCAGGTTCGTAGAGAGGCGCGCAACGGCAGCGCTCCCTCTCGGGCCATCGATGATGCCGGTGCTCATAGTGTTCAATGATATGGTGGAGGCGCTCGATTTCCTTCTTGAGGATCGCCGCGAACCCGCGAACTTCCCGGAAGCGCGTCGCAGGACCCCGCGCGCTAGAAAAATCGTCCTCGAACGTTGGATCGGCAATTCTATGGAAGAGTCTCGGTCCGTAAATCGAGCCAGCAGCCACGCGGAAAACCTTGGGCAGGCCGCGGCTGATCGCTCCAACTTGCTCAATGATCAGCCCACGGTATCCCAGCACATGTTCGGGTGGGCCCATGGCTCCGCGTCCCAAGCGCTCCGATGGCTTCACGCGCTCCAGAATTTCTCGCGCTCCCTTGCCGCTAATTTCTATAACCGGATTGGGTCTGCCGCTGAAAATATCGATAGTGATACGTAAAGACATGCTTCCTCCTTTCTGAGATCCAGCGAAATTGCCGGAGGCCGTCATCCCGGCGAGAGTCCTTTAGCCCGCCTCACGTTTCAACCACTACTCGACGGGAATCGTCAAGGTGCTTCGGCGCGCCTCGCGGCCAGGTTCGAGGAGCCAACTCGAGATTTCAAGACGGTCCGTCCTGGCCGGAAGGGCCACTAACTGGCCGTGGCGTCGAAAGATCGTTCCTCCGCTTGCCGAAAATCGCAAGAATGAACCTTCAATGGGCTTGACGCTTAGCTCATACCGAAGAAGGACTTCTTGCCCTGGCCGCGCCCGCGTCGGCTGGGCCGTCAACCTTCCGAATTCGCCGCGCGATTCGGGGCTGGCTTCCAAACGCCGCAACAACTGCTTGACGACCGGTTCGACCGGCACTGCCTTACGGCCAAAGCTAGACACAACAAGGAGCAGATTCGCATAAGCCATGAAATGCGCCGGGGGCGCTCCTTCTGGATGGACGAAGGAAACGAACCAATTTCCGCTCAAGCCATCGGGTAGCTGCGATAATTGATTCGCTTCCAGGCTCTCGGCTAGGGCCTCGATGGCATCCTGTGCCGATCCGCACTCTTTCGTGTCGATTAGCAGGCGAGAGTTTTGATCTCGTGCGTCGTCCCAAACAGTGCGCACGAGCGACCGCTCCCCTTCCGCTGGCAGAAGCTCCCGTGAACTGCATGTCCAGCCTTCCAGGTCCTCCGGCCAGGGCGCAAAACCAGCATAGAACTGGGCCGCGTCGCTGCGGAGGCGCCCCAGGATTTCATCGATCTTGTATTGTTTACGAATCCGCTCGTCGGGCATGAACGCCTCCTCAGGCCACGGCCCTTCGCCGAGGAATGTTTTCCAGATTTCCCGTGCCACTCTGGATCAGCCGATAACGGTAATCGTTCGGGTCGTTTAGGCCGAAACGCATCTTGATCGGATGCTTTGCAATGTGAACCGCGGTATTGCTCATATCCACTTGCAAGCAGCCGTCGTAGATTCGCTCATATTGCCCAATCTGGTGCAACCAACAAATCTCATGGTAGCTCCACGACCAGCTTACCCAGTCTGCTGGTACGGCAGGATCGCCGTTCAGCGTCAAGAATTTCTTTGTGACCATGTTGAAGAAGCGCCCTTCCCACAGGTCGCAGCCGAGTAGATTCGAGAACGTCGTCACCGCGTCCGCGCAATCCGTGCAATTGAGCTGGAACGGGGATCCGCCGTTCAATTGATTGAGATAGGAGGAAAGATAGTAGGTTCCGAAGCCGAATGCCGTGGCTGGGTTGTAGGACTGGTTGGGTTGCGTGTTTACAGCAACAGTTATCATCGCAGCGGCTTCATCCTTGGTTTGCGCGCCGAGCGCCCAGACACAAGCCTTGTCCAACGCGTCCGTCCAAGGCAGTTGCGTATTGTTGCCGGTGTTCTGGTCCCAGGGCCCATTGGGCAGGTCGAGAACCAGATAAATTTTGTGCTGCGTGGTGTCGAACGTATGCCAAGCACCGTGATGTCGGTATTGCCACTTCCAATCTGTAGTCCGGATACCCACGCCTGAGGTCTTTAGCTTGTGATGGACGAGCGCGAACGTAATCAAGCCCGAGTTCCCTGCTCCGTCAAACTGCACCGACTGCACGTCCGTGTCCCCCAACACATTGCCGAACAGCGCGCGAATAATGCTATTGATTATCCAAAGCAGCCAGCCTAAGCAACCTCCTGGCGTCCCGGGCGGTACCCACGCGTCCACCGCTCGAATCTTGACGACGCTGTCCGGCTGACCACCCGAGAATCGCGCCTTGATCGTCACGCTTGGTCCCAAGGCCGCCGACGCGTACGCGGCAGGCTGTGGCGTTTGGCCACGCTTCCATTCGGGGGCCTGAATCGGACTGCCTGTCTGGTTCTTGCGAATGGTTAGCGCGTCGGAATTCGCCGAGCTCGGATCATGATTGAAATGAACCTCTTCAACTCGCATCGTGCCCCCGTCCTGAATTGTCTGAGCAATAGTGTCGAAAAGGCGGGTTCCGTTTCGATTAGGGACACAAATAACGTCTGCACTTAGCTTCCTGCTAGTTACGAAGGAATGGTGCCAGCGGGGGGAGTCGGAATATTCAAAGCCATTGAAAACACACAACTTATTGATTTTCTGAGACTCCTAAATCGCAAGAAACGGTGAAATTGCGCCCAACTGGAACGTATCTGGAACGCGGGATTTTTGTGCCGCATCGGTTCAACCCTTTGAACGAGAATGGGAGTCAGTCAGGCAAGCTCAATACCTCATCGGAACCAACTGGGGGAATCGGGTGTCGCTGAACCAGCGCTGCTACCTGGTTCGAAGTTCGGGCCCGGCAATTTCGGCACTCTGCCGTGAAACTCCGCGAGCCACGACAATTTCCTGGCGGTAAGGCGTGGGTGTTTATCCTGGCCATCTTTACTTTGAAGCTCGGCCGTAAGTGTTTCGACTCGCGCCGAAATCCGTTTGGCAATCGGCTTGTGCATGCCCTGAAAGAGGGCGCTTATGGGCGCCTTGAACATAACCTCACACGTGATCGCGACCCGCCGCGTGGGGGTCCGATGCTGCTTTTCATACCGCAAGGATTGATCGCCTCGTTCCACCCCACCTGGAATGCTACCGCGCGCTGGGTGAGACCCGACCGTTTCCTGTACGTCTTTAGATAGTTTGCGAGCCGTTGTCCGGCCATGACGAGTAAACAAACAGACAATACGATCCTGAAAGCATTCCAGGTTGCCTCGGTTTTTGGTCATGCATAAATGAAATACGAGATACAACTCGATCCGTTAAGCAATGGCTGGGCGCGTAGAAGAGTATTGGAATCGTGTGATCGCGCCCGCGATCATGAAAAAGAAAGATCCGCTGAATTTGGGGCAATAAGGGGGCAATAAGTCACTTGTGACGCCAACACGAGGCGAACGACTTTGCCGTGGGCCTCACGCTTGCTCTTGTCCATGGCTTTTCCATAGATGCTCATGGTTGTTCAGGTGTTGGCATGGCGCATCAGTTCCTGCTGCACCTTGAGCGGAGCTCCAGTCTCGTCAAGCAAACGCCGGAAAGTGTGCCGGAATGTGCCAACCGATGTGACCAATGCCGAAAAAGGGACATTTCTAACGAGCTAAGCAAGGGGACATTTGTAAAGAGCTTTGACACGATCATCTTGGGGGTTGACATCCTGTGAGATGAACAGCACTCTATTGCTCACCGCGTCTTCATCCCGGGAGTCTTCCAAATGGCTACTTTCCAAAATCTTACCGAGAACAGGTTGCAAACGGTATTGGACCCGCGCGGCCAGCCTACCGGGACGATTAAGTCGATGTCGTTGGCCCCACGGCCCAAGTCTCTCGATGGAAAGACGGTGTACCTGGTGGACATTGGGTTCGGTGGCGGATATGAGTTTCTGCAAGAGATGAAGGACTGGTTGGCGCAGCGCCGCCCCTTGGTGAAGACCGTCTTGCAGCGAAAACCGGGAATCATGTTTCTGGACGCTCCTGACATGTGGGCGGAAATCAAAGACCATGGCCATGCCGTCATTTTCGGCGTCGGTGGTTGAGACGGCTGCTCTGCGGCGGTCGCCGCGCACTGCCGGAGGCTGGAAAACGACTACGGGATCCCCACCGCCCCGATGGCGACGGGCAGGTTCGTAGACTACCTGGAGCGCGATGCGGAGAACCAAGGCTTAGCCCTGCGCTTCACTTTCACGCCTCATCCGCTGGTTGGCAATTATTCCCACCTAAGACAGTACCTTGAGGGAAATGACCCGCTGACGGGACGGCCGATCATGGAAGGCCTATTGGACGCGCTCACTCGCCCTGTGACGCCGCCCTCTGAGCGCAAGCCCGCAGGTGTCAAGCCACGGCGCCCGAGGCTGCTTGAGCCAGACACCGAAGAAAACTTGCAACGGCTTTTCATCGAAAATGGCTGGACGGATGGTTTGCCCATTGTCCTCCCCACGGAAGAGAGAGTGGCGGAAATGTTGCGCGGGACCGGCCATGCTCCTGAGGAAGTCGTGGGACGAATGACGATTACCACCTTGCAGGAGAAGCTGGAGTATACGGTCGAAAAAGTCGCCATCAATGCCGTCATGGCGGGCGCCAGGCCGGAGCATTTTCCGGTGATTCTGGCCCTGGCTTCGCTGGAAGAGCCTTCTATGCCCAGTTCGACGACCTCCTTCGCGCGCATGATGGTGGTGAATGGGCCGATTCGCCGCGAAATTGGGATGAATTGCGGAGTTGGCGCGCTGAGCCCCTTCAATCTTGCTAATGCGGTCATAGGCCGGGCCTGGACGCTGCTCACGATCAATCTGGGCGATGCGCGGTTGGGCGAAACCTTTATGGGATCGCAAGGCAACAGCGCCAATTACAACAACATGTGTTGTGCGGAGAACGAAGAGCGCAGTGTATGGGAGCCGTTCCACGTAGAAAAAGGCTTCCGGCCGGACGAAAGCGTGGTCAGTGTATTTCGCGGCTGGAGCGTCATCAACAGCCTGGGCGCCCCGAACCAGCGCGGCGCGCATGAAGAGGCGGCCATGTTCATGAAGTGCTTCACTGCCATTCGCTCTTCAGCGACGCTGATCATGGATCCTCTGGTCGCGACAGGGCTAAAGGAGAACCATGGTTTCAAGACGAAAGAGGAACTGCGCCGCTGGCTCTCCGAGAATGTAAGAATCACCGCGAAACAATATTGGGATACGGACATCAATCGCGCCTTCTTCATAACCGAGGCGGAACACGGCGTTCAACCCTACGCCTCGTGGTACAAGCTGCCTCCCGACGCGTTGTTTACGCCCTACGCCCAAGACCCCAAGAACATCAACTTTGTGGTGGTGGGCGGCGAGACCAACCCGCTGTGGCAGACCACCGACTTGTGGTACGTAAAGAGCGCTTCGATTGATAAGTGGCGCCCGAAAACCTCCATTCCTGCCAAGGTGCGTATGCCACTCCCGCCTGTGGACATCCTTTGCAGCGACGGGAGCTGTAGCGTTCCGGCTCCTCCCAAGGGCACGAGCTGCGCCGATAGCACCTGTGAATCGTCATCGCCGAAAGCCAAATAAAGGCCCGCAAATGAAAGCATACGTCCTGAGCGGCCCCGGGAAGCCGGGCGCTGCCTGGAAACTGGTAAGCAGACCCGACCCAGTAGTGGGCCGGGGTGAAGTCCTCATCGGTGTTCGCGCCGCTTCGATCAACTACAAAGACCTGATGCAGTTAAAGGGCTTCTATCCAACCCTCCCCCAGCGAGATTTCATTCCCCTCTCGGATGGGTGTGGCGATGTCCTCGCCGTGGCCGAGGGGGTTTCGCAATTCAAGGTGGGCGACCGCGTCTCTGGAAACTTCTTTCAGAATTGGATTAGCGGTCCGGTGCAGCAGGCCAATTTCCGAGGTTCCGATCTCGGCGGCAGCCTGGATGGCATGCTGGCGGAAAAAGTTGTTTTGAAGGCAGAAGGCGTCGTGGCCATTCCGTCAAACCTCAGTCACGAAGAAGCCGCCACGCTGCCCTGTGCCGCACTCACGGCGTGGCATGCTTTGTTCGAGGAAACTGCGCCCTTGCCCCCGGCCTCCACAGTGTTAACCTTAGGCACCGGCGGGGTCTCGATCTTCGCGTTTCAGTTTGCCAAGGCCGCTGGGCTGAAGGTGATTGGGACATCCTCGAGCGAGGCCAAACTGGATCGCATGCGCAAGCTGGGCTTCGACCACGTCATCAATTACCGAAGCACGCCGGAGTGGCAGGACGAAGTGAGGAAGCTCACGGGCGGTCGTGGCGTGGACCATGTAATCGAAGTCGCCGGCGCCACGCTCGAACGCTCGCTCAAAGCAGTTGCTTACGCCGGCACGGTCAGTCTGATCGGCGGCGTAGCAGGATGGACGGAAAAAGTGGCGCTCACTTCCTTACTGATGTCTGCTGCGCGGGTCCGCACGATTGCGGTGGGTTCGGTTGCCATGTTCAAAGCGATGAACCGCGCCATCGAAGCGCATCAGCTCAAGCCGGTCATAGATGAAGTCTTTCCCTTTGACCGGGCTGCGCAAGCGTTGGCTAAACTGGAGAGCGGCACTCACTTCGGGAAAATCGTAGTTCGACTGTAAAGCCGCAACAGAGCCCGACAGGCTATGCAGGCTCGGATCCGAAACCAATTCTCCCTCAGAAAATGAGCTTAAGGGCAAACTGAATCTCTCGGTGCGCCACCGCCGCCTGCGACGTGCTCTGGATCTGGCCGGCGTTTCCAGCGACTAAAGGCGTATCCTGTGAGGGATTCATGGGGTTGGCTCCGAAATTGTAGCCCGTCGCCCATGTGCCACTCGGCGGGGCAAAGATCGGGTGATTCAGCACGTTAAAGAACTCCGCGCGGAATTGCCCGCGGAGTTTTTCGGTGATCCGCGTGTCCTTTAACAATGCCAAATCGAGCTCTACTGTGCGTGGACCTTCCAGCGTGTTTCTGGTGACGTTGCCGATGGTCCCCGGCGGCTGTAGCTTGTAACAGCCAGGATCAAACCACTGGATGGCATTGGTTCCTGTGGGCCTATCTACGATGTGGTTCGGACTGCACCCTGCTGCTCCGGAATAGCTTGGGCGGTCGGCAATGATTGGCGCTCCCAACAGGGCGCGGTCAAAAGTCTCCAAAATGTTGACGGGGATTCCCGTGGAAGCGTGCACAATCTCCATGAACTGCCACCCTTGCACAAGCCTGTTTCCCTTAAAAGGCAGCGAGACCACGGCGTTCTGAGCAAGATTATGACGCACGTCGAACGAGCAGTTTCCGTAGTCGAGCTTGGGATTCAAAGCGTATTCGCGCGGGAAAGAGAACTGCTCGAGACCGGAGGAAACTGACCCGTCGTCCAAACAATGAGACCACGTATAGGACAACTGCCCGGTAACGTCGCGGGCCATCTGGCGATTGAGCGTCGCCTGCAGGGCGTTGTAATTGGAATTGCTGGAGGCCGTGATCGCATCGAGTCCGCTGTAGATCGGCAATGGCGGGCCGACGATGACGTTATGGTTGATGCGGGGATTCGGCACGTCAGTGGGCACTGGTACCCCTGGCAGCCGCTGGCCAAAGGCTAGGGATCCGCCAGGCCCCACAGGTAGAAGTTCGGAAGGGTTCTGGTCGGCTTGCGTGAACTGGTGGTGTCCCTGTGCTCCTACATACGCCACCGTCAGAACCGTGCGGGCCAGAATCTCCCGCTGCACGTTCAGGTTGTACTGCACTTGGTAAGGGGCATGGTTCGTTTGGTAATCAACGCCAGCGAACTGCGTGATAAAGGGAGGGGCGCCGGCCGGCGGACAGGTCGGGGGGCAAATAGGGAACGCATTGGGGAATGGCACGATGCCCCCGGCCGAATTGAAGGGAGCAAGAAACGCATTGGCGAACGGCGGGTCGAAATAATACCCGGACGCATACGTGCGCGGCGCCACCTCGTCGTGAAAGATCCCAAAGCCGGCGCGGATGGAGGTCTTATGGTTTGCGAACGGATCATAAGCCAGGCCGATCCGCGGGTCAACATTCTTCACGTTCGGATTCGAGGCGAACACATGGGGAACCTGGACGAATCCATTTCCGGCAGGCGGAGCGACCCGAAGAATGTTGAATAGGGGATGCCGGGTTCCTACGGCATTCGTGGCGAACTCGTAGCGCACCCCAAGGTTCAGGACCAGTTTTCGCGTTACCTTCCAGTCGTCCTCGAAATAGGGAGCGAAGTCAATTTCGCGAAAATCGCGGGTGGCATCGGTTGCCCCAGGGGCCACTCCCAGGAAGAAGGTTGCTGTTCCGGCCAGGAAGGCCTGCAGCCCTGAATAATTGTAACTGCCGCCCAATTCAAAGGGCGCCCTCAAATTCGTTTGCACCCTTATTACCTGTCCTCCCAACTTGAAATTGTGGCTTCCGCGCGTCCAAACAAAGTCGTCGGCTCCACCGAACTTATTCTGAACGATGTAGTAGGGCAGTTCCGTTCCGGCGCCCAGGATGCCAAGTCCAAAAATATTGATTTGGCCATCCGGGCGGTTCGGCTCGGCACCGACGAACTTAAACGCGGGATTGGAGCTGCGCGAGCCGGCGATACTCCCGTCTTCATTGGTCCGCACAAAGGTGAAGCGCGCCAGGTTCAGCAGAGTCGAAGAAAACATGTGCCGCTCTTCCATCGTGAAATATTGGTTGACGGTGCCGTTGTCCGTCATCCAAATGTTCGGCACGGCCGTGTTAGGTATGGGGGCCGGGTTCACCCGGCTCGCCTTGTCATGGACGTAGCGGCCAAAGAGCGAATCGCTGGGTGAGAAGTGATAATCCACCCGGCCCAGGAAGAAGTTCTCGTTGGTGATCTGGTTGCCCGACCCGGTAGCCGTAGCGAAACCGCCCGAATCCAATGCATTCGCGTTTGCCGCGGGAAAGAAGGCCAGAATCTGCTGCTCCCGAGGGCTGCTGAAGCCCTGGTAATAGCAAGGATTTGCTCCGCACGTGGCGGGCGGAGGAGGGTTTCCCGGAGGAACGGGTTTCGCGTTGGGGCAGGGAGATGAAGTCGGGCAGGGCAGGTAGCCATTGCTTACGTAGGGCTCGGGCACGTTGAAGTTGAAAGTCTGGCCCAGGCTCTCCCGAACACCCTCATAGTTGAAAAAGAAGAAGGCCTTGTCTTTGTGGATCGGTCCCCCGAGGCTGGCTCCGAACTGGTTCAGGCGAAAGCTTGGTTTCTTTGTACCCGGCAGATCAAAGAAGTCGTGAGCGTCCAGGGCGCTGTTGCGAAAGAACTCGTAGGTGGACCCGTGCCAGTTGTTGGTCCCGGACCTTGTAGCGGCGTTCATCACCACGCCGTTGCCGCCGTATTCCGCCCCATAAGTGTTGGTGAGCAGCACAAGTTCCTGAATGGCTTCCACGCCCAAGGCGGATCCAGTGCCGCTCGCACCCACGGCGTGGTTCCAAAAATTGCTGATATCGGTATTGTCGAGTAGAAAGGCCTGCCCCTCAGGGCGGCCTCCGGAGGCGGAATAGTTCGTTTGCTGCCCGTAGAATGCCGCACCTGTCACACCAGCATTGGCGGCGATGGACAGTACTCCGGGAGCAAGCGAGATCAAGCTTTCGTAGTTACGGCCTTCCAGGGGCAAATCCCGCACCTGGTCCATGGCGATCAATGTGCCCATGCCTGCGCTTTGCGTATCCACCTGCGGCACCTCGGCCTCAACGACCACCGTTGTGGTCGTCTGTCCTGGGGAGAGGGAAAAGTCAATGACCGGTAGGCCGCCAATGGTCAGGGTGATTCCCTTGCGGACAACGGTCTCAAACCCAGATTTCGATGCTTGGACCTCGTACTCGCCAATCGCCAAATCTGGGATGCGGTATCGTCCTTGGCTATCTGTAGTCGTAGCCTGCGTTATGCCAGTAGCGATGTTCTTGGCCTGAACGTTAGCTCCGGCCACTGCCGCCCCGGAACGGTCCGTGACAGTTCCGGTGATGGTGGCTTTGTTCACCTGGGCTGCGAGCGGCGCCACACTTGATGCAGCGAGGAACAGCACAGCCAACGAAGTAAGAATCCATCCATTCCATCTAACGTATACTCTCATTTGGGGCCTCCTGGGCATCCGCAGGGGCGGATCGGGGCTAGAAAGACACTGTTGAGGGCACGCTTTATCTCCGGTCGGGTAAAGTTGTCAAGAGATTTATTGAGTTAGGGGTGCAATTACCGGCGAATTCGTTTGACTCCGGGGGGAAGCCCCCTCACAATACCGCCCGCCAGTCGGGAAGCAAACGCGCGAGCACCCAGGAGGAATCTGTATTTCCCAGGCCGCAAATTCCAGGCTGCGATGAAGTAGTGATATGAGCGAAGACCCCGGCTATTCGGCAGATCTCGCCAGTGAGCTGGTTGCGAGTGCGGATTCCCTGCCCGCTTCCGTTCCTCCATCCGCCGCCGCGAGTGCTGAACCCTGGCCTCGCCCGGCGCAAGCTTGGTACGCCGTTTCTGTCTTCGCCCTTTCGCTCTTAGTGAACATGCTCGACCGCGGCATCCTCACCCTCCTTGTCCAGCCCATCAAGCGTGATTTGCACCTGAGCGATTTCCAAATGGGTCTGCTCATGGGGTTCGCTTTCGTTCTTTTCTATCTGCTCTTGGGGCTGCCTATTGCCAGGTTGGTCGACTCCAAGAGCCGACGGACCATCATCGCCATCGGCATCAGTATCTGGAGTTTCATGACTGCGGCCTGCGGATTGGCGCGAAATTTCCTGCAACTGTTTCTATGCCGCGTAGCCGTCGGTTCGGGAGAATCTTGCACGGGCCCTGCCACCTTTTCGATGCTGGCGGACCTTTTCCCCAGAGAAAAACTGCCTCGCGCTATTGCCGTGCTGAACTTTGGCTTCTATGCGGGTAATGGCCTGGCCTTGATGATCGGGGGCACACTGACACAGATCTTTGCGAGCCTGCCGCCTACGACTTTGCCAGTGCTGGGAACTATCCGCGGTTGGCAGCTTACTTTCTTTGCCGTAGGCCTTCCAGGGTTGATGGTGGCGGCCCTGATGGGCACTGTGCCCGAACCGAAGCGCCGCGGCGTGGCCCCGCAGAACTTAAATGGCGCTCGATTGAAGCCGCTTCCCATAAGAGAAGTAGTGCGCTACATGAGCGACCATGCCAGCACCTACGTGCCCATGTTCGTGGGAATGGGAGTCCAGGCGGTGATGATGTTCGGCATCGGGAGCTGGGGACCGGCATTCTACATACGCACGTTTCATTGGACTCCGGCCAAGTTCGGATTTGTGCAAGGATTGATCGCACTGACGGTGATGCCGCTGGGGGCATTCGTCGGCAGTCTGATTGCCGAGCACTTTGCCAAGAAAGGCCATGATGATGCCAACATGCGGGCCGTGCTGTGGGCCTCGATTCTGCCCGTGCCGGGTTACATACTGTTTCCGCTCATGCCGAATGCCTTCTTGGCTGTGTCCATTTCGATTTATTCCCTCTTCGTGGCTTCCTGGGTAGGCGGACCAATCAACGCAGCCTTGCAGTCCATCACGCCGAATCAGATGCGCGGGCAGGTCACAGCCTTATTCCTGCTCGTCTTCAACGTGGTGGGCTATGGCCTCGGGCCAACCATTGTAGCCATGTTTACCGATATGGTGTTCCACTCCGAGGCGCAGATCGGGCGGTCTCTCGCGGCGACAGTAGCCATCCTGGCGCCAATCGGCATTCTGATGATGGCGCTGGCGCGGAAACCCTACGGACGCAGCATTGCCCAGGCCAGGGCTTGGAGCTAGAGAGTTCATTTCATATTGAGAACCATGGATAGCGTAAACAACAAAGTCGCTTTCATCACCGGAGGCGCCAGCGGCATCGGCTTGGGAATAGCGCGGGCGTTTGTTAATGCCGGCATGAAAGTAGTTATCGCCGACGTGCGACGCGATCATCTCGATGAAGCGCTGAAGTGTTTCCCCGATCGCAAAGCAGTGCACGGGATTCAAGTGGATGTATGCGACCGCCAAGCTATGACGCGAGCCGCAGACGAGACCGAGCGTGTCTTCGGCAAGATACATGTACTATGCAACAATGCCGGCATTGGACTCGGCGGGCCGCTGAAACTGGCCACCTACGATGATTGGGACTGGATCCTGGCGGTGAACCTTGGCGGCGTCATTAATGGTGTGCAGACTTTTCTGCCTCGCATGCTTGCGCACGCGGAGGGCGGGCACATTGTCAGCACCGCGTCCATGGCTGCCATGCTGCCCTGCCCCAATGCCGGCCTGTACATCACTACGAAGTTCGCCGTTGTCGGGCTTTCGGAATGTTTGCGCAGTGAAGTCGGCGGGGAAAATATTGGCGTCTCCGTATTGTGCCCGGGTCCGACACAGAGCAACATCGCCGACTCCGGTAAGAACCGTCCGCCGCAATTCGCCCACACGGGTTACGGTGAGACTGACAAAGCGCGAGGCCGATTCGACATTTCGATTTTCATGGACCCGCTGAAAGTGGGAGCCCGCGTGTTGGACGGCATCCTCCGCAATGAGCTGTACATCTTTACCCATCCCGAATTTCGGGATGGCGTAAGGGCCCGCTGTGAAGCCATCATCGCGGCGATTCCTGAGGGAGAATCGGATCCGAGGCTGGTGGCTGCGGTTCCTTTCCTGCTTTCCAACCCCATCTATAGGAAAGCCAGTTGAATTCAGCCAGTGTTGGCGAGAAGGAGGGCGTCGCTTGATAGCTTCTAGCCATACTTGGCTTTGTCCATGGCCTGTCGCGCCTGCAGGTACTTACGCATGGCAGCATCGCGCTTGGCCACGCCAGCCGTGTCGGAATCCTCGGGCGGCAGAGAGTCCATCACTAGCTTGAACGCCGGTTCCAGAGCACGACGCGCTTCCGGGTAAGGAATGATGTAGAACTGGTTTTTCTTAACTGCGTCGAGCACGTGGCCGGCAAGTTCTTCCGGATCCATTCCCTGGGAGTAGATCTCCTGGAGTAGGCGTATTTCCTCCTCGTCGACTTTGTAACCGGTGTTCGAGAGCCGCGTCGGGCGTGTCTTGACCGACTCCGCGATATTCGTTCGGATGTTAGCCGGACACAGCACGGAAACTCCGATATTGTATTTGGCCAACGCGTCGCGCATGGCCATGGTGATACCGTGAACCGCGAATTTCGAGGCGGAATAAATCCCCGCCACGCTGCCGGTAAAGAAGCATCCCAGCGAGGCTGTATTCACGATGTGTCCGCCCTTGCCATGGGCAATCATGCGGGGCACGAACGTCTGCATGCCATTTACGACGCCGCCGAAGTTCACTCCCATGACCCAGTCGTAGTCCTCATACGTAGCCCGCTCCAACGGACCGAAAATGGAAACGCCGGCAGTGTTGCATAGAAGCTGTACTGGGCCGAATACTTCCTCGGCCTCATCCGCCGCATCCTTGAATGCATTGCGGTCTGTGATGTCGAGTCTGATGCCATGCACCTGCGCGCCGCGGGCTCTCAATTCGGCCGCAGCTTGGTCCAGGTGATCCTTGCGTATATCGGCGATGACCACCTTGCAGCCTGCGGCCGAAAACACCTTTGCCTGTCCCAGGCCGGCGCCGCTCCCGCCGCCAGTGATAAATGCCACTTTCCCTTCGACAAATTCCATGAGCTCTGCTCCGATTAAAGCGACAAACGAATACGTCAGAGCGCATTCCTTGTCAATCTGGATTGCGGCCACGAATAACCTCGAAGCTCCGCAGGAGTGCTTCGTCGGACAATTTGTTCCTTTGCGTCGGATCGAACCGTGATCTCAGACTGTAGGAGCCTCCGACCTCAACCATATGCAACGTGGCCAGAGAGCTCTTTTTGTTTTCATTCACTTGGGAGCTACAGCATTCAGTAGAACTCAACAAAACCTCAGGCTTGGTTCGAGACCAGCGGGTCGGTGGTTTAAATGAGTCGAGACGCATCGGCTAGCCAAAGATCAGCCTGGTGATTTCTTCTTAGGCTCTCCACGATGGGGATTCGGAACGGCGCAGGGTAAAACGGTCTCGAAGACCCGGAGCGCGCGGCAAGGAGAACAGTATGGTGCTCAGCAACTTCGGCTTGCCCGCTCCTCTGCCTCTCAGTCAGCAGAATCAGCAATTGGATTTGCAGGGCGGCGGCAACGCCATCATTCCACGGGCCTTTGTAGTTGGGGTCGTGTTCGATCCCCACCGCCCCTACCAAAATCTACGAAAAGAAGACTTTTAAGCTGAAGGGTCGTGGGCCGATCCCCACCACATCAGCCAATCCCAAGCCTATCGACTGAAAATGTTCGATTCGTGCGCAGTTTGTGCAAAATCGATCCACTTCAACGGAAAGACGACAATTCAGCAAAGTCGCCGATGTGGACTGAGACAACCTGCAAAATTCTCTCGAAGCCATTGATTAATGCGATCTTGAGAATGGTGCCGGCGGGGGGAATCGAACCCACGGCCTAGGGATTATGAGACCCTCGCTCTGCCACTGAGCTACGCCGNGCACGGAGCTAATTTTCCATGCTACGGAGTTGGCCGGAGAAGTGTCAAGCACCGTTCCTGGCGGGGCCTTCTTTTCCCGGCTGGCTCCACGAGGATCGCACTAGTGTTGCGCCAGCGTGTCGCAACCGCGGGCTGGCCCAATGCCCATTTAAGCCCGAAAAACCTGCCCCTTAGTTCTACTCTTGTTAGTACTACCGTACCGTTGACCCAAGAAGTCCCAAAACCTACCCTACACGCGTTGCTCATTAACGGCCCCGTTCTGGAAGGGCGAAAGCCTATCGAAGGGACGGGACGGGTAGGTGTGTACCGATACGGAACAGGTCCGTAGCGCGAGCTACTTGACATTGCTGTAGTTACGATTAGAGTGTCTCCGGGTTGTTTTATCCCTCGGAGGCACCATGTCCAGGAAACTCGCGGTTGTGTTCCTCACATTGCTCGTTCTCGTGGGGGCTATGGGCCTGAAGACGCTCGTTACCACGCATGGTAGCGGTTCTGTTTTGATCGCGAACGGAAGCGCACCACGCCCGACTCCACTACCCCCAGGGCAGTAAGAGAACCCTGTGGCGTTTGGATCGGGGCGTAGAACGGAAAGGGCGTGCCTGGTCCATTCGAGTACTTCATCTGGCTAGTGGGGACTCTTCTTGAGGCCTTCGTGGTGGTGTGTGCCTTCAAGGGCCGCGTTTTTCGCCGCTATTTTCTCCTCAACTTGTACATGGCCTGTTCGGTCCTCGTAAGCGTTGGCCGTTACAGGACTCTTTCCCAATACGGATTCTCCTCTCACCAATACTATTACTTTTACTATTATTCCGACGCTCTGCTCACCGTACTTCTTTACTTCGCTCTCAGTAGTCTGTACGCCCAGGTGTTCAGCGAGTTGAAGGCGGAGCGTTACGTTAGGATGGGCACTCTTTTGCTCCTCACGGGAACCGCCATCTTCTCCTACGCGGTCGTCCAGCAATCCAATTCCCGCTTGCTGACTCACTTCGTCGTCGAATTGTCACAGAATTTGTATTTCGTCGGCCTCGTACTCACCTACATTCTGTGGGGCGCAATCTTAAAGCTCCGGGAGACACGCACGCAGTTGGTGCAACTCGTGCTTTCCTTGGGTCTGTATTTCAGCGTCTTCGCTGCTTCCTATGCCCTGGGCAACTTGTACCCGCAGGCTAATCCACTTCTGAATGTGTTGGTGCCGGCCTTCTCCTTGATTCTCCCCTTTGCTTGGGGATACGCGTTCTGGCGTTTGCCAGTGGATGCCCGGCTTGCGCCTTCCCGCTTGGCGGTGATCCAACGATGATGGCCGCCCTCATTCTCGTGGCTTCTCTTGTGGCCTTGCTGCAATTCTTTGTGTCCTACTGCCGTTCGCTGATTGCCGCATCGATGAAGCATCCTCTATCTCCCGAGGTCCAAGATGTTACGGGCATCACTGGCGTGGCCGCAGGCGAGGACTACGCGCGCGTTGTGCAGCTCCTACAGTTGTGTCCCGACCGCCCTGAAGATCGTGGCGGCATGAAGGCTGTGGGGGCTTATTTCGGCCTTTTGGGACTTCTGCGCTCAACAGTGGCACGTCTTGTTCCTGCCTGGGCCGCCTGGACTGATTCGGAGCGCGCGCAGTGCACCTATTTTGCGGCCGTAACTCTCGACCGCCGCATTGCCTTTAGCCGCGATCTGTTCGCCCAGCAGATGGACACCTAGCCCGGAGCTTTTTTTCTTCAACTTTCTCAGCCGTCCCTGCTTCATTCGTCACATCCTGTTTCGAATCCACGCTTGACTCTCCGAGGTTGTGTTATTCTGCGCGGGTTCCCTCCTCACCGGAGTGGAAGCGTCCGCAGCGCAAAACGCACCGGTGACCAAAACCTGTTTGCAGTGTGGCGCAGTTCAGCCTTCAAACCTGGCAGTCTGCAGTTTCTGTGATTCGCCTCTTTCTTCTGATTCTTCCGTCCGTCACCACAATCGAGAAGCCGCAGCCCGGGGAGTGCTTCCCGTTGACAGTAATCCCGTCGGTCTCAGGGAGGCAGTCGAAGATCCGCGAGAAACCGTCTGGCGCGCGGAGCTCGAGCGACGGCTCCAGTCCTACCGCGCCCGCAAGCGGAAACTTTCGCCCAATCTCGCCCAGACGCAATTCTCTTTTGATGGTGCGCTCCCTCCGTCTCCTGGCGAGCCGCCCGTTGCTGTCGATGAGGCTCGGGGCGACGACGATTTCTCCTTCACGATCGCCATCGGCCGCAACCGCGCCACTCACGAAGATCCCCGCATGTTCATCGACTTGTCTCTTCCTCCCGATGCGCAGTCGCTTGCTCCGTCCTCCCCCTCCGAATCCCGCTTGGAAACCAGCAGCTTGTGTCCGGTCGCTCCGATTGAAGAGCGCCGGCGCGCCGGCTTGGCGGATGCGCTGTGTTTGCTTTTCGCTTATGGCGGCTTTCTCGCGTTGTTTGGTTCGCTTGGCGGACAGTTTACATTCAGCAAGCTGAGCGCAGCGATGTGTATCACCACATTCGCCATCGTTTACCTTCAATACTTCGCGCTCTTCACCGTTTTTGGCGGCACGACGCCTGGCATGATGCTGCGCGGCCTCCAGGTCGTCGATTTTTCTGGAGAAACTCCGTCGCCTCGGCAAATGCTCTGGCGCAGCTTTGGCTACATGCTTTCCGCCGGCACTTTTTTTCTGGGCTTCCTGTGGGCTTTGTGGGACGAAGACGGCCTGACCTGGCATGACCGCTTGTCCCACACCTATCTTTCTCCCGTTCACAGCTTCGTCGGCGCAGACGAAGGATCCGCAGTCCACAATCACTGAGAAATTCGCCGGGAGTTTACGTGTGTGAAGACTGTCCTGTCGATTAGCTTCACATTGTCAGAACGACGCGGAACTGCGCGTTGCCGCTCATCATCCGTGCGTAAGCCTCGCCTGCGTTTTCCAGCGGATACGTTTCAATCATCGCCCGCACGCCGCTCAGTTCGGCGAAGCGCAGCGTGTCCTCGGCATCCACCGGCGTGCCCGAGGCCCAACCCTGAATCGTCCGGCTTCCATTGATGAGCTGTACCGGCGTCACCTCAATTGGTTCGAACGCCGCGCCGATAACCATGAGTTTGCCGTTCGGCCCCAGTCCGTCAATCAGTTCGGACATCGCTTTCGAGTTCGGGGCCGTCGCTAGAATCACCTGTGCTCCGCCCATCTTCTGCAATTCCTCGGCTGGCTTTGTGGCCTTGCTGTCAATGTACACGCTTGCCCCGAGTTTCTTCGCCAGCGCCGCGTTTTCCGGCCCTCGTCCGATGGCCGCGACCTTATAACCAAACTTATTCGCGAACTGCACGCCGAGATGACCCAAGCCGCCGATGCCTTGCACCGCAACGAGGTCGCCGGGCATAGCGCCGCTGTGGCGCAGCGCGTTGTACGTGGTAATTCCGGCGCACAGCAGCGGCGCTGCTTCAACGTCCGTGAGACCTTCTGGGATCGCTGCCAGCGCCTCCGCGGGAGCTACCATGTACTGCTGATATCCGCCGTCATAGCTGATGCCTGAAATCTTCTGGTTCTGGCAATTACGAAAATCTCCGCGCCGGCACGCGAGGCATGTGCCGTCGTGGCCGCCGTGCCAGCCCACGCCCACCCGCTGCCCCTTTTTCCATTCGGAAACGCCCGCGCCCAGTTCATCGACGAAGCCCGCGACTTCATGCCCCGGAACCCGCGGATACTGAATCCCGGGCATCAAGCCTTCTTTCGTCAGCACGTCGCTGTGGCACACACCACAGGCCTGCACCTTGATCCGTACCTCTCTCGGACCTGGCTTGGGAATCTCGCGCTCGACGATTTCGAAATCCCCTCCCGCCCTGGGAACTTGCGCCACCTTCATCGGTGCTATTCCTACTTTTGTAGTTGCCATAATCCCTCCTTTGAATTAGTTGTTGCCCCGTGTTCGTGGGAAGGCAGCGCGCACGTGGTACGCCGCCACCCGCTCTAATCTAGCGCAGTGATCTGAAGCCCGCGCGAACCTCTTCTGAAAAGAGTTGGTGGATTGCGGTCAAACCTTCGATTACACCTTCTTAGGAAAGAGCTGCCGACAATCCGACAGAAACTAGGTCTACCGATTTCTCAAACTCGGCCCAGTCCGAATCATGTGCTGTCACGCTCGATGGAGCACTATTGCGCCAAGTGGAACGCCTTAACCCACGGAACGAGATTGGGCAAGAAGTCGCCGGCGGCGTGCACGATGACCACGACGGCGAAATTCCTCGTGCGCATCCATAAAATGCCGACAAACAAGCCAGCGAGTGAGGTCATCNACGATCGAATATCCGACCGCCATTAGCAGCGAGGGATGCGCGCCAAGTGATTCTTGCGTGGCCGCCGTACGGAGATAAAAACCGGGCGCGTGCACTAAGCCGAAGAGCAGAGCCGCTAGGACAAGACCACCCCAGGATGACCGCAGCAAGGCCGCGAGGCGTTCCTGCAGCAGCACGCGGAAGAAAAATTCCTCGACGACGCCAACTTCGATAACCAACCACGCGAAGCTAAGCGGTGCAGCAAGTGCGATCACCCAAACTGGGAAGTGTGCACTGCGAATGTCATGCAGCCCGCGTCCGAGGAACAATTGCATGAGGAGAACAGCCAAGGACATCCACAGTGCAGGTCGGAGTGCAGGCCAGGTCAAGGAAACTGGAGCGAGTTCGTTGATCTTGTACCCTGAGGCCAAACAGAGCACTCCAGGAACAACAAATATCGCAAGCTTCAAGCCTAACTCCGTCACAGAGTGCAGCGGTTCAGTCGTAATACGCGCCACGCCACCAAATCCGCGGACAAGCACAACTCCGATAACCGCCAGATACGCCACGAGAATCACGGACTCCAGCACAGGCCGGAGTACAACGTACGGCAGGGTGGGAACGCGGCGGGTGGCCAAGACGCTGAGCACGGGGAATATCAGCCCGAGAATCACCAATGCTGGGACTGCTTCGCTGGCGTCGAACCCATAAAGGCTTCGAAGGAGAAGAAAAAACAGCGTCCAAAGCCCAAAGTAGGCACCGACATACACTCCGGAGCGGACTGAACGGGACTTCTGCACATCCTTTGTTACGCAGACCACCGCAATTAAGTTCCGCTCTAACGGCGGGCGTTAACTCCTGTTGCCGCGACTCAAGGAGCTAGTCTGCTTTCGGAAATCCGGACCGGGAAATTGACGGGGCGAACCGGGCGGCGTAGGCTTACGCCGTTACACCGGATCTTGGGCTGCTGCTTAAAGCGCAGAAAATCAGCCGCCTGACAAACACAACTCGAGGATGGAATGTAGCTTGCCAGAACATCAAGCCTGCATAAGCCCGTACTCGGAATGATTCAGCGCGGGCGACTGGGGAAGCCGTGTTGCTTCCAGAGTTTGTCCCACCACCAAATTCCGCCGCGCGCCTGATCCGCCAGGCGATAGCCGAGCTGGTGCGCGAGCATCAGGATCTGGCCGCGGTGGTGCGCTTCATGCGAGAACATATAGCAAAACATAGCGCCGCCCGCGGGCCAGATCGGCATCCAACTATCGCGAAAGAACCTCGTGACGCGTCGCCTCGGCACGCAGGACAGCGCCTCCGTCAGCATGCAAAGACATTGCGCCGCGCTTTTTTTGTGCGCGGCTGCCGCCTGCTTCATCGAGCAGCGATGGGGATCGAGCTGGGCAGGACATTTCAAGTGCGGCGCGGAGCCCCGGAGCCAGCGGAGGCGGGTGTTGTGAAGGTGCGCGAAAATGGCGGCGATCGTGCGGCCGCCACGCCCCCCCTTTCCTGACGACGTCCCGGGCGGCTGCGCGCGCCAGGCCCGTGGGTCGAGATGCGCCAGAAGGAGCTGATTCATTGCGTCGTTGACCGCGTAAGTTTCCAGCAGCACGTCCCGAATTTCCACCAAGGCTTCGTTGGATGGTTGCCGCATAGCCTCTCCGCCCTTTGGAGTGCGGCGGCTTGCTTGCACTGCGCAAAGCGCGCCTTTTGCGCCCCGGATGGTTTTGCGGGGCGAATGTGACGCCGCTTTTCCGTCGTCCCTCCGGCCCTGCATCAATTCTTGCGAAACCACGCTACTGCAAACCACCACGTGAGTCTACCGGTGCTGGCTCGCGATCCGAGCGGGCTCACTCTGGAGTTTGCCGGCGATATTCCCCACTTGTCGCCGCCAACACTTTCAGAATGCTTCCCTATCGCGTTGCACGGCACGAGCTTCGGTTTAGACTTGATGACGTGCGTGTAGCAATTATTGGAGCAGGGATCGGTGGGCTCGCGGCTGCAGTAGCGCTGCGCCGAATAGGTGTAGAAGCGCTCGTCATCGAGCGGGCTGCTGCCATACGCGAGGTTGGCGCCGGGCTCTCCCTATGGTCGAATGCGGTGAACGCTCTTCGCGCACTTGGCCTGGAAGCCGCCGTCATGGCTTCAGCCTCTGCCATTGAGCGAAACGTGGTTCAAATGCCGGCGGGGCGCCTCATTTCCAAAAACGAATTTGCCGCTGTCAGCCGGCTGGCCGGCGCGCCTTGCATTTGCATTCATCGCGCCGTTCTGCAAAAAATCCTGCTCGATTCGCTGCCGCCTGCTTCCGTGCGAACGGGTGCGCGTTGCCTCGGCTTCGAAGATTCGACCGCGATACTGGAAAGCGGCGAACGCATCAAAGCCGACCTTCTTGTGGGAGCTGACGGTATTTCCTCCGTGATTCGCGATGGACTGCACGGGGCGGAGGCGCCGCGCTATGCCGGCTACACATGCTGGCGCGGGATTTGTCGCGACACCGGCGTGTTGCCGGATCGGTCGGCATTGCTCGTCATTGGCGCCGGATCACAGTTCGGGCTTTGGCCTTGCGGTACGGGACAGCTCTACTGGTTTCTCACCAGGAATGCGCCTCCAGGAACCACGCTATCGAAGACAGACGCCGTAGCCTTGTGCCGCGATTGGGCCGCTCCGGTCTCTGAGATCATCGAAGCGACTCCTGCGGACGGGATTTTGCAAAATGACATTGTGGACCGGCCCCCGCGGCGATGGCTGGGCCGCGGCGCTGTAACCCTACTGGGAGACGCGGCGCACGCTTCCACTCCCAACCTTGGCCAGGGAGCCTGTCAGGCACTGGAAGATGCTGTGGTCCTGGCGCACTGCCTGAGCGGCTCCAGGCCTATGGAAGCGGCGCTGCGCAAATACGAGCGCCTGCGCATTCCCCGCACCACGGCAATCGTTCAAAATTCCTGGCAAGCCGGGAAAGCCCTGCAGCTGGACTCGCCAGCGTTGGAATGGATTCGTAACTGGTTTATGGGCACTTGGCTTGGCACACGTGCATCGGCACGGCAGTTCAAGACCCTGTTGACCTACAAACTTCCCCAGCTCCCCTCGCCGGAATAAAAAAATGCAGCAGCTTTGTTGATCTTGGCCGGCTCCATGAAATAAAGCCGCGCTGCCGAGTACGGATCGTATCGGCGGCTACTCGGAACCAATTAGCGGCCTCGGGGCGCTGGCACTGGTTCGGCACGACTGGAAGGAGAACCGCTACAAGCTCTTCACTGTGGCTTGGTCTGCGCGCGGCATTCCTTGGCGATTCGCACCATTGCTTCCAAGCTGCGCTCCACGTCGGCTTCCGTGGTCGCCCAGGAGGACACGCTAATTCGCATTGCGGTTTTTCCTTGCCAAACCGTTCCGCCGCACCAGCACGTCCCATCCTCTTGCACGCGGNCGGATGACTTCCTGAGTCGTCTTCGCGTCGCCAAACGAAGCCAGCACCTGGTTGACGACCACATCGTTCAACACTTCGAACCCCGCGTCGCGGAGTCCTTCCGCAAATCGTCTGGCCAGCGTGCAGGTTCTCTCGATCAGTGCGCACAGGCCTTCCTGCCCCAGAGACTTCAGCGCGGCCCACAACTCCACGCCCCGCGCCCGGCGCGAAGCGTCCGGAGTGTGGTACATCGGTTCGCGGCGCGCGCCCGCCTTAAGATACGCCGCCGTTATCGCCATCGCCGACCGCAGCGCCATCCCGTTCCTCACCAGCACGATCCCGCAGTCATAACTCACGTTTGGCCATTTGTGCGCGTCGGTGGCCCAGGAATCCGCCTGTTCGAATCCTTCCGTCAAGTGCCGGTATTTTGGAGAAACGCCGGCCCACAAACCAAAAGCCCCATCCACGTGCACCCACGCTCCTTGCTCGTGCGCGCGTGCGCAAATTTCCTTCGCCGGATCAAACGCGCCAGTGTTCACGTTGCCTGCCTGAATGCAAACGATCGTGCGCGCGTCGAGCTTCGGAAGCTTGTCCGCGCGCATTCGTCCTTGGCCGTCCACTTCCACGAGCGTCAGTCGCTTTCTGCCAAATCCCGCAAGGCTCAGCGCTTTCAAAATCGAAGCGTGCACTTCTGCCCCGGCTACAACTTTGATGGGCGGCGCGCCAAACATTCCCTCCTCGACGACGTTCCATCCCGCTTGTGCGAGCAGCGCCGAAAAATTCGCGGTCGTCGCGCAGGTCACCAAACCGCCTTCGCATTCGGAAGGCAAGCGCAGCACATCGCGAATCCACTCAAGCACCACTTCTTCCAATTCCGCTGCGACCGGCGACATCACGCGCAGCCCCGCGTTTTGGTCCCAGGCGGCTGCCAGCCAGTTTGCGGCCAGAGACGCAGGCAAGGTTGCTCCATTCACAAAACCGAAGTAGCGTCCGCCCGATGTCGCTACAGTGGCGGGCGAACCAAATTCGTCGAGAAAATTCAGCACCTCTTCAGCTTCGCTGGGCGCCTCAGGGAATTTTTCGCGGAACTTCTCCAGCCGCTTCAGCTCTTGCTCGCCTGGAGCGACCCGCCGCTCGCCGATGGTTCGAACGTATCTCCGCGCGCGCTCCGCGGCCAGCCGCAGCACCGCTTCCGTTTTGGATTCTTGCTCCCGCTGCTCTGTTTTCATTGGCATAGCTCCGTCCCTCAGTTGTCCCGGTCGTCTAAAATCGAGATGTAACAATCTGCGGTAATTTGGCCGCTTGGCATGAAGCCCCGTCATGGTCGGCAATTCTACGAACCGGAAGTCGTCCGCCATCTCAAAAATTCTCTTTTGAATTCTCCTTAGGAGGCAGGCGCTTCAGCCGCGCCCTTTGGAGTGCGGCGGCTTGACGCCGCTTTTCCGTCGCCCTGCCTCCCCGGCTTTGCGTCAGGGCTCGACTTTACAGTTTGCGGAAAAACTCATTCTCTTTAGGAGGCGGGCGCTTCAGCCCCCGCGTAAGTCCCTGAGCACTCGAAGGGCTCCGACACTCAGCGCACCCACCAAAACCTGTCATCCCGACCCTCCGGCTGCGGTCTTCCGCAGCCTGAGGCGCGGGCTGTGCGCTCCGCGCGCTTCGCCGGAGCGGAGGGATC
>OCOJ01041712.1_pt1 | contig 29110 bp, 38 predicted proteins | sample 1539251 | NCBI WGS metagenome assembly OCOJ01 (sample SAMN01911457, study PRJEB22624) | soil metagenome | biome: Soil | place: Malaysia | collected 2012-04-30 | depth RA_metagenome m
CGGCATAGCAACGAAAGTGGCTAGACTCGTCCCAATCGGCGTAACTAAGGGTTAGACTCGCCACCCACCGGCGCTGTACCTAGAGTATGTCCTGCATGCAGAGTTCAATTTCTACATTGAGTGGCGCAAGTTGAGCAAAGAGAATATCTCGGCCTCGGTGCAGGCCGTGAGACGTCTGGCTGTAACGAAGCAGCATCTTGCCGGAAAGCTTCCTGGGAGGGCGACGAGCGAGCATATTCTGTCCGTAGTGCGCGACCTTACTTTTGTCCAGTGGGACCCAATCGACGTTGTCGCGCCGTCCCACGTCATCGCCCTTTGGAGCAGGGTAGGTGACTTTCGTTTGTCGGACCTGAATAGACTTCTGTGGGAGGAGAAGAGACTCTTCAAGCATTGGGGGGGCATGTTCGCTGCGTTAGCGCTGACCGAAGACTATCCACTCTACTATTCGATGATGAAACGATATCCAGAATCGCTCAGCAAGTCCTGGGGAGCACAGAAAGTGAAAGCTAGAAAGTTCCTGGCCGATCACAGAGCATTGGCCAGGTCAATCTTGAATCAGCTCAAGAAGGGACCGCTAGAGCTGACCCAATTCAAAGATTACGTTCGAACGAAGAGAAACGCGGAAGAATGGAGCCCTGGAAGCGGTGTCTCCGAGATGCTCTTCCACTTGGAAATGAGTGGAAGTGTCATGGTCGTGGGACAGCAAGGTGACCATAACATATGGGGCCTACCCGAAGGATTCTTCCCGAGCTCGCTCGAGAGGAAGAAGCTGCCAGAAGAAGAGGTTGAACGTTTAGCCGCGCAGAGGGCCCTCCGGAGCCTCGGAACAGCTTCCGCTCGTGAGATTAACTACTACTTTCCGCGCGGCCGTTATCAGAACCTGAAGAAAGCCTTAGAGGGTTTACTGGAAGATTCTATGATTCATCGGGTTCAGGTCGCGGGACTTCACGGAGGGGGCGAGCGATATGTCCATGATCTGGATATCAAACTCCTTGAATCNGGTCAAGAATGATCCCTGGGAGCCGCGGATGTCGCTACTGCCCCCCTTCGACAATTTGATTTGCGGTAGAGACAGAACCAACAGAGTTTTCGGCTTCGATTACAACCACGAGATGTTTCTGCCACAAAACAAACGGAAATTCGGCTACTACGTGCTCCCCATTCTGTGGGGGGATAGGTTCATAGGCCGAGTTGACCCGCGGGTGGACCGGGAGAACGAGAAGCTCATAATCAACTCCGTGCATGCGGAGCCCGGGGCACCAAGCGACAAGGAGCTTCCGGAGAAGATTCGGGAGACGATAGAGCGGCTGGCGGAATTTCTCGGAGCTAATGAAGTCGTATACTCAGGCCGAGTCCCGATGGCTTGGAGGAATTCCCTCCGCTAAGTCGCAAGGATTGGAACCGATGAGGCTCACGGACCGGCGGCACAACCCAACTACAGATTCATGCTTTGAGAACTACACGTATATCTCAAACCACATTAGGAAATTGCCTCACACTACTGGCGGGATATGACTTTGCCTTCAGCCATAACCTTCGACTGCTATGGAACGTTGGTAGATTGGGAAGGAGGAATTACTAACTTCCTCGACGAGGTGCTGCGAGGGAAGGGTACGACAGCAAACATACCGGATGTAGTCAGAGCTCGGGAGGATATTGATTTTGAAATGGTTCAGGGCCCGTACAGGCCTTACAAAGAAATCCTCCGGCTCAGCCTAAAGGAGACATTCAACCGGTTCCAAGTCGCGTATAACGACCAGGACGGGGATAAGCTCGTTCAATCAGTACCGACTTGGCCAGTGTTCAAAGAGACTAGGCCAGCACTCGAGAGGCTCACAAGAAAGTGTCCATTAGCAATAATCTCGAACATTGACAAGGACATTATCGAGAAGACAAAAGCGGCGATTGGAGTCCCCTTCGCGGTTACCGTAACGGCCGAGGAAGCGGGAGCTTACAAGCCAACGTTAGGGCCATTTCAGCTTGCCCTCAAGAAACTCACTTCGAAGTCGGCGAGCATACTACATGTCTCCTCGGGGTTCCGGTACGACATTCCCCCAGCCCGCCAGTTAGGGTTCAAGACCGCTTGGGTGAACCGAAAATCGGAACGAGCTCCTTCAAATCAACGAGCCGACCATGAGTTTAGGAACCTGACTGAACTAGCTGACTTCGTCGAAAGCTCGACCAGTTAACTAGCTGAGACGTGAGCTCATCATCCCGGAGTCGGCTGAGTCTTCTTCAAATGTTCGGGCACTTCCCCGCTCTGCATCATTTCCTTGCCACGCTTAATGATGGCATTGCCGGGGTTAATCTTGAGCGCCGTCGCAATCGACGCACTTGATGCGACTGCATCTCCTGTCAAGTATTGTGCCCATGCGAGATTGTACCAAGAATATTCGTTGCTCGGGTTAACTTGTACTGCCGTCTGTAAGACGGGGATGGCCTCCGTGGACTTACCAGTGTCGATTAGTGCCCAGCCTTTGCTCGTCAGGGCGATGTCATCGTTGGGGTTCAAGGCCAGAGCACGATCCGCGTATTGAAGCGCCTGGTGCGAGTATGTCCACTCTCGGCGTGCGTTTGCGAGTTTGTTGAGCGCGTATGCTTTGAGGGCCAAAGCCTGGCTGTTTTCTGGACTGGTTTTGATTATGCCGTTGAGTTGCAGAATTGCCTCTTCCGTCTTGTTCTGAGAATAGATTAAAGCAAATACTCTCTCGCGTAGGTCGCCCGATGGCAAGTCAGAAGCTCCCGTGCATGATTCATACAACTCGACCTATAAGCCCCCGACGTTTGGGGAATTAGCCTTCGGCTCCTTTGATCGGTTACGCAAGTTCTGGGGCAATTGGCCTATCGGAATGGTATATGTTCTCTATTGAAGAAGGTTATTTGACATTGTGACGTTGGAGGGAGCACTTGAGATGGCACGCAATTGCCCCTTTGCCTAGTCGCACTCGTCGTATTTTCAGTGATGAGCATATTTTCTTCGAAATACCGCAAGCTTGCAAAGGATTCATTCAAGTGTGTCATGAAAACGCTGACGCTCAGCCCTTGCGATATGGCGTTTGAACAGCGAGTTAAGGCGAAAGTCACCGCAAAGCTGCTCAACATATCCCCAACCTTAGCGAGGGGTTTCTATCGTAACTTCCGCATTTTCGCCTGGGCATTTACGGCAACTTTCTTTGTCTCATTATTCATTACCGCGTTATCCTTTTACAATTACGCAGTTTACGGTTCATGTGAACCAGGAGAGCCATGTTACATAACGGCTCTCGGCGTGAGCATTGGCGTCGTCGAAAAGTGGCTCGTATATGGAGTTGTCGCCGTTCTAATTGCATCAGCCCTTTACATTATCGTGCGCAGACTCAGACGATGATTGGCGACCCGGCTGGTAAGCCTTCGGGAGCTAGTAGTGGCACTTCCAACACAAAGTTCCTCTTAGCCAAGTTCATCCACGAATGAATGAACAGATTAACCATGCCTAGTTGTTGTGCGCTTTCTCACATATTTTAGTAAACCTTCATAGTCGGCACGTTTTATCGGTTTCACAACAACTGAAGTGGACAGACCCATTGTCAACGGTTCAAGTTTGTCGCAAACGCCTCCCCTGAGTTTCTCCATGTCGGTGTCCAGCACCGTCATGAAATACTCATGAGAACCTAAGGTCGTGTGCGCTTCTACGATTCGAGGCTCACGCTGTATGAATTCGAATAGTCTCTTGCGATTTTCATCGCCGTGTGAAGTGGTGGTGCCTATGAACGCCGTCGCCGTCAAACCCAATTTCGCCCAATCCAAATCGATTGTAGCTCGTTTCACGATGCCTTCCCGTTTCAGACGCCCGTACCTCTTGGCAATCGTGCGCTGGTCAGTTTTCGCCAACTTCGCCAACTGCTTGAATGTAATAGTGCTATCCTCTACCATCCTGCCCAAAACAAGCAAATCAAGACCATCGGGTACGTAAGCCTGGTTACTTGAGTCGGACACGCTCCGCTTGACTCTAGCCAATCAGATCAGCAAATAGTATCAACTGCTTTCGTATTACATAGAATTTGCTGATTTACGTAACTCGATTGCATTCATTCGGCATTTTGATTGGGATTCAGTAGTAACCGTTAAAATAGGTACTTTCCGTGGAGAATGCTCGATTGTCATGACACTGTCAACATTCCTGAAAGCGCATCCAAGTGTTATCGGAATAACAATTGGTTTGGTCATCTTGGTCTACATCGTAATAACGATACTAACGCGGCATTCACCCTAATTCCACGGCTAGCGTTTCATCAGTCTGTCCCTACGAGTTTCCATAGCCTCTTGAACAAGCACCTCATTTCGCATTTCTGCGGTTCCGTTTGACCGTCACCCCAGATTTGCGGACGGCGACGTACTGCGGCGAAAGAATCTCAATGCCAGCCCGAGCAAAAACATCCAGCGTATTCTTCATTAAGTCGGAAGAAATCGTCACCAATTGATTTGGCTGACCCGTGTAGGCGTTGATTTCGTAAGAAACGTAATTGTTGTCGAGGCTCCGGATGAGAACGAAGGGTTTTGGGTCACGCAGTAACAGGTCCGTTCTCTCCGCCGCCGTGAGTAAGAGGCGTTCGACACGTTCGCGTGAGACATCGTAACCGATTGTGACCTCGTAATGAACTATGACTTTTCCCAGAGCCGAATAGTTGACAATTTTGTTGTTCAGGATTTGAGTGTTCGGCACATTTACAATCTCGTTCTTTATCGTCTTGATTTTCGTGAACATGATATCCACCTCTAGCACGTCTCCATAAACTCCGCCCGCAACTTCAACTCGGTCTGTCTCCATGAATGGGCGCCATGACATTACCACTAGCCCTGACAGCGCATTCCCAATTGATCCGGTGGCCGCAAATGAAACCACGAGTCCGATGAATACAGTGAAGAGGGTGACCAATGTTCCGGCGATGGTTTGAAGCCCTGCCATCACAAGCACGTTTGTGAGAAGAAGAACAGCTACCACCGCATACACCAAGTAGTGTACAATGTTCTCGAAGAGTCCGAGCGTAAGAGGATGCATCTTCGAATGTCGCTTATACTCGGAAAACACGATACCGAAAATTCGGAGAGCAATGTATCCCCCCACGATCGTGACGAGCATAACTCCAAACCGAGCGGCGTTCACACTCAGGAAATTGGAGATAGAGTCAACGATTGCTTGCTGCAGGCCGAAAGTCACAGACGCCTCCGCCACGACGAGTACGGCAGCGACGAACCAAACTAATCCTCTGACGATAGTAGCGATGAATTCGGGTAAACTTGCCGGAAGTTTTCGTTTGACTGCTACACTTCTAGCTATGCGAACAACCAAGCGTGAGCCGTATCTGGCGGCAACGAGAGTGAGTGCTACGTAGACTACTAATAGAGCGTACGGCAACACAGAGTCAAGCAGGGACATTTGCATCGAAAACAACTCTAGCTAGTGATGTTTAACACTGTCGTTAAGAACTGAGGTCAGGTTGAAGCTTTGAATCCAATTGTTTCTTGAATTATAGCTTTAACGCAGCCTCAATGTCTTCAGATATGCTCCCAAGAGTTCTCCTTGCAGAATAAGGGACAATAATGCTATTCCGAAAGTCATTGATACGACGATTTCTCTATAAGGGAAGTTCTCTGGCAGCGAAAGCGCAAGTGCCACGGAAACCGCGCCACGCAGCCCTGCGGCAACGAGGATCTTGTTCCATGACTTTGGAATCTTTTCACCGAAGACTTTTGCTAGGCCAACAATGGGGTAAACGCTTGCGGCTCTTGCTAGCAATATAACTGCGAAAGCGGCAATAATGAAAGGGGCGTAAGTAAAGAGCAACGAGAAATCTGACTTTAGACCGAGGAGCAGAAATGCGAAAGACGTGACCATGAACGTGACCACCTCCCAGAACTTAGTCATCGTTGATCGTGTTTCCTTGGACATAGCAATTCGCATGGTTCGGTTACCCATGTATAAGCCAGCGACGGCCACCGCGACTAATCCTGACACTCCAACGCTTTCTGCGAACGCATATGAACCGAACATTACCGCCACTGTGAAGTATGTCTCGGCTAGGGGCTCAGTAACTAGCCGATAGAGAACCTCAGCGATTCCTGATACCAACAGACCGACCAAGACGCCTCCGCCCAACGTCAAAGCGAATAGGCTCACGCTTTGAATCGGGCTAAAAGTGAGTGAAATAGCAATTGGATACAAGATAACCGCCGTTGCATCGTTGAAGTACGCTTCCGTTTCTAGGATTGTGGTCAGCCTTTGAGGAGCCTTTGTCCGCTTCAGGAAATTGATGGCTGAGACAGGGTCGGTAGGTGAAACTATGACACCGAACGTTAGTGCCACAGCTAGAGGCAATCCTAAAGCGAAAGCCAGAAGAAAGCCGCCCAGCAAAGCAGAAACTATGACACCCAAGACCGCGAGTAAGAGAACGGTTATTCTAACGGTCCTAAAGACACTGTAACGCGTCCTCATGGCTGCTTCAAAGATTAGCGGAGGCACAACCACGCCAAGTATGATGCTTCTATCCAGTGGAAGAGAGCCGAGTCCCCCTGCGATCTTCAGAAAGGAAAGTGCAAGGCCGATTAATATCATGACCGTCGTATACGAGATTCGAGTTTTCTCGCTTATGACGGCCCCAAGGAACGACAAAACAATAACGACTAGTATAACCGTCAATGGTGGCATTGCAAAAAGTCCGCTCATTCAGAGGTACTCCTGACACCCATTCTCACATGTGGTTCTTCGATATCTGACGGCGACGGCCAGCGCATTATGCTGAGAAACTTGGAAACTGAATTGCGGTGACATACGGAACCGCTATACGCGATCGCCATCCTAGGCCGCACAAAGGTGTTAAGTCACTGTTAGGCATTTTGGCGTGAGCGCGAATGCCGAGACAAATGACTGATTCTCTTCCGCGAGCAGATCGGCTGTTTCATGGAGCCGTTGAAGTATTTCCTCCATCACTCCGAGGGGTCGACGATTGTTACTCTAACAGTCGGTTCTTAGATGCCGTATGGTTTTCTTAGCCTAGGGCCGGTTGGCGCATGAACGTCAGAAAGTTCGATGGCTCAAAGCAGCAGTTCGATAGGAATAGAATCATTCACACGTGCTTACGAAACGGCGCCTCCGAGGACAGTGCTAGAAAAATCGCTGACAGCATTGCAAGCGACCTGTATGAAGGAATGGCGACAAGAGAAATTCTTGAGTTAGTTTGGTCGCATCTGGGTAGACATCATCCCGAGAGCCTAGCCAGAATTGATCTAAGGATGGCGCTCAGCATACTAAGCTCCAAACCCGACTTTGAGAATTATGTCTCTCTCATCCTGCGAAACCTCGGATACACTGTCCAATCCAACAGGGTCCTAAGAGGGAAGTGCGTTGAACATGAAATTGACGCCATTGCTCAAAAGGAAAGCAGAACCTACTACGTCGAGATTAAGCATCACCGCAGGGCACACACATATACTTCATTAGATGTTCCAATGAAGGTTTGGGCGACGCTCCAAGACCTTGCTGAAGGCAAGAAACTAGGACATCACAACATCAGTTTCACTAATTCGCTGATTCTATGCAACACAAAATTCACGAACCATGCCCGCACATACGCGGACTGCGTTGGAATAGACCATATAGCTTGGAAATCACCTGCTCCAAACGGCTTGGAAAACATCATTGAACGGAACGGTCTCTACCCAGTGACTCTGCTGAGAGATGTCGATAGGCGACTTCAACGAACCCTCATTGACAACGGGATTCTCTTGCTTAGACAGCTGAGCGGAGAAGATGCCGACATCTTGATTGAGAAGCGAAAAATATCGGCCAACCAAGTATCGTTGCTGAGAAACAAATCACGAAGGATACTGAACCTTGCGGAAAAGCGAGGCCGAATTGCATCAACATAATGTTGGCGGGTCGTGTCGCGTTTTCGCGCTAAACCAAAGGACGCATCCCTGGCATATTGCAGTAAGGCGACCTTGCATCAGTATTGTCGTGACCTGCTTGCTCATGTCGTCTAGTGAACTAAATCTCCGATCGTCCTTGCCAGATCAAATATCTCGTAAGTACCTGTGCTACCGTCCAAAGTGGCGCATATACGGTAGCAAAGAAGAGGATTATGTTAAACAGACTCTGAGTTAGCATCACTTGTAGGTTGAGGTAGAGAATTGGAATCCAAATAATCGTCCAGCTGATAATTCCGCTCACTCCCGTCAAGGTCACTGTGCCTAGAAGGCCGACACGTTTGGGACCAAAAATCGGTTTCCTCATCAACGCCACCGGCACTAGTGCCCGAATATGCTCATTATAAATCTGAACGCCCTGCACGACAAATATCTACGGCGAGCAGTAGCAATTCCATGCCCTTTGCATATGACGGTCCTTCATGCGCAAGACGTGTACCACAGGGGTGTACTTCTGACTTATCTGAGCCCCGTCGACGAGTTATGATCAAGTGATTGGAAATGAGTGATCAGAGCACCCACCAAATAGAGATTGAAATGGGTGATCTGAAAGAATTCGGCAAGGAGTTTGGGAGGTTGCTGGAAGAACGGCTGAAAACCGATGTTCAGATGAGCGGCAGTAAGCTGATGCTCCGCTCAGGTCGAAATCTTCGCGTGAAGGATGTGAAGATACACACAAAGCATGTCCTGCATCACTTGGGATTTTCACACGGCTACAGAGTATTATCAGAGCGTGGCATCGTTCGGATTGTCAGAGTCGAAGAGAAAAGGAGACCTGTAGAAAAAGAAGGATTGGCTCCCGCGCCCACTCAATCCCTGCCTTACTTATTTCCAACCTGAATGAAATGGCAATTGTTCCGAGCTTATCCAATTATTAAAAAGCAGCCACGAAAGAGCGCGCACGGGAGCTTTTCTCACCATCAAAAGCCACTTATGGGAAAACCTGTAATCAATCGTGATTCCCATTGTCCCAAGAAGCGGCCATAAGTAGTGCCGGAAGAGAAGGCACCGTCCTGAAGACGTTTCGTTATCCTAGACACTTGAATGCCGCTCTTAACCAAGAAGCCAAAGCAAAAGGGCTCAGTCCTAACGCGCTCGTTTCCATGATCTTCACGAAATTCACGAACTGGGACAGATACGCCGAGAAATTCGGATACGTGTCCGTCACCCATGAAACACTCCGATTTCTCCTCAGCTCAATCGACACAGAAAGATTGGCTTCAGCTGCGCAGGAATCAGGCGCTCAAGTTCCAAAGGAAGCTGTCATGTTCTGGTTTAAGAGAATGGACGTTAACACTTTCCTCTCGTACTTGGAGAATGTTTGCATATATGCGGGACAGGCAAAGTACGATTGTCAATGTAGCGGCAGCGACTACATAATCACACTCCGGCATGAATTCGGAATGAAATGGTCTTACTGGCTGAAGTACTCACTAGATGCAGCGTTGAGGAAGACACTGCGCATAGTCGCCCAATTCGAAGTCGCCCAGGGTGAAGTAGTCTGCAAATTCTCCACGCAGAGTTCCGTCACATAATTGTCATCAACAGGCCAATGACTACGGCAGCGTTCTTCACTAGTGCCCAGTTTCTCTTTTAACGTCAAACGTCATAGCATAACAGGGGGGTATTGAGTTGGATAGGAAAAGTACTAAGCGACGTAAGGTGAAGAGTCCGAAGCGAAAGAAATCAAAAAGAAAGCGTCGTAAAATAATGATGACCGGTCAACCAATCGCCGAACGTGAGCGGGTGGACGACGGATTAACCTCGCAAGTATTCAAGGTACCATAGCAGTCGCAAAGTTCCGTTTGCGGAAACGTATTCGTGCTGTTGGTATGGCTAAGGCTGGGGGCGTAGATGGTTCCAGCTTCGGATGAAATGGCGCCCATTTGGCTACTGAATGAATCTCTCATCTGCTCTATAACAAGGCAAAGCCAATTCTGGTACGTAGGGATTCAATTCCAAGAGAGGCGTACCATCAACCACATCCAAGTCTCTGATATGCAGTGCACAGCCCCTACCCTCCACGAGCCTAACCACGGATATGCCTAGCAGCAAACACCGTGCTGAATGTATCCCATTCGACTACGTTGCCATTATTGTTATAATTAGAAAGCGCAAAGGGGGGGGGAAGTCGTTTGTTGCCGGAAAAGGCGCTGCCTCAGCGGAGGAAACCCACCACCGTACTAAGAACAGTTAGGATCCCTGACAGCATTGATCAGGTACTCGTAGAGGAGGCGAAGAATAGGGGGCTGAGCCCTAACGCTCTCATCTCCTCGATAATGACAGGATTTGTTGAGTGGGACCGGTTTGCAAGCCGATTCCACCTTACATCGTTAACTCCTGGACTTATCAAGGGTCTCTTGGAGCATGTTGATGACCAGGCCCTTGGACATCTCGCCGAAGCGAGCGGCGGCCCGGAATCGAAGGAGGCGATGCTGTTCTGGTTCAAAGCAATAAGCGTCGAAAACCTGCTTCTTTTCCTGAACGGCAGGTGCAAATACGCTGGCTACGGCGAATTCGAGTATCAAAACGCCCAAGGACGCTGTACGCTAACAATTCATCACGAGCTCGGCCAAAAATGGTCGCTTTTTCTTGAATCGTATATTGATGCGGCATTACGCAAGGTGTTTCGGATAAGGGCCGAATTTGAAACGACGCAAAGCTCGATTATTGCTCAATTCAAGCTTCAATGATTACCATGGCTATGAGCCTTACGGAAATCCAGCTACATAGTAAACAGTAAAGTGTACATCCTACTTACGTATGTGAACCGCGGCCCGTGTTTTAGGACAAGTTTGTTCTCGGCGGCGAAGATCGTTGATGCTTGAGGAAAACGTCATTGACACTATAACATTCCTATTAGCGATCGTAGTTGTATGCCTTTTCATCTGGGCGTCGAAGATATCAAGGAGGGATATGTTTCACAGTTTCGCGGTCATAACCCTAATTGCTGTCGTCATTTTCGCTGCTGGCAAGTTTCTCGACGCCTTAAGCCTGGGTTTCTTTGGAACGAATCTGTTCAGCGACATACTAGAGCTGATCCTGATGCTAGGTCTCCTGGCAGCAATGCTATCCTTCTATGGAAAATGGCGCCAAGAGGACTAGAGAAAGACGATGGCGAATTCCACGCGACTAGCTGAGTCGAGTTCTGAGATGAAACCCGGTGTTTCGACAGGGCGAATCAGGGAGTTTGTGTACAATATAGGTAGACCTCGTGTTTATGATAGATCGCAACGAGGTTCTTTCGACCGACTATGAAACGTTCGGAACCTTCCATGAAATGCATTCTGTGAGGCGGAGATTTCGATCTAAACGAGACCAATTATTTTTGCGGCCATTGCGTAAACGAACACGAAAACCATTATGGGAACATGGAAGTATTATGCGACTTCAATAAACTCACCTCTGTTCCGTTTCCCATCACTCCATTCACGGTCTTTGAGGGAAATACGCCTCTGGTGCGGATTGACAGCCTAAACGCGGTCTACGGATTGCGTAATCTGTTCTGCAAATGTGAGATGACGAATCAGAGTGCATCATTCAAGGACAACAACATCGTACATGATTGCTGAAGCCATCAAGCTTGGCGCAGAATGATGAGACCATTGTGTGCAGGCTGACTCGGTCAGGGTTGAAGACCATTGCGGAGATAGTGATGGTTTAGTTTTGGTATCGGGAATACGGACGCCGGACATGCGTTTTGAATGAAAGTTGTACACTCTTTTGTACACGTTCCGCTTATACGAAGGCTGTACTTACTCCCCGTGGAGATAGGGTTGGCAAAGGTCGTTTCGGAAACCAAGACAGGGGCCGGTTTGAAACGTACCGTCGGGTTCTGGACACTGGTTGCGATAGGTGTCGGTAGTATCATTGGTTCGGGCATGTTTGCGATGCCCGCAGTAATGAGTTCAGTAGCTGGGCCCGCTCTCATTCTTGCAGTAATCCTGACTGGTTTGGTTACCACGGTGTTGGCGATTTCTTACGCCGAACTCGGGTCAGCGTTTCCTTTGACGGGTGGACCCTATTCTCTTCCGCGGTTGGCGTTGGGAGACCTTGGTGGTTTCGTCATAGGTTGGGGGTACTTCCTCTACGCTTTTGTTGGAACTGCTGCGATCATTGACATATTCGTAACCTACGCAGAATTCTACATTCCAGGCTTGGCTGTTGGGCAAACCCTGACCCCATTGGGAACGCTCGTGGCAGTTGTCGCGTTGTGGATTTTCACTGCGATNCAATGTTGTTGGGATACGATGGGGTAGTCTTTACAGTGTCGTTACGACGCTCGGGAAGGTCATCCCTTTGCTGGTCTTCGGCGTAATCGGCTTAGCCTTCCTCAATTTTGGCAACTTCGGAAACTTCATGCAGTACGGTTGGACCGGAATCACTCTGGCAATGGCTTTTGAGTTTTGGGCATTCACGGGCTTTGAGTCAGTTGTCATTCCAACANGAGGAGGTGAAAAATCCGGGGCGCTCGATTCCGAGAGCCATGCTGCTGACGATGGGTATCGTCATAGGCATTTACGCTTTGATTTCTTTCGCTTTCACTGGCATGATAAACTGGTCGGGGTTGGGGCTAAAAGTGGGTGACTGGGGAGGCATAGGAAACCTCTCTTCTCCCTTGTCCAATGTTGCTCACGGGCTAGGTCTACCTATACTTGCAGCAATAGCATTGATTGGAGCATTATTCGCAACGGCAGGATGCGGCGGTGACTGGGTGCTATTGCAAGGCAGAATACCATTCGCCATGGCCAAGGACAAGCTCTTTTGGTCGCCGATGGCGAAGGTTCACAGTCACTATNGGCACGCCATACCTCGCGTTAATCTTTGCTTCAATCCTTACGATGGTAGTACAAATTCTTATACCCAGCTTTCCCGCGGTCGCATTGATCGCATCCATAACTGCACTCGTTCCTTACGCAGCAGCAGCAATGTCCGTCCCTATACTGCGCAAAACGCGCGCAGATACTCCGCGACCGTTCAAACTGCCCATCCCGCGAATCATAACTGGACTTGGTTTCATACTGGCGACCCTGATGGTCTACTGGGCTTCTTGGCCATGGACTCTTGTAGGTGGAATTCTCATGCTAATCGGCTTCCCACTCTTCCTCCTCGTGCGAAGACAGAATCTTGATCTCCTAAGAAATGCATGGCTATGGGTCTACATACTGGGCATAATGGTTGTCTCATACCTAGGAGATACAAACTTCGTATTCGAGAACTTCCTACCCATCGGACCGCTTGGAATAATCAAGATGCCCTACGATATAGTTCTCCTAGTAGTTTTCGCTATTGTAATCTACGCCTGGGCATATCTTTCAAACACGAAACCCTAAACAAGGGCTTCTCAATTCGGATGAGGCGAATTCGGAACTTGACAAATTCGTTTCTATCAGTCGCGGACATTTCCAAACAGCAACTAGACACCATTTTGGATAATGCAAAGAGTCTGAAAGCGCGGCTACGCGGACCAGGTCTTGCCGCTACCATTGCCCCCCTCCAAAGGAGGGTAGTCGGCTTGCTATTCGAGAAGCCCTCGACACGGACGAGAACGAGTTTCGAGGTTGCAGTGCTTCGGCTGGGAGGAGAAGCTGTCTACCTGCCTTCCAGCGAGCTTCAGCTAAGTCGTGGTGAACCTATCAAGGACACTGCTAGAATTCTAGGTGGATACTTGAATTGCATAATTGCAAGAGTATACGCGCACGATACGGTTGTAGAACTTTCAAAGTACTCTGGGCTTCCCGTCATTAATGCGCTTAGTGACTTGGAACACCCGACGCAGATTATTTGCGACCTCTTTTCCGTTATGGAGGCGAAGGGCAAACTGGAAGGACTTAAGTTGGCATATATAGGCGATGGAAACAACGTTTGCAACTCACTTCTGCTGGGCTGCGCCATTGCAGGCATGAACATGTCCATCGCGTGCCCAAAGGGATACGAGCCGAACAACGAGATATTTCACAAAGCAACTGAAATCGGGCGCAGCTTGGGGGCGGACATGAGCATCGTACGCAAACCCGATGAGGCAGCAAAGAATGCGGATGTCCTCTACACCGACGTTTGGGTGAGCATGGGCGAAGAAAAAGAACGACAAAAAAGGATGAAAGCCTTTCGCGGTTACCAAATCAATGCAGGGCTTCTTAGCGTAGCAGCAGAGAATGCTGTAGTTATGCATTGTCTGCCAGCGCACCGAGGACTGGAAATCACGGATGCTATCATCGAAGGTAAGCAATCTATTATTTGGGCGCAGGGAGAAAACAAACTGTACGGCGCGGCTGCGATACTCGATTTTCTGCTTAGCTGAAAATGAGGAGGTTTTGTGATGGAGGCAAAGGCGACTGCCGAGTGGGAACCGCTCAGAAAAGTTGTGATTCATCGGCCGGGAATCGAAATGTTCCTGGGCTTGTTAGATCCTTATGCGTCGCTTTATGAAAGGGCATTCAGTAGGTTCGAAGCGAGAAGAGAGCATGAGAGGCTTGAGCATGTTCTCAAGCACGAATTCAAACTTGACGTACTCCGCTTGAAGGAAACCATTCTTGATGAGGCTGATCGCAAGCCTGAGGTGAGACAGCGCCTCGTGAAATTCGCAGAAGATTCAATGGTCTTTCAGGGCCCCGAAGACCAAGTGCGCGCTGCAAAGGAAGAGTTGCGGAGAAGTGCTGCGAATTTGGATTCTGCGCATTTCTTCAACATACTCCTACTCCACCCTTTAGTTGAACTTGCCCCGGAGAGGGGTACGAGGGGAATTCATCTTCATGTTACGGAGAGGGAGCCCTTGTCAAATCTATACTTCATGCGGGACCAACAAGCGGTTACCGATAAGGGCGTTTTTCTTTCGCGCATGTCGAAACCACAACGCCGCCCTGAACCTGTGCTAACCAAGTTTCTGTGGGATCTCCTCGGAGTGAAGGTGGTGCATGCAACCGAAGAGCCCGGAACGATTGAAGGAGGTGAATTTCTCCCGATGAAGGATTTTGCCCTCGTCGGCATTGGTGATAGGACAAACAGGTCTGGAATCGACCAGATGCAGAAATTCGGTCTTGGGTTCGATGAGGTTGGCGTCGTTCACCAGCCAAGTCACCCTTTGATCCCGGGTGAGAAAAGAGACCCAATGATCGACATGCACCTCGACACGTACTTCAATGTCGCTTCCAGCAACGCGGTGGTTGGCTCCGAGCTGCTTCTAAAGAGGGCGAAAATGGAAATCTATACGCGCGAATCAGACGGCGTCTACAAGAAAGAAAAAGAAGAACCGAACCTGCACGATTTCATCAAAGCGAAAGGCTTTGACATCATCAACATCACTACCCTAGAACAAATGTCCTACGCTTCGAACTTTCTATGCATAAGGGATGGTACAATCCTAGCAGTGGAAGTGGAACGCATTGTGAAGGACGTGCTCAGCAACCTTTCTGCAATGGCCACCAAAGATCCCGCTCGGTATGGCAGTCTTCTGGACCAAGCCAAGAAAGACTACGAGGGTTTAAAGCGAGAGGGAGGGTTCTTTCCTCACAAGAAGGAGATTTACGAACACGGCATAGACGCCTACCCACTTATTATCAAGAACCTGACCGGCGGGTACGGCGGGGCACACTGCATGACATGCGCACTAAAGAGAGGCTAAGGTAGACTGCATGAGCTAAGAAGACCCTAGATCGAAAGGAAGGAAGAAACATGCAAAGTCACAGGGAACCAGCCTTCGCCAAGATTCTCGTGGCACTCGATGGTTCCAAGAACGCTAGCAGGGCAGCCAAGATTGCGATGAAATTGGCTGAACGAAACTCAGCAGAATTAACTGTAGTAAGCGTGGTTCAGACCCCAAGCTACCTCTTAGCACCGGTATCAGGCGCCCCGGTCCCCCCGATCGGCATGAACAACTACTACGGCTATGCAACCAAGCAGGCTGAGAAGTGGGTAAACGAAATAGTCTCCATGGCCAAGGCGCGGGGAATAGTTGCAAGCGGACGCGTGCTTAGAGCTTCATCCGCTGTACTATCAATAACGAAATACGCGAAAAGCCAAGAGGCCGATCTTATTGTAACAGGAACCCGGGGCTTGGGTGGTTTTAACAGGCTTCTCCTAGGAAGCGTTTCAAGCGGAGTAGTGAGCCACGCGCACTGCTCCGTTCTAGTAGTCAGATGAGCACATAATGCAACTGGTATGACAAAACATTCGACAGTTGTATTATCGTGTGATGGTTCTTGACATTAGGCAGCGAAGGGGTTGCGCGAAGTGAGTGTTGACGAGGCAAAGAAAGCTACCCTAGTAGAATTATTCAGCAAATTATCCTCGAGCAAAACGGGGCTATCAACAGTTGAAGCTAGGAAGCGAATCGAACAATATGGGTACAATGAAATTCCTGAGAAGAGGACTAACCCCGTTCTGAAGTTCCTGAAGTACTTCTGGGGGCCAATCCCTTGGATGATTGAAGCAGCAGCCATTCTGTCAGCCTACATTCGTCACTGGGAGGATGTCTGGATTATCACCGCACTGCTTCTGCTGAACGCAGTGGTCGGATTTTGGCAGGAGAAGAAAGCAGACAACGCGATAGAGCTTCTCAAGCAAAAGCTAGCTCTGAAGGCTCGTGTGCGGCGCGATAACACATGGCAAGAAGTGCCAGCGAGGGAACTCGTACCTGGTGACATGGTTCGGATTCGTCTTGGGGACATCATGCCTGCCGACACCAAACTCGTAGAAGGAAATTACGCCCTGCTAGACGAGTCTGCCCTGACAGGCGAATCGCTTCCGTCAGAAAAACATGTTTCGGATATCGCGTATTCCGGTTCGATTGTTCGGCAAGGAGAGATGGACGCGCTAGTGGTTGCGACGGGGCTGAACAGCTACTTCGGCAAAACAACGAAGCTTGTTGAGGAGGCGCAAACTCGTAGCCATTTCCAAAAAGCCATAATCAAAATCGGGGATTATCTCATCGCGCTAGCCGTTTCCTTGGTCGCCGCCATTTTCCTCGTGGCACTGTTTCGCCACGAGAGTATATTGCAAACATTACAGTTCGCGCTCGTACTAGTCGTAGCCGCAATTCCCGTCGCACTTCCGGCAGTTCTGACGGTGACCATGGCCATTGGAGCTACCGCTCTCGCGAAAAAGGAGGCTATTGTGAGTAAGCTAGTAGCCATAGAAGAAATGGCCGGCATGGACATTNCTGTGCTCAGATAAGACAGGCACGATAACAAAGAATGAGTTGACCACTAGCGATGTGAAAGCGTTCAAAGGCTTCATTGACACTGATGTCTTGCTCTTCGGTGCGTTAGCGTCAAGAAAAGAAGATCAGGATCCAATCGACAATGCAATAATCACCAAAGCAGAAACCATACCTGTTATATCCGAAAGCCTCCGTGCGGTAAAGGTCTCGAAGTTCCAACCATTCGATCCGGTATCTAAACGCACTGAAGCCACCATAGAAAACCTGAACGGAGCGAATTTCCAAGTTTCAAAGGGAGCGCCCCAAGTCATCCTATCGCTGCTAGCAGACAAGACAAACATGGCTTCTGAAGTTGATCAGCAAGTCAACGCGCTCGCGGCCAAAGGCTACCGTGCGCTAGGAGTTGCAAGAACCGATGCGCGGGGAAGGTGGCAGTACGTTGGCATAATCCCATTGCATGATCCTCCTCGCGAGGATTCCGCTGATACAATACAAACCGCACAATCCATGGGCGTGAACGTCAAAATGGTCACCGGTGACCACATCGCAATCGCGAAGGAAATCGCCTCCGAGATGAAGATGGGGACTAACATTCTCCAAGCATCAGCATTCTTGAACAAACCTGATAGAGAAGCGACCCGAGAGGTTGAAAATGCAGATGGTTTCGCGGAAGTCTTCCCTGAGCATAAGTACCACATAGTGGAGCTACTTCAAGCCAAGGGACATATTGTAGGCATGACCGGCGATGGCGTCAATGATGCCCCAGCACTGAAGGAATCCGATGCTGGGATAGCCGTTGCAGGCGCTACTGACGCTGCGAAATCCGCCGCTGATATTGTGCTAACCAAACCGGGGCTCTCCGTCATCATAGACGCGATCAAGGAGAGCCGTAAAATATTCCAGCGCATGGACAACTACGCAATCTATCGCATCGCCGAAACAATTCGTGTCTTGTTCTTCATCACGTTCTCTATCATAGTATTCGGATTCTATCCGGTCACTGCTCTAATGATTGTGCTGTTGGCTTTGCTAAACGACGCGCCCATAATGACTATCGCATTTGACAATGTAAGATACTCCAACCAACCAGAGAAATGGGACATGCGACGAACCCTGGGAATCGCAACGTTTCTGGGGCTAATAGGACTCGTCTCGTCATTCCTAATCCTGTACATTGGGCGAGATGTATTCCAATTGAATCGTGACGTGCTCCAGTCGTTCATATATCTGAAGCTGTCAGTGGCAGGGCATCTAACGGTTTTTGTTGCACGGACTAAACGGTCCTTCTGGTCTGTGAAGCCAGCGAAGCAGCTCTTGGCCGCTGTCATTGGGACTCAGACAATTGCTACTCTAATCACCGTCTACGGCATACTTCTACCCGGAATGGGTTGGGGGCTTGCCCTATTCGTATGGGCATATGCGCTGATAGCGTTTCTGATAACAGACTTTCTGAAACTTCACGTCTATCGGCTATTGGATCACACCGGTTTGAAATTGAGTTTGCACCACAAAGCAGTCCTTCAGGGGATCCAACAACCCATAACAAGATGAGCTGACTAAGGTCACGGTGACTGAGGATGTCGGTTAAACTTGGAAAGGTCATGGGGATTCCGATTAGGATTCATTACACGTTATGGTTCGTTTTCATTCTGATCGCGTGGTCGTTGGCCGATGGGTACATGCCTCATCAATATCCTGGGCTCGGCGTGGTCACGTACTGGGCCATTGGTATAGCGTCCGCCATAATCCTCTTCGCATCTATACTGGTGCACGAGCTTTCTCACTCTTACATCGCAAAGAGGAACGGGTTACCTATCGCTAGGATTACACTCTTTTTCTTTGGTGGCGTCTCCGAAATGACCGAAGAGCCGCAGGACCCTGGCTTGGAGGTTCGTATGGCCGCCGCGGGGCCTCTCATGAGCTTCCTGATTGCCGGCGTCCTGGGCGCTTTATGGTACGCAAGCGAGATTGCTAGAGCTCCAGTACCGATCATCGCCACGCTTGGTTACGCCGCCCTGATTAATGCTGTACTAGGCGCGTTCAACTTGGTTCCAGCTTTCCCGTTGGACGGCGGCCGAGTTTTCAGGGGGAGCATTTGGAAGCGTTCCCAAGACCTAGTCAGCGCTACCAGGACTGCGACTCGCGTGAGCGAGGGCCTCTCGCTACTCATGATGTTGGGGGGTCTCGCACTCATAGTCTTCGGGGATTTCATTGATGGCATCTGGATAGTAGTATTAGGCTGGTTCATCAAATCCGGAGCTGAAACGAGCCTCAAACAGACATTAGTTGGCCAAGCTCTTACGGGTGTTTCAGTTGCAGACATCATGACGAAGGACGTGCTCACCGTCCCGCCTGAAATCACTGTTCAGCAGCTTGTTTCGGAGTACTTCCTAGTCTACCACCACGGGGGATACCCTGCCGTAAAAGATGGGCAAGTTCTCGGGCTAATCACACTCCAGTTAGTTCGGAATGTTCCTAAAGACAAGAGGGAGTTCGAGACAGTTCAGCAAGCAATGATTCCCTCTGAGCGAGCGGTGGTCGTCAAACCCTCCGTAAACGCTCTGGACGCAATGCAAAGCATGGCCAGGAACAAGGTTGGCCGAGTCCTAGTAGTCGACGAGGGTAGGCTCGTCGGCATTGCAACCCGAGACGATATAGTGAAAACCATCCAGACGAGACAGGACCTCGAATTCGGCCCGGGCCGACCCCTAACTGGTTCGCCGACCCCTACTCCCATTACAGCTGGACATTGTATTCAATGCGGTGCCATGCTCCCCGCGAACGTCAAATTCTGTCATGAATGCGGCGCCAAACTAGTCGCGTCACAATAGTTTGCCAGAGGGACCAATCATGGGCAAGGATGCAATCGAAGAGCTAGGCCTTGACGAGCCTCTCGACAGAACGAAGGTCTTGGAATATATGCTGAAACTCAGGATCATGCCTTACTGGACTGAAAATCGCGGGCTAATCTTCAGACCACATGTGGGTAGGATCGCAGCACGCCGGTTCCAGGAGATCCTCCACCTCGATACAAAGGAAGACGTGGAACGTGTTAGGTTGGAGTTAAGACAAGCGTCGTCAGCGCCATCACAACAGTAGATCTCAAAGGAAGACGCTCGAGCTACATTGAGTGAAGACTAATCAAAAACCGACATTGAGAAATGAAGAAAGCCTCGCGAAGGAACCGACAGGATACACAGAAAGCCCAGCGCCTTTCCTAGTCACAGTCGCGAGTAGTTCCGAGGCGCGCGAAAGTTTATGCAAAACCGCGGGACTTGACGTTGGGCATGAGCAGTTCTTCGATTTCTAAACGTGTGCTAGGATCATTCGCATTGGTTGCCTTAGTTATGGTTGTGGGCATGGTCGGACTTCACTACCTCGAGGGCTTTTCGTACCTTGACGCGTTTTATTTCATGAGCATGCTAGCTACCACTCAGGGTCCACTGAGAGTGCCTATTACGCCGGCAGGCAAGGTGTTTGTAGCACTGATGGCCTTTGTATCAGTCGGCTCCGTCGTCGCCGCCTTAGCCTCCATATTCGGTCCCTTCTGGGTCGGGTTGTGGCACACAGCATCTTCATTGGAAGAGCAGCTGCGCGATGTGACGAAGAAAGGAGCCGAAGAACCAAACGCCTGAGATTCTAAGGGCCTAAGGTTTCAGACGCAAGGAGGCTGCGTGCACGAGAGACAGAGGGATTGGCATCGCAGCGGCGACCGCGATAGGCCTGGGGGCCATAATCGGCGCAGGAATTTTCACTTTAAGTGGTACGGCCATAGCGCTCGCGGGCGTCTGGTCACTTGCATCATTTGTTCTGGTCGGATTCGTGGCCGTGGTCGTTGCACTCGAAATCGGAGAGTTGTGCTCGATTTATCCTGAAGCTGATGGAGCGTGCTATTCGTATGTCTTCGAAGCGTTCGGTAGCGAGCTCGGCTTCATAACCGGCCTACTGCTATACTTCAGTTTCGCCAGCGCAATCTCAGTTGTCGCGCTCGGTTTCGGCGCGTATCTCTCAACTCTTCTTGGCCTGTCGCCCGATGCATATGGTACAACGTTCGCAATCGTTATAATAGCAGTTCTGAGCGCCCTCAACTTGCAGGGAATAAAGAAAGCCGCGCGAGCAGACTTTGCACTGGTCGTGATAAAGATAGGCGTACTGATAGCGTTCGTCGCCTTCGCCGTATTTTTCGCAATTTGCACTACCGCTTCCGCGAACATTTTGTCCGCCGCACCACCGAGTAGCGGCTACGGTAGCATTTTCGGCGCGAGCGTGGTCATCTTCTTCGCATATTCAGGCTTTCAAACAATAAGCACCTTCGCGTCAGACGTGAAAGGCGGAGCGCGTTCGGCTGCAATCGCAATCTTTGCCGCCGTAGCGGTCAGCATGGTGCTTTATGTCGTTGTAGACGTGGCCCTCATGCTTCTAGTCCCCGTAAATGCTTTCGCAATAAACGCGAACCCGCTCTCGTTTGCGTTGCAAACCGCCCAGGCACCCAGTTATCTATTAGAAATTGTGGTCGTTGGCGCCCTCATCGCAACCGCATCCGCAACGCTTGCTTTGATTCTGAGTTCTTCCCGGATTCTCTACCAGATTAGCGTGGATCATCTCCTTCCGAAGGTGCTCCGCAAGTATAACGCTAACCGAGACGTCGCAGGAAACGGGGTTCTAATATCGGCCCTGATAGCCGTTGTTATGCTTTTTTCAGGAAACATTTACGTTATGGCCGCAATCAGTAACTTCGGACTGTTCTTTTCATACCTTATGGCGGGCTTCGCGCTCATCCACTTTCGGAGGCACGGAAGAAAGGGTACGTTTCGCGTCCCCCTCTATCCGTATCTCCCCGCAGGTGCGATTCTGGTGCTTCTCTCGTTCATGGTCGGGCTTCCGAATGTAGCGCTGCTTATCGGTACAATCATGATTATCGGTCTTCTAATGGTGTACTATTTCTTGAAGGAAGTCGAAAGGAAAGGACCGGCAAAGGTAAGGTTATTCAAATGATTACAGATCGCTATTCTACTTTTGATAACCCCTGACGGGATTCACACGTGGCTGACTAATGTCGCCGTTTCACTTCCCCAAGAAATAATAATGGGTTACACGACGGGCGATTTGATTTGAAGTTGAAGCACGAGATCAAGAAAATTCTTGTCGCCGTTGCCGGATTCACTGACCCGGCGACTGGCAGAAAAGACAAAGTGCTCGAGACCGTTATGCAGAGAAATATACGGTATGCCTGTGCCTTGGCTAAACATACGAAATCAACCGTTACGCTCATCTACGTGATTGCGTTTCCGACCACGCTCGAATATGGATTCGCAGTGAAAATAAATCAAGTCTTGGAGATCACAGGACGAAGAATCCTTGAGGACGCAACCAAGATTGCGAAAGAAATGGGCGTCAACCCTAGAACCATATTAGAGAGAAGTTATGGCAATGTGGCCCAGAAGATCATTTCGGTCGCTGAGGATGAGAAGTTCGACTTTATCACGATAAGTTCGAGGGGACATAGCCTGTTAAGCAGCATGATGTTGGGGAGCGTCTGCGATGCTGTAATCCGACACGCCCCCTGCCCAGTGCTGGTAGTACGGTAAGGAATGGTTGACTAAGGGGCGACGACATGTCCGAGAATGAGAAAAGAGATCACTCTCAGCTTGGCTCCATCCTAATATTCACTGGGGGAATTTTGGCGTTGATCTTCCCAATTTTTCCTATAACTCTAATGTTTCTCTTACGCCAAGACATAGGAGAATGGTTCGAGAATATCGGCGTATGGATTATTGGGAGCGGCGGCGCGTTTGCAATACCCCGCCTGCCCGCATTTATCCTATTTTTCGTAGCCATAGGCGCGATCTCCACAATAATCTTCGGAGCCGTAGCCATCGCCGCCTACACATCGGTTAAGCGAGGAAGAACCCGGGAAGGTGGCTTGGTAGCCATCCTGGCAGGCGTTGCAATGATTGCGAGCTTGCACTGGATTCCGGGAATCATCGCCACCATTGGCGGAGCTCTTTGTTACAACTCAAGTGATCATGAGAGAGTGAAGGAGAGATGATTAGACGTCCTACGAGAATAATCAAGTTGAAACAAGGTCTGCTACCATTAGAGCGCGTCTCAAGCCTGATACCCATGGCACACGCACGAGAACGGCGACTGCCAAGAAACGCCAGCCTCATTGTTGGATTGATGATTGTAGCTTTGATTATTGGGGGCGGAATCGTGATCTTGAGTCTATATCCGACGACGGATAAGACTTCATTCTATGTTGCCCTCGCAGCCATCGTGCTGTCGCCTATATTCTTAGCCGCCGCTTTCCTTGTGAATAAGAAACAGCAAACTAAGTGATTCATTGCAACTGACAGAATAATCGTGCAGAAGTCATCATAGCCATGAAAACGCTCGCATTTCGGAAATACATCAGAACCCCAAGGCTTCGAACACGCGAGCCATTCTTGAGGTATCTAGAAAAGTGGATTCTTCTCTCCACGGTACTGGGCTTATTGACCGGCATCGTAGTAGCGCTCTTTGACTATGCCACTAATCTGACGTTGTGGACGTTCTTCTCAGAATTGTTCGCTCGGAACATACTATTCATCTTCCCCTGTGTTGCTTCAGCTCTATTGTTCGCCGGGTTCATTCTTAGCAGGTCAAGCGTGCCTATGGGCTCCGGGTCGGATGAAGTGGTGAAGGCCTACAACCAAGAGGATGGGCGGATGGAATTGCGCTCTTTTCCAGGAAAAATGCTCGCAGCCGTCGCCACGATAGGCCTGGGTGGCAGCGCGGGGCAGGAAGGCCCTTCCGTTTACGCAGGAGGCATCGTGGGGGCATGGCTGTGGAATAAGTTGAAGCACGTGGGGGTAACCGACCAAGACCGGAGGATACTGATACTGGCTGGAGCTGCGGCCGGTATAGGCGCCATTTTCAAAGCGCCATTCACCGGAATCATCTTCGCGCTAGAAGCACCTTTCAAGGACGACCTTGCGCACGATGCGCTTATCCCGTCACTCGTGGCGGCTGTAAGTTCCTACTTGACGCTTATCGCAGTTGATGGTTCGCGTCCCCTTTTCAGTTTTCCAGGGCTCGTTTCTCTCAACTTAGTCGACATCGGCGCCTCAGCCCTCTTGGCTCTAATTATAGGAATCTGCGCGCTAGCCTTCATATTCGTGTACAAGTCAGTGAGAAAGCTTCTCGACAGGTTTTCCCAGAGGTTCTACGTTAAGGCCTTGATTGCGGCTGTCGGCATTTCTATCATCGGTATCTTGAGTGTCCTGGTCTATCATAGCCCGTACCCGCTAGGAATTTCGTACGACCTCATCAACCTGTCCCTGGCAAGTAACACTGCTGCAAGCACGTTGCTCGAACTCTTTATCCTGAAACTGGTCGCGACTTCTCTAACTCTCGGCAGNNNGTGGGAGGCATATTCATTCCTCAAATCGTAATGGGTGCCGCCCTAGGGGGCTTTTTCGGCCAAGTGTTCTTTCCATCACATGTGGACCTATTCGTTGCAGTGGGCATGGCCTCCTTTCTCGCGGCCGGCTACAAAACGCCCTTGGCCTCAGTCGCTTTCGTCGCTGAGACCACAACAGGGCCAGGTTACCTGATTCCCAGCTTAATCGCCGCGGCCATAAGCTACTCCATATCCGGCGAGGCCTCGGTTTCCGAATACCAGAAGCTTCGAGCTGAGATCGACATATCCGCGATTGAGCATTTGAAAGCTGGCGATATCATGACGAAACGCGTAGTCGCAGTTCCCGGGGACCTTTCGCTACTCGACTTCGTTGAGGAATACCTGTTCACATACCAGCACAAACGTTTCCCCGTCGTAGACCCCGAAGGCCTCATAGGCGTCATCTCAGGAGCCGAAGTGAAAACAATCCCGAGGGAAAAATGGTTCCAAGTGAAAGTGTCCGACGTTTGTGATAGGCATGTCATTACTGCCTACTCCGAGACAAACGTACAGGACGTACTCGACCTGATGTACGCTAAGCAAATTGGCAGGGTTTCCATCGTTGACAGAGGAAGACCCAGACGGATCGTAGGCATAATTTCAAAAACTGATATCATCAAGGCGATCGAACGAGAAAGACTGGGAACCTAACCTCCGAACCCGTTTCCCCAGCTCGGGTCCAAGAGTCAAGTTCCGGCCGAGCTTCGGGATGAGTTTGATTGTGGCCAAGAGAATTCTGCAGGCGAAGGCGGTGAGTCTTATCGCTGTCCGCTGAAGCGATTCGGTTGATTCTCCTTCTCGTCCCTCAATCTTAGAGCAGAAAACATGGAATCAAGCAAAATGCCTTATCTTAGGCGGATAGAGGCCTAATTGTGGGTTAGAGTCAGTGGTCCAGCTACGATTCGTGAGGCTTGCTGCCCTCGCATTAGCGGTGACAATGATTCTTTGGCTTATACCGAGCGCTCATGCCGTATTCACAATTACCCTCACCCCTAGTTCTGGAGTAATCGGGACACACGTGACAATCACGGGTTCTGAGCCCAATCCGGGGGCTCCCAGTTTAGACCCGGCGTGCGTTGTATCCTCGTCCCCTTCGGGCCTTATCTCAAGCTCGACATGCACCGTAACTCAGACGGGCGCTGGCACTTACACGGTGTCTGGATCCTTCATTGTCGCAGCCGCTGGGTCATACGTGGTCACTGTCACAGTCAATTATGGGCCAGGCGTGCCGCCTGGTGGTGCCTATGCTTCCGCATCAGACCATTTCGGATTAGCCGCATCGCCTATTGCGCCTATTGCAGTCGGCGGGGAGATGCTTCCGATCAACCGTGTTCATATCATCCTGCCTTGGATCGTCTTGATCGTGGTTCTCGGCACGCTCTCAACATGTATGATAATCGCTACCCTGAAAATCAAAAGCACCAAACGAAAATAAACAGCCAAAAGCGCAAAAAAACAGCCCCGAACATTAATCACCGATGGAGCACCGAACTTTCACGAAGCCTACGAGAAGGAGTTCTACACGAGTCGATTAGAGACTCGAACAGAGCATATCCGTGATATACGGATGGATGGAGCGGTTCACAATAACAAGATGGAAAGAATGAACGGAGAACCAAGAGACAGAGAGCGAGTAATGCGAACCTTAGAGAAATCAGACACGCCAATTCTCGCCGGTATGCAAATCTACCACAACTACGTGCGACCACACGAAGCCCTGAATGGTCAGACTCCAAGCGAAGCTGCTGGAATCAAGGTCGTAGGAGAAAACAAGTGGTTAACGCTAATTCAAAACGCAAGCCAAATNATCAAAAGGTCGGAGGTGAATGTAGGCGTGAGTCCCAAGTGCCAGCGCCAACCTACGGGTTTATCGTTCTCGTATTTGTCATTCCATTAGCCGTGTTCGCCCTTAACACTTTCATCAAATATCCGTTTGAAGAACAAGGTTCCGACAAGGCCAAAGCACGGAAAGAGTTTCTTGACGATCTGGGTATCGACTTCTATTTCGCTGTACTTGTATCTCTAGTTTCGATTACTCTTGACAAGCTAGGCCCCGAAGTAACACTCACGGGGTTCACTCCCATTCTGTTATACATCCTTGTTGGACCAGCTTTGGCTAGATGCTATAGGCGAGCGTGGGCGACTCGACTTTACCATTCTCCGTTACCTTGGGGAATAATCGTCGGCACGGCGGCACTTCTGTTCTCCATTTATCTAGCTTCAACATGACATGATTTATGCCAAGAATCATGGGAAGACTTTATAACATTATGTTACATCATAATGACATGCAAGGAGTGAATGATAGATGTTGGAAGAAGTATCAAAACTGGAAGCGGCTGGTAAGTACGGTGGAGTTCGAGTATACATTCCATCCGATCTGGTGTCCGATAGTCAGTTTCCATTCAAAGTAGGAGAGAAAGTAGAGGTCAAAATCGACCCCGACAAGAAAATAATCATACTCTCCTCGGATAAACGGTAGCTTCACCTTCTTGACGAGTTATTTCCCCATTTCATAACTCGTTTTCGCAAAGCCTCACTTACTTCTACTGATGGCTTAGACATCTAACTCCAACTCTAATGCGAGCCCTAATCCTAATGCTAACACCAAGGCTAACCCAGTCCGAATCCTGATACTGAGACCGCTCATGCCATCAACCGATTTTATCCACCTTAACTCGTCAACCGTAGAGTATCCGTTACCTGGCGTAACAATATTTATATCCGAGTGTTACCAAGGGTAACAACATTGCACATGCGAGGTGAAATCGAAAATGTCATCTGATGACGAATTCTTCCCCGAATGGTTTAGGTCACGTCGAGGGCGTGGTTCCCCGTTCGGCTGGATGGACAGGTGGTTCAGCGATATCGACGAAACGTTCGAGCGCATGTTCCAAGACATGGCGAAGGGCATGCCCAAAGATCTCATAACCGAAAAGAAACTGCCCGACGGCTCAACCGTACGGCAATACGGCCCCTTCGTATACGGCTACTCTATGTCAGTCGGCCCTGACGGGAAACCGGTGATTCAAGAGTTCGGAAACGTCAAACCCTCCAAAAAGCCCGGTGCCTTCGGCTTCGAACAACCCGCACTCGAACCCAAGGACTCCCGCGAACCCTTAGTCGATGTGGTAAACGAAGCAGAACAGGTCCGAGTCGTAGCAGAACTTCCAGGCGTCGAGAAGTCCGACATCAAGACCACAATAACTGACAACGCTTTAACCATCAGCGTGGACTCCCCTTCACGAAGATACTACAAGGAAATTGAACTCCCATCAACCGTCGACCCAGATAGCTCTAAAGCATCCTACAACAACGGCGTCTTGCAAATCGCTCTCCGAAAGGTAAAGCCAAAACCACGGGGCAAAGAAATCAAAATCGACTAAGACGTACCCTACCCCGTACTTTTTCTCTATTTCTCTTTTTTTTCCGTTAACCTACCGTTAACTATCTAGCGGCTTCGAAGAACGTGTGACGGGAAGTTCGTTTACCGGTCAGAGTTTGGCTAGGGTGCTTTTGATTTCTTCGTAGTTCGGTTCCTTGGTTGGGTCATCTGAAATCCACTTGTACCGAACTACTCCGTTCTTATCTAGGATGAAGATGGATCTCTTCGCTGCGGTGTAGCCTTTCAGGCCGGCGAAGTCGTTGTGGAATATGTTGAGCTTCTTGATCGTGTCCCTCGTATAGTCGCTCAGGATTGGAAACTGCAAGTGGTGTGCCTCAGCGAAACCCTTGTTTGTGAACGGGTCGTTCACGCTTATGGCCACAACCTGTCCAGGCAACGTTTGCAGTGAGTCCCGGAAAGTGCACATCTCCTTATCGCATACGCCTGTGAAAGCACCGGGGAGGAAGGCCACGACGGTTTTCTTTCCCAAGAATTCGTTCAGGGACCTCTGCTTTCGATCTTGGTCGTGCAATTGGAATTCCGGAAGCTTCTGGCCTATCTCAACCGACAATTCAACTCGCCTGGTTTGGAAGAAGAAACTACCCTAATTAACCGTTACCCCATCCATGTCTGGTGAACGTCCTACATTAGTTGCAAGTAGCTTCGTCCGTTTGTAAACTGCCGCTGGCCTTCAGGGAGGTGCCGACTGGCCAGGTGCAGGGAGGCCCTTGAAGTCTTTGTCCAATTTCGAGACCAGGTGCCAAGGGAGAACAAGGGGATTCTGGATTGTTCCAACGACCGCTATTTTCTTGGCTGCCAGCGATTCTATTAGCACGGCGAGCCCGCCTCCGATTGCGTATAGGTAATCCTTGTGGGGACCTGAGGCTAGGGCTTCAAGGTTCACAAACCTAACCGTTTGAGCCTTCGCCTTCTCAACCTCATCCAACAAGCTTTTGACGAGTTTCTTCTCGATCGCGTCGAAGGCTTGGCCAGTCAGTATGTGGTGCATTTCACTGGTGGGCTGGTAAGCCTCGAGATTGTAAGGGTCAAGTAGCTTGTTCAATGCGTTTCCGTCAACGACGTACTCTTGCGCCTCAGACATGGGGAAAGTTCATCTCGGACAGAACTGTTGACATTCAACCATTGTTATAGCTGTTTTCCGGCA
>OCOJ01039869.1_pt5 | contig 29083 bp, 32 predicted proteins | sample 1539251 | NCBI WGS metagenome assembly OCOJ01 (sample SAMN01911457, study PRJEB22624) | soil metagenome | biome: Soil | place: Malaysia | collected 2012-04-30 | depth RA_metagenome m
GAGGATGTCGGCCGAGGGCGGCAGGCGCCGGGAGAAGTACGTGCCCGGGATCGAGGAGGTCTACTACCTGAACAAGCTGAAGGAGGACTATGAGGTCCTGCTGCTGTCAGGGCTGCCGGAGATCTTCGCGAAGAACGGGATGGGGCTCACCACGGCCAGGGGCTCGGGCGAGGCCGTCGGCCGGCTGCTCAACAGGCTCGGGCGCACGGCGAAGGTGAACATCGTCACCCGGGCGGCCGAGTGCCGGGTGCGCTCAGCCTAGNCGGGATGGTCGCCAGGTTCCCGGGCACGGGGACCGAAAGGATCGCAAGCAGGATCACCGCCCAGTAGAGCGCCCTTCGGCCCGGAGAGATCTCGGACACTTCGTCGCGTATCTGGATGTCGAACGGCCTCGCCACCATCAGCAGCACCACTATCGCGAGGGCCCAGTAGTCCGGGGTGTCCACCAGTATCAGCAGCATGATGGAGCCGTAGGTCGCGACCCGGAGCGAGCCCGACTTGAACACGGTCGAGAAGAGGAAGCCGCCGTCGAAGAACGCCATGGGAAGGATGCTGACGAAGGTCAGCGGGAACCCGAACCCCGCTGCGTCGGCGATGGGGGACAGCCTCGTCGCGTTGGCCCCGGAGGGCCCGAGGAGGGGGGAGAGCAGCGACGCGATGTCGTACTGAAGGATGCTGGGGTTGGCCTGCTGAACAGGAATCCCGTTCACCACCTGGATCCCTGTGGACGGCAGGCTGGTCAGGACCGAGGTCAGCCCCCCTGCGAGCCAGAGAACGATGGCGACCGCCAGGGTGAGGAGCGGCCCGGCCAGGATGACGTCGAACAGCTTGTCCCGGTTCGCGGCGGGCTCCCGCTGCGTGGAGACTATGCCGAGCGAGCACAGGAAGTAGGTGAGCGCAGGGACCCCCGGGATGACGTAGGGGGTCGGCGGCGCGGTCTTCGTCCGCCTCGAGGCGAGCCGGTGGCCCAGCTCGTGCGACGCCAGGATCGCCAGGACGCAGGCGGCGAACTCGACGAACACTGTGGGCCAGAAAACGCCCTTCGCGTAGGCCCCGTAGACCTGGACCTCGACTATGGCGAAGACTATCACGGACGCGAAGGTCAGGAGGGCCATGATGAAGGGGATCCTGGACTTGGACGGCTTGACGGGCTGCTTCTTCCTCACGAGCAGGACGCAGTCCTCCCTGCTCCCCACGAGCCACGGCGCCAGGCCGCGGGGCTCGAGCGCCTCCCCGAGCTTCTCGAAGGCGCCCTTGGACCCCTCGTCGTAGGACACGCGGTACTCCTTCTCCCCGTCGGGGAGGTCGAAAGAGTCGTTCACCTTGAAGAGCGACATGACCACAGAGTCGGTGCTCCCGTCGGCAGCGGACAACCTGCCACAGCCCGACTTCCTTCTCATAATAAGGTATGGCAAGAGAAGCGGGGAAGAGTTTATCAGCGAACCGAAGCGGTGGCACTCGGAGATTGCAGAAGGCCATCCTCAACCGGGTCGGGGACTACGACATCAGGCGCTGCGACCGGGAGGACATCGAGTCCGTGATGCTGATCAACTCCAAGACCCTCCCCGAGCACTACTCCGACTACTTCTACTTCGAGATACTCTCCGAGTTCCCCGAGACGTTCCTCGTCGCGGAGCTGGCGGGCGAGGTCGTCGGGTACATCATGTGCAGGGTCGAGTACGGCTTCTCGCACCTCAAGAAGCTCGGGCTCGCCAGGAAGGGGCATGTGATCTCCATAGCGGTCCTGGAGGAGCACAGGGGGAAGGGCGTGGGGACGAGGCTGATGACGACTGCGCACCAGGAGGTCGTCAAGAAGTCGGCCAGCGAGATGTACCTGGAGGTCCGCGTCTCGAACACGGAGGCGGTGATGCTCTACGAAAGGCTGGGGTACAAGGTCACCGGGAGGCTCGAGGCTTACTACAAGGACGGAGAGCCTGCGCTGCTGATGGCGTGCCCGCTCGGCCAATGACGGCCAGCCCCCCGTTCCACGACTTCGCAGAGCTTCTGGAGAAGGTAAGGTCCACCCCCAGCAAGAACGAGAAGGTCGGCCTCCTCGCGGAGTATCTCCCGCTCCTCGACCCTGAGGACGCCGAGACCGCCGCGAGGCTGGCGACAGGGCGGCCGTCCGAGAGGGGCGCCAAGGACGAGGCCCAGGTGGGGTACTCGACCCTGATAGACGTGCTGAAGGAGGTGTGCGGGGCCACGTCCAGGACCGTCTCCCAGACCTACCTGAAGCACGGGGACCTCGGCGAAGTGGCCGAGGACCTGCTGAGGGAGAAGAAGGAACAGGCGCTCTTCCAGGAGCAGCTCAGCCTTGCCGACATCAGGGACGCGTTCGCAGGGCTCCGCTCTGCCAAGGGGAAGGGGTCATCGTCGGCCAAGAGGGCCATAGTGAAGTCGCTCTTCCTGAGGGCGTCCCCCCTCGAAGGGAAGTACATCGTCAAGGCGCTGATCGGGGAGATGAGGACGGGCCTCGTCCAGGGCCTCATGGAGGAGGCCGTCGCGAAGTCCTTCTCCGTGTCGAAGGAGGACGCAGCGAAGGCGCACATGCTGGTCGGGGACGTCGGCCTCTTCGCGCGGCTGGCCTCGTCCCACGAGCTCTCCTCGGTCAGGATGCAGCAGTTCCGCCCGGTGAACTTCATGCTGGCCGAGCCCGTCGCCACTCCGGCCGGGGTGGCGGACCACTTCGGTAAGGAGGCGTTCGCCGAGGTCAAGTACGACGGCGTCAGGGCCCAGGCCCACAAGCTGGGGGGCGAGGTCAGGCTGTACTCCCGCAGGCTGGAGGACATCACGCCGAGCTTCCCCGAGGTGGAGCAGGCCGCGTCCGCGATCGCGGGGGACTTCATCCTCGACGGGGAGATAGTGCCCTTCCAGGACGGCCGGCCCCTGCCGTTCCAGCTCCTGCAGAGGAGGCTCCGCAGGATAGAGGACTTCCAGGAGGCCGCCAGCAGGGCCCCGGTGGTCTACTTCGCCTTCGACCTCCTCCTGCTGGGCGGGAAGGAGGAGTACCTGCGCCCCCTCTCGGCGAGGCGGAGGACGCTCGCCAAGCTGACAGAAGGCTCGTCCATCAGGACCGCGCAGCTCGAGGTCGTCCGCACGGAGCAGGACGTCTCAGCGGCGTTCAGGAGGAGCAGGGAGCAGGGGTACGAGGGCCTGGTGGTCAAGGACCCGGACAGCCTCTACAGCATGGGGAAGCGGGGCGCCGGCTGGGTCAAGCTCAAGGAGGAGCTCGACACCATCGACGCCGTGATAGTGGCCGCCGAGTACGGCCACGGCAAGAGGGCCGGGGTGATCTCGGACTACACCTTCGCGGTCAGGGACGGGGACGGGCTGAAGACCATCGGCAAGGCGTACAGCGGCCTCACCGACGAGGAGATCGGGGAGATGACGGCCAGGCTCAAGGAGATCACGGTCAAGGACTACGGGTACAGGCGGACCGTGGTCCCGCAGGTCGTGATCGAGGTGGCCTTCGACAGCATCCAGAGGAGCGCAAGGCACGACAGCGGCTACGCCCTCAGGTTCCCGAGGATAAAGCGGGTCAGGACGGACAAGTCGGCGGCAGACATCGACACGCTGGAGAGGGTCGCGTCCATCTTCGGGGCCCAGAGGGTCAAGGTCGACGAGCCGTAGACCTCCGTTGATATAGCTGGCCCGCGGGGGAGGCACGCTTGTACGCGCAGCTCCTCATCGCCGCGTCCTTCGTGCTGGCGGCGTACTCCGACGTCAGGGAGCGCGCGGTCCTCGACCTGGTGTGGATCCCCGGGGTGATCGGGGCGGCGTACTCCATCTACTGGGCGTATCCCAACCTGGAGTTCCCCCTCGTGAAGCTGGCGATAGTGGGCGGGGTCGCCCTCGCCTTCGTGCTCCTCGGCGGGGTGGGCCAGGCTGACGCGATAGGGCTGGCCCTGATCGCTGCCGACCCCTACTCTCTCTCGCCGATCATCCCGCTGGTGGGAGCGGCGATAGTCGCGGTGTGCCACATCGCCTACGAGTTCCTCGTTGGGAACGCGCGCGGGACGAAGACCATCCCGCTTGACAAGTTCCTGCGGGAGCAGAGGTGGATCCCGAAGGCCGTGGTCTCGGGCGGGGTCAGGACGGAGGTGAGCAAGGACGTGAACGACGCCAGGGAGGACGTGCAGGCGAAGGCGAAGCCGGGCGACTCCGTCGAGGTGACGTACGGCGTCCCCACCGTCGCGTACCTGGGGCTGGGCTACGTCGGGTACCTGGTCTACCTGCTCGCCGCAAACCCGCACGTCTTCTTCGCGCTCCCCTAGCCGGGCCGCGCGGCAAGTAACGTTATGTAGGCCAGACGAATCGGTGACGCGAATTGGTGTTCGTAGCCCTCGAGGGGTTCTCGGGGACCGGGAAGACGACGCTTGCGATCGGCCTCGAGAAGATGGGGTGGCTCAGGCTCGCGGAGTCGGCGCACGCGGTCCCGAAGCTGGTCCCCGTCGCCGACAGGGCGGACACCAGCGCGGACTACAGCCTCCTGGGGGCGACGATGGTGAACAGCGCGGTCATATCGAGGCTCAGGAACGAGCGGAGGATAGTGTCGGAGGGGTACCTGCTCTCCGACCTTGCGTACGCCCGCATCAGGCACGACCTGGGCAAGAGCCGCGCGTACCCCGCGATGCTCGAGATGTGCAGGACGGTGCTGAAGGAGGAGGCCCTGAGGCCCGACCTGTACATCCTGCTCGAGGCGAGGCCCGACACCATCGAGGCCAGGCAGAAGGAGAAGGACGACAGGGAGAGGAACATCACCGAGTTCTTCCGCACCAGGTACTACACGGCCATCGATGAGATACACCGGGAGCTGGGCGAGAACAACGTCGAGAGGCTCTACACGGACTCGGACCCCACCCAGACGCTGGAGGCTGTCGTCGGCGTCCTCAGGAGGAAGGGGGTGGCGGAAGGGTGACGGCCGCGGAGGTCGACTGGAGGGCGGCCCTCGAGGACGCCACCGAGAGGGTCCGGCGGGCGGTCGCCAGAGTGGCTGAGCGGGGCGCCAGGGCTGAGGAGCTCGGGAGGGGAGCGTCGGGCGACATCACGCTCGCCGCGGACAAGGCCGCGGAGGACGAGCTCATCTCGTCGCTGGCGAAGGCGGGGGTGTCGCGCGTGCTGACGGAGGAGGCGGGCGAGGTGGGCGCGAAGGGCGCGGGTCTGACCGCGATACTCGACCCCGTGGACGGGTCGTCGAACTTCTCCCGGGGAGTCCCCTTCTACTGCACGTCTGTGGCGATAGCCGACGGCAAGGGGCTGGAGGGGATACGGTGGGCTGCGGTGAGGAACCTCGTCACCGGGGACTTCTACTACGCCGAGAGGGGCCGAGGCGCCCAGNNCGCCCAGAAGAACGGGCGGGCGATCGGCTCGGGCCGCGTGAAGGAGCTGGGGAAGGCCATCGGGGCGGTCGACATCAGCAGGGCGGGCGCGCCCATGGTGCGTCGCCTGGCGGTGCTGATGGCGGGGCTGAAGCGGGAGGTGCACTTCGGGGCCAACGCCCTCGAGCTCTGCCTCGTCGCCGAGGGGGCGACCGACGCCTTCGTGGACATCAGAGGGTCGATGAGGATAGTGGACTTCGCAGCGGCGTACCTCATCGCCACCGAGGCGGGCGCGGTGGTGACCTCCGGGGACGGAGGCAGGCTGCGGGTGGAGCTGGACCTCAAGGAGAGGTTCAGCTACGTCGCCGCGGGCAACAGGGAGCTGCACGGCGCCGTCCTTGCCGAGCTGGCGCGCGGCTAGTCAGCTGAGGAAGGCCGCCAGCTCCGACAGCTTCGGGAAGAGGTAGTCCGGCTTCCACTCCCTCTTTGCCTTCTTCCCGACGAGGGCGACGGTGGAACCCACCTCCCTGCCCGCCTCGAGGTCGCTCCGCTTGTCGCCGACGAACAGGGCGTCCGCCGGGTGCGTTTCAAGGGCCCGGCACGCCGCCAGGAGCTGCTCAGACCGCTCGAGCGAGTCCTCCCTCGTGAGGACCACCCGGAACCTCCCGAGAAGGCCGTACCTCTCGAGGACCTTCGCGCACGCCTGCCTCCCCTGCATGGTGACGAGGGCGACGCCTGCCCTGGCCGCGAGCATGGGGATGAGCTCGAGGGCCCCGGGAATCGGCTTGGCCAGCTCGGCCGCCGGGAGCTCCCTGGCGTCTATGGCGGCGAAGAGCTTCGCGCGGAGCACCGGGTTCGACAGCGTGAGCTCTCTGATCACCTTGAAGATCGACATCTCCTCCATGCGCACACCGGTGAGGCCGTAGAGGTCCTGCCTGACCGCCTTCCAGTCGACGGGCAGGTCGAACAGGGTGCCGTCTAGGTCGAAGACGAAGGCGCCGAAGGAGGCCTTAGATCTCATCCACCAGCCGACCGCCCGTCAGCCCCATCCCACCCCAGAAGCGGCGGAACTCCGCCGGCTTCGGCTTGCGGGGGACCGCCGAAGGAGGGCTCCCCAGGGCCTCCATGACCGCCATCCAGATCACGTTGGCGCCGCCGAACAGGCTCGCCACCATGGTCCCCTGGACCCTCGGGTTGCACTCCAGCACCTTGGGGGTCCCTTCACCGTCGAGCTTGAACTGGAACCCGAAGGCGTACTCGAGGCCGATCTCCCGCGCCGCCCTCAGGGTGTACTCAGCGACATCGCGCCTGTCCTCCACGGTGGTACGGAAGCTGATCCCGTTGACAATCTCGTCGCGCCTCCGGGGGATCGCGACCCGGGCCTTCTTGCCGACGAAGGCGTCCACTGAGTACTCGGCGCCCGGGAGGTGCTCGCTCACCAGCAGCTCGGGGAAGCGCGAGTCTTCTCCCCTCCCGAGGATCCTCTCCAGTTCCTCCAGGGTCGTCTCCGTCGAGCTCGGCTTCTCCTCGAGGAAGCGCTTCCTGGTCCAGGACGACCCGGCGGTCAGGACGCGGAACCCTCTGCTGCCGAACGAGACGGGGGGCTTCACGACGACGGGCCGCTCCGGGTATCCGAGCCTGCGGGCCCTGTCTGACAGCTCCGCCATGCTCCTTACCAGGAAGGACTCGGGGTACGGCAGGCCGAGCTTCTTGAAGGTCTTCAGCAGCTCGTACTTGCTGTTCGCCCTTCTGACCGCCGGACCGCCCGAGACTGCGACGGGCGCCTCCACGCTCTCACGGGCGGCGGAGAGCGCCATTGTCTCCCTGGTGGTCTGGGGCAGCACCATGTCGACGTTGTGGCGGGAGCAGAGCCTGTTCAGAGCGGCGAGGTAGCCGTCGGACTCGGGGGCCGGCACGGCGGCGAACTCGTCGACCCAGTGCCTGCCGACCGCGTCGGCCTTGATGTCGGTCCCGACTATCGCGACGTCGGTGCCGTCGCCGTTGTTGCGGAGGGCGTAGATCGTGCCCTTGGTGCCGGGGGCTCCGACGCCCGTAAGGAGGATGGTTACCTTCTTCCTGGCCATTGGGAGAGAGCACTACCACTTCTCGCGAATGACGTCGAAGGCCTCCGCGTACTTCGCCTTCACCTGTATCCCCCGCACGGTCGCTATCGCCCTGATGTAGTCCAGGGAGAAGTACGGGCGGTTCATCGCGAACTGCGTCTTGTAGGCCTGGAGCGCCCTCCACTTCCTCTCGATGTGCCGCTCCTCGAGCGTGATGAAGCCCCGCGTCGGGAACGTGATGGTGTTCCAGGGGAGCTCGTACCCCCACAAGGTGACCTCCTTGAAGGCGCGGAGGCCCTCGTTGTACAGCGTCTGGTGGTCCTGGTGCAGGTCCTGGCTGCTCGGGAGGAACACCACATCGGGTTTCACCGTCCTTCCGAGCTTCACGAGCTCCTCGAGCACGTCCTGGCGGCTGTAGGAGAGCTTCCTCACCGCGTAGTCGTAGACGGAGAGCCTGTCCTTTCTCACGCCGAGGATCTTCATCGCGTCGTAGAACTCGTCCCGGAGCGCGGTCTTCGGGAACCCCTTCGGCACCGAGTCCCCGGCGGTCGAGAACACGGCGACGAAGATCTCGGCCTCGCCCTCTTCAACGAACCTGGCGATTGTCCCTCCGCACCCGAGCTCCACGTCGTCGGTGTGCGGGGCCAGCATCAGCATCCGGTCGGAGCGTCTCACCATGGGGCTCGCGTCAACCTCGCCATGGTGAAACGTCTTACAAAAGCCTTGAGGCCGTCGTCGGAGATGAGGTTGGGTCTGAGAGCCGCGGGGTTGAGCTTGGCCGACAGGTATCCCGCCAGCATCGTGACGCTCGCCTTCCGGCTCTGAGTCCCCCTGCTCGCCCAGAGGAAGTTGGCGCCGAACCTGAGCACCACGAAGACCGTGGGGAAGCCCAGGCTGTACATGGCCCTCCCCCACCCGAGGAGGTTCGACGGCCGGAACCCGCGGAGGTGGTCGTACCTCACGTCCGCGAACTTCGCCACATTCAGGCCGCGCTGCAGGGCCTTGTAGAGTATCCAGGTCTCCCAGCCGTATGCGACCGGGTACCTGCCCCCGACGCTCTCCATGAACTCCGTCCTGACGATCCGGCCACCCCCGTGGGGCATCTGCCCCGCCAGCCCTCTCTCCTCGCGCCACGAGCCGGACGCCACTGCGAGCCGGGGGTCCGCTTCCATCCTCCCGATTATGGTGGAGGCGTGGTCCGGGCCGAGCCGGTTGTCGTCCCCGGAGACCATCATGTACGAGGGCAGTCGACCCCCACCCTCTTCCCTGGCCTTCGAGATGCCCAGGTTCAGGAGCAGCGGGAGCCTTCTGATGTCCCTGGTCTTCGAGCCGGTCCTGACCACGTGAAGCTCCTGGAATCCTGCCTGCTTCGCGCGCAGGATCTCCGGTGTCGCGTCCGTGGACCCGTCGTCCACGACGACTACGAACTCAGGAGGGAGTCGCTGCGAGGTGATCGAGTCCAGAGTCTCGCCGATCGTTCCCGCGCCATCTCTCGTCACTACGCAGCACCAGTATCCGCCTGGCGTCCCCACCTCTCATCGCAGCCCCTTTCGTCTGCAGGCGGCCGCTTGGGTAGAAAAGGCTATTCTGCTTGGCGCCCCCTCCTGCGGGCCGCCGCGGAGTTACAGCCCGGTCCCGTCGGGGAAGAAGCGTCTCAGGATGAGCTCGAACGTGATCAGGTACAGGATCTTCTCCCTGTTGTCCCTCCGGCCGGTCATGTGGTCGTCCACGAGCCCCACAACGTAGTCCCTGTTGACTATGCCGTAGGAGTACATCAGGGAGGCCCTGGCCACAAGGGTCCGCCGGACCAGCGAGCGCCACGACGGCGACTTCCTCAGGGTCCCCGAGAGGTCCAGGTACGCGTTCGTCTGAAACCTGCTTATCCTGCCCCTCGTCAGGCGGTAGACCGCGTCGTCCCAGACCTTGAAGGCCCTGTCGATGGCCACCCCGACCATCCAGAGACGGTAGTCCCTGTTGGGGCTCATCCCCGACCTCTCGTACTGGATGGCCGCCAGCCGCGGGTCCAGCTTCCTGAGGAACTCCCGGTACGCCCTGTAGTGGTACCTCAGCGAGGGAGGCACGCTCGTCACGACCGCCATGAAGTCGTTGTCCACCGTGGGGATGGTGTCCTCGAAGTAGCTCCTCGAGAGGACGTGCCCCATGATCGTGAAGTTCCTGACCCTGGTCCGCAGGGCGAAGTAGTCGGCCTTGTCCGGGATGGTGGCCCCGGCCGAGTTCCTGACCGCCTCCAGGAACTGCCTCCGCGCCTCTCCCCCGAGCCCGGCGAGGAAGGCGGGGGTGAAGGCCGACTTCATCTGCGCGTCGCTGAACACGGCGAACCTGCCGTCGAGGATGGAGGCCAGCTCGGGGATGCCCTTGGCGTCCATGATCGAGCCCCTGAGGAAGCTCCCCCCGAGCGACAGGTCCAGGGCGAACCCGTCGATGGAGACGTCGAAGGAGCCGTTCAGCCTCTCGTCGGCGTCGAGGAGGAAGGTGATGCCCACCACCTCCTGCCCGTCCGACAGCCAGACCGCGTCCTCGGCGTACGCCGCTGTCCTGTCGGGGTCGATGTAGCAGACGGAGTGTCTGACCCCGCAGGCGCGCGCCACCTTGCTGGCGATGGACGCCTCCCTCGTCCCCTTGGCTGCGAACGTGTAGGCCGTGACGTTTTCCTTGCCCTCGCAGGCGCCGAGGACCGACCTGGAGTCGAGCCCGCCGCTCAGCGCGACCGAGTAGCGGAGGCCGGGCTCCGACGTCCTGGCCTTCACCGCCTTCCGGAAGGAGCTCGCCAGCCTCTCCCCGAACTCCTCGGCCGTGGATGTCAGGTCGGGCCGGTAGTCGAGGTCCCAGTACTTCTCCACCCTGCACTCGCCGTCGTGGTAGGTCAGGATGGAGCCGGGGAAGATCCCGCTTATCCCCTCGAACCAGGTGGTGTCGCCGAACAGGCAGAGCCTGCCGTACCTGAAGAACTTGGTCGCGGCGACGAGGCTCAGCTTCTTCCTGTAGGAGGGATACTTCAGGATCGCCTTCGGCTCGCTGGAAAAGGCGAACTCGCCCCCCTGATGCCAGTAGTAGATCGCCCTGGTGGCGAAGCGGTCGGTGACGACGTGGACGCTCTCCTTCTCCCTGTCGAAGATCACCAGGGAGAAGGACCCGTTCAGCCCGGCGATGGCCTTTGGTCCTTCCTCCCGAAAGGACTGCGCCACGTCCCTGAGCCACGCCCCGGACCTCCCGGCCGCTGCGTTCCCCCCGCCTGTGCGCCCGTAGGCCATCCCGTCCCCGACTATCCCCACCGAGCCGTCGGAGCTGAAGAACGGCTGCTGGTCCCGGTTGAACACGCCCAGGTGCACCCTCGAGATCATGACCAGGTCGTCCTTGTAGTCCTCCCTCAGGTGGGTGGGCCGGTGCCTCAGCTGCTCGGCCATCGCGTCGAGGGTCCCTCCGGCGACGGAGGTGCCCTTGCTTACATAGCCGACGATGCCTACCAAGCCATCTCCCCAGAAGATTCAGCAGGAGCCATCTGAGTGATTTAAACATCCTCCGCGTTTCAGGGGAGCCTGGTCCCGGCGCCGGTCACGGCTCCGCAGATTCAGGCCGCGTCCCTGTCTCTTGAGCCTGGGCGCCGCTGCCCGGTCGCCGCCCGCGTCTCAGCGACAGCAGGAGCCTTTCGTAGCGGACCAGCAGCCTGAAGGGGCTCCCGAGGGCCCCGAGGTCGTCGAAGGTCCGCTGCATCACATCGAGGTCCGTCGCCGTCACGGCGCCCGCGACCGGAGCCAGCGTCAGGTAGATGCCGAAGAACACCGCGATGTCGAGGACGAGGGACGCCACGCTGGAGTGCGCGACCGGCGGGAGGAAGGCGGTCCCGAGGTAGGCCAGCACCGACACCCCGATGATGGCCAGGTTCGCCCTGGCGTCCAGCCTGGCCCCCATGTAGCGGTCGGCCAGGAAGGTGCCCACGGCCCAGGCGGCGAAGAGGTACGCGAAGGTGGCGTAGATGATCCCGTACACGCCCAGGCCGAGGTAGACGGCGAACAGAGGGGCGCAGACGGCGATGACGACTGCGCCGCTGGCGTACACCAGGAAGGTCAGCCTGGGCCGGTTGAAACCGTTGAAGAACGCAGGGTGCACGGTGTAGCCGAAGGCGATGGGGATGTACGCCAGGGCGAGGAGCTGGAGGTACGGGACCCCCGACAGGAACGCGCCACCGTAGAAGATCCTGATCAGGAGGGGGGCCGTTGGCACAAGGAAGACGACGATGGGCGCGAGGACGAAGGCTACGAACTTGTACGCGAGCCTGAAGGCGACCCTGACGTCCCCGCCGATGCCGTCGAACGAGGAGAANCGCCGGGAACAGGCCGAAGACCAGCGAAGTCGAGACCAGCTGCACCGGCCCCAGGAAGTTCGACGCGGCGCTGAAGACGCCGAACTGGGCGTTGGTGGCCACGGAGGCCAGGACGACGGTGCTGAAGTAGATCCCGAGGTTCCAGACGAGGGTGCCCACGTAGACCGGGATCCCGAAGCCGAGCATCTGCCGGAGGTCCGCTGCGAAGCTCCCCCCCGACCCGCGGCCCCAGAGGCCGGCGAGCGAGACCGCGATGCCCCCGAGGACCCCCGCGGCCACCAGAGACGCGATGTGCCCCCAAAGGGCGCCTGCGACCCCCAGCCCGGCAAGGACGAGCACCGGAGACAGCACCAGCTTGACGGAGCTCTGCACGACCTGGTAGGTGCTGGAGAGGACCATCCTGTTCCACCCTATGGCGGTGAAGTTGACCGTCTGCAGCAGCGCCGCCCCCACGGTGCTGATGGAGACCAGCTGGACGTAGCCCGTCAGGTCAGTCCTGTGCAGGAGCGAGGCAGCAAGCGGGGCCGCAAACGCGTAGTTGAACAGCGTGATCGCGGCCCCCGTGATGCATAGGAAGTAGGTCGCATGGAGCGAGTACCGCCTGGCCTCGTCGGGCTTCCCGACGGAGAGGGCGTAGGCCGAGTAGCGTATAGCCGCGGAGTTGACCCCGAAGCCGAGGAAGAGCTGGAGGAGCCCGGGAACCACCAGCACGAGCGAGTAGACCCCGTAGAGGTCGGGCCCCAGCACCCGGGCGACGACCAGGCTGGTGGCGAAGGCGAGGACACCAGAGGCGTAGTTCCCCGCGGTGAGGACCAGGCTGCCTCTGACGGACTTCTTCGCGATATCCAGCCGACTCAGTGTCTGTCCCTTCGACCGTCTGACCCGCGATATATAGCTCCCTAAAGACTCCGGGGCATCTCACGCGCGCTCGCGGAGGCTCCCCTTCGCCGGCTACGACGACTCCTTTTGGCCGGGCTTTGCCGCTTCCTGAGAGGGCGCGGCCACGTCAGGTATCTCGGTTATGGGCTCCGGAGGCGGCGTGGTCGCCATGGTGTAGCCTATCCAGGCGAGAATCCCGAGCACCAGCAGCACCGCCAGGAAGGCGCTGACCTCCAGCACCTCCAGCGGCCAGTAGTAGATCAGCAGCCCGTAGACGATGACCCCGATGATGCTGCCCCCGAAGATGGCCCCCCCGATGGCCCTGTCGTTTGCCATGAAACGTGCGGGGACTCGCCCGTGGCAAATATATCCCTTGTGGCATGAAGTCACCCAAGGAGCCGCCTGGCGACCCGGGGGTCGCCTCTGGTGGATGCGTACACGCCGGGGTATCCGCGGCCCCGGAGACCGGCCGTGACCCGCCGCGCCTCTTCCGTCAGGGCCTCCTCCCCCGCGCCGGCGGCGCGGTGGACCTCGTCAGGGAGGCTCCAGCCGAAGAACCGCTCGCAGGAGGCGAGGTCGTCCCTGCCCCGGAACGGGAAGACGTTGAGCAGGACCCTGCCCTTCAGCCCTGACGCCACCAGGAGGCGGCCGTGGGCCTCCAGGGTGCGCCCGGAGTCCGTGGTGGGCGGCTGCGCGAGGAGGAGCTCGGCCCCCGCCCGCAGTCGCGCGTGGGCCATGGCGGCGCCCCGGGGCGACCCGAGGGACCTCAGGTCGACCGGCGCCAGAAGGCGGACCTTCTCCCCCGCGTCCTCCGCGATCTCCCGCGCATCGGAGATCAGCGCCGCCAGGCTGGGGTAGTCGTAGACGTTCGCGGGGCCCCCCGCGGGGTATCTGTCCCCCCAGGCAAGCATGATGTCCCTGATGCCCAGGCCGACGGCCGTCAGGATGGATGACCTCAGCTGGAGGCGGTTGGCGTCCCTGGCCACGATCACCGGGGCCGAGCGCACTCCGGCCCTCCCTTCGAGCAGCGCGGCGGCCTGGACCGCCGAGAACTTCAGGAAGCCGGGGCCCTTGTGGTCGCCCACCAGCACGAGGTCGCACAGCCCTTTGATGGCGCCGACCTCGCGGACGAACTCGGCGAGATTGGCGTCGAGCCCGATGTGCCTGCGACTCCCGGACGGAAAGAGCGGCTGGAAGACTTCTACGACCCTGAGGAACTCCACCGCCGCCTCAGTCCTCGAGGAGTTTCTGGTAGACGCCTCTCCAGGCGGCTGCCACGTTCTCGGGCCTGTTCTCGGGCGGGAGGCCGGAGTAGACGTTGCCTTCCCAGTCGACCGCCTTGCACCCGCAGGAGAGCGCTTCCAGGGCTGCCTTCCCGAGGCACTCCACCGCCGTCCTGCGGCCGACCGGCCGCCTGAAGTCGAGGAAGTACTCGTACCTGGAAAGCAGCTCGGGCATCCTGGCGTACGGCACGCTGCCCCGCTCGACGGTCGTCAGCTCCAGCCCCTTCTCGCGGGCGTACCTCTGGACCTCCTCGTCCATCCCGTACCTGATGGAGAGGGCGGTGTTGGCCTTCCTCGCCGAGTCGGACGCAGGGAAGGCTTCCGTGTCCACGGGGCAGAACATCTGCGCCGCTCCTGCGGGCGCGCCCTCGGCAAGGTCGGACGTGCTGTAGCCGACGAAGTCGGCCCTTTTCCACCTCGGCGCCTTGCGGTCCCATATCCCCCGGATGTCGCTGCCAAGATAGTAGATTATCACCGGCTTGCCGGGATGGATCCGCTTCAGCCACGGGACCAGCCTGTCCAGGGAGTGCACCTGGACTATGTCGGCGCCCCCGCTCATCGTGATGGCCCGCAGGAAGAACCTGGCCGCGCCGTCGTCGTAGGTCCTGCCGTAGGTGGTCAGCCCGACCGGGTCTGCGGACTTCCGGGTGATGACCGTGCTCTCGGTGCCGTTCAGCCTGTCGCTGAACTTCGCGATGAGGCTCGCCGCCCCGCCCGTGTTCCAGACGTGGAGGATGCGGACCTTGCGCCCAGACCGGGTTTCCATTCCCGGTTCTCAGCCGTCGGGCCTGTGGCTAAAAGGTTGAGGAGGCCGGCTGCCCGCCCCGGAAGAGATGTTTATGAGGTTCCAGTGGCCGGCAGCCGCTGGCTTGCCGAAGAGCGTCCGGCCTCCGAAGCGCTTCCCTCACTGGAGGCAGCCCGAGTTCGACGAAGCGGGGTTGACGAAGTGGGGGTGGATGTGCCAGCACCACGAGAAGCTGAAGCTCGGGGACTACGTCGACATAGGGGCGTTCACCTACATCAACGCCCTGCACGGCGTCGAGGTGGGGGAGCTGGCGCAGGTGGGATCCCACTGCTCGATCTACTCTGTGTCCACCATAGACGGGAAGAAGGGCAGGGTCCTGATCGGGAGGAACGCGAGGATCGGGAGCCACAGCGTGATAATGCCCGGCGTGGCTATAGGCGAGAACGCGGTGGTCGGGGCGTTCAGCTTCGTGAAGGACGACGTCCCCGCCGGCTCTGTGGCGTACGGAGTCCCAGCCAAGGTCGCGAGCGGTCAGTCAGCGAGTGGAAGACGGAAGCGTTAGGCCCGGCGGCCGAAGTACGCGCCGATCGACTTCGCGACGTAACCGACCTCCTTCCTGGTCATCCTCGGATAGATCGGGATCGTGAGGACCCTCGAGGAGACCCAGTCGGTCACCGGCAGGCGGGGCGCCTTCGAGCCGAGGAGCCCTCTGTAGAACCTGGTCCTGTGGATGGGGTCGAAGTAGACCTTCGAAGTGATCCCCTTCGACGAGAGGAAGCCGTTCAGCCCGTCCCTGGCCTTCCTGCCGCCCTTCACCTTGATGGTGTACATCTGGTAGGTGTGGCGGAACCCGCGCGGCTCCACCGGGGGCTCGACCTCGGATGTGTCCGCGAGCCTCGAGGTCAGTTCGCTCGCGACGGCCCTCCTGAGCTGGATCGCCCGGTCGAGCTTGCCCATCTGAGACACCCCCAGCGCGGCCGTCATGCTCGACATCCGCCAGTTGTAGCCCAGCTGGACGTAGTCCGACGACGTGGAGGAGTTGAAGTACGGGACCTTGTCGGAGCGGCCGTGAGAGCCGGCGAGCCTGAGCCGCTCGTAGACGTCCCTCCTGTCCGTCAGCACCATCCCTCCCTCCCCGGTCGAAATCAGCTTGTTGGCGCAGAAGCTGAGCACTGACGCTTCGCCGTAGGTCCCTCCCCTCCTCCCCTTCGCTGTGGCTCCGAGCGCCTCGCACGCGTCCTCCACGACGACGAGCCTCCGCTCCCTCGCGATGGAGTTGAGCTCGCTGGCGTACCTGCAGACGAGGCCCCCGATGTGGACCGGGACGAGGACCTTCGTGCGCCGGGTTATCGACTTCTCCACGGACTCGGGGTCGAGCCCGTAGGTCGCCCTCTCGATGTCGGCGAAGGCCGGGGTCGCCCCGACGAAGAGGGCGGCGTTGGCGGTAGCTATGAAGGTGAAGGACGGGACGAGCACCTCGTCACCCTTACCGACTTTGAGCGCGAGCATCGTGGCGTGCAGCGCCGAGGTGCCGGAGTTGAACGCCACCGCGTACTTCCTCCCCACGTAGGAGGCGACGGTCCTCTCGAACTCGGCGAGCTCGGGGCCTATGGCCCAGTTCATCCCCCTCTTCAGGACCGACGAGACCTTCCGTACGTCGCCCGAGTCGGTGTACGCCCTGTACAGCGGGATCTTCAAGGCCGGAATCGCCGCGCGGCTCTGGCCCTAATAGACTTTGGGCGGGGCCGGCCTAGTAGATGGCCTCGAGCTCCTTTACGATGCTCGACACCGGGACCGGGGCGAAGTCGCTGGACGAAAGGCCCGCTTCATGACCCGCCCTGCGGACCTTCCCCTCTGCCAGCCGGGCGGGGTTCGGGTTGACCACGTAGAAGTCGCCGAGGTCGAGCGCCTCCCCCGCGTCGGTGGCGTTCAGCAGCTCCTCGTGCATCTTCTCGCCTGGGCGGCTCCCGACCACCCTGATCTGGATGGAGGAGGGCTTCCTCCCCAGCATCTTCGCGAAGAAGATGCGGCTCGCCTCGGCCAGGTCCCCGATCCTGACCGTCTTCATCTTCAGGACGAAGATCTCGCCCGGGAGCGCGACGGTCGACGACCTGAGAACGAGCATCGCGGCCTGCGAGGTCGCCATGATGAACCTCGTCATGGTGGGGTCGGTGACTGTGAGCGGCTTGCCGGCCTTCACCTGCTTCTCGAAGAGCAGCACGACCGACCCCCTGCTCCCGATGACGTTGCCGAAGCGCACCGACGAGAAGATCGTCTTGTCGGTCTGCTTGCTCGCCCTTATGACGAGCTTCTCGGCCAGGAGCTTCGTCGCCCCCATGGTGCTGGTGGGGTTCACCGCCTTGTCGGTGCTGATGAAGACGAACCGCTTCACCCTGTGCTTGATGCACAGGTCGATCACGTTCTGGGTCCCCATTATGTTCGTGGTGATGGCCTCGTAGGGGTTGGTCTCGCAGAAGTCGACGTGCTTCAGAGCGGCCGCGTGGAAGACGTAGTCGCACCCCTCCACGGCGGGGTCGAGGCTGCGAAGGTCCCTCACGTCCCCGAGCCTGAACTCGACGTTCGGGAGCCTGCCGAACGGCTGCGCCAGCTCGAAGAGGCCGTTCTCGTCGTTGGTGAAGATCCTGACCTTCCTCGGCGAGTACTTCAGCACCGACTTCAGGAGCTCAGTGCCGATCGAGCCGCTCCCGCCGGTGATCAGGACGGTGGAGTCCCTGAACTGGCTCAGCGACCCTGTCTTTGAAAACGGCACGTCGTTGCTCTCTCTTTTGGATTATTGAGGGTTTCTGGGACAGGACGGCCGCGGAGCACGAACTCACAGAGCACCCTTAAGTAACAAATGCCAGACCTGAGAGTCGATGAATCCTTCAGGAAAGCCATCAAAAGCTCCCTTGATTGCCTCCGTGGTGGTCATCGTAATCCTAGCAGGCGCGGCGGGCTACATCTTCGTGACCTCGAGCGCGACCATTGCGTCCCAGGCAGGGTCGATCGGCTCCCTAAACGGCCAGGTGTCGGCCCAGGGCGGATCCATCAGCTCCCTGACAGGCGTTGTCTCGAACCAAGCAGGGTCGATAAGCTCCCTGACCGGCCAGGTCGGCTCGCTGAACGGCCAGGTGAATTCGCTTAACGGCCAGGTCTCGTCCTTCCAGACAGAGGTTGCGAGCCTCGACTCGAACATCACCCATCAGATCAGCGCCAGGAGCGCCGTAATGAGCAGGTTCGCCGCGGCAAATGCGACGATAGCCTCGCAGAAGGCCACGATGGGCACCCTCTCCTCGGAGATCACCTCGTATTCGAGCGAGGCAAGCAGCCAGGCCTCGGTGATCTCCGCTCAGCAGAGCACAATCAGCCTGCAAGTGCAGTCGACGCTCTCCAACAGTCAGAGGATCGACATGGCATACAACTCGTCCAACACGGTCGCGCACTTCGTCTCGTCGGTCGGAGGTTACGTCCAGATCTCGGGGACCGCCACGACGAGCACGGCCATCGCGGTCTGCTACGGCGTGGACTCGCAGGCTGCGTGCGACTCTTCCCACACATTCTACATCGTGGGATTCGGGTACGGAGGGACGGTCACAGCGCCGCTCGAGCCTGGACCGGTCTGGATCAACATCTACAACCTCCAGGCAGGGTCGGCCACCCTGACTCTCGTGCTGTTCACCTAGGGCACCAACTACCGGACAGCTCTCAGCGGACGGAAGGACTACCGGAGGACATGTCCGGAGAGCTGCTCGAGCCTGCTGTTCAATCATGTATGCCAAGGGGCGGTTGCGCCCGCCGGCCCATGGAACTTGCCCGAGCGGAAGGACATCGTTACCAACGACAGGCGCACGCGCAATCCATTCAGTGGGATTGCAGACTGTTGCATCATTGAAAGTTACACAGAACTCCCTTCAGCGGTTGTTCGAAACCAGGTCCCGCCTCATAAGCCACGGAGAGGATGACCGCGCCAGATGCAGGCTACCGAACGAGAAGAGATCGTGGGAGACAGGGCTGCTCCGAGCCCACGCACCAAGGTCACACTGGCCGATGCTAGGAGGTGGGCGGATAGGTACGGTCAGAGGCAGTCCATACTGAAGATTGCGGAAGCGGAAGGAGTCGATCCGGGAACAGTCAGCGCCTGGCTCAGGAAGCTCGGCATAGCGATCGTGCAAGGGCAGCACTTCGTGAAGCAGCCTCCGCTGGGCATTCCGCAAGAACTCCTCAATCTGTTGAAAGGGGGCCCAACTCCGGCGAAGGAGCTGATCCGAGGAAGACTCTGGGGGATCGTCGCGAGCCAGAGAGGAGACGAACAGCTGGACAAGTACTGCCTCTACGTCAGGCTTCACGAAGAAGGCCTCGGAGTCGAGAAGACCGCAGAGAAAGTCGGGATCCACAGGTCGACGGCGCTTCAATGGAGGAGAGGGACCGACATGCCGTACCTGGCGAAGGCAGCGTTGGCTGCGCTTCGGAACCCGGCCGAGGAACGGTGGAGAATCACCCCCCTGCGTGTCGGATCCGGTGGGAACGAGTTGACTCGATGGATTCGCGTCCCAGACAGCATAGCCGGCCCCACTGACATCCAGAGGGTCCTGGAACAACTGGGACCGACGGATCAGACATACGAGAGGGCACGCCGATTCGGGATAGGGATGGACCGGCTCGGATCGATGAGGCTGGAGCTGTTCGGTTACCTGCTCGGGTTCATGCTCGGGGACGCAAGCAAGCTAGGCGGAAGACAGGAGAGATTCGCTTCGGTGAACATAGATTTGCAGCTGTCGCTGAAGCACGAGTCAAACGAGAGCCTGGGCGAATTCCTGTGCATGTGCGTGAACACGCTGGGACTCCGGATGCACAGAACGTCGGACAAAGAGCCGACGGGGGATTCAAGGTATGCGCAGCAGCCCATGGGGGCCTATCGGTGGAGTTCAGAGCGCTCACCCTTGCTCGCCTGGGCATTCTCGGTGGGGTTGGGACTCGAGTGGGGCGAGACCACCAGCCTCAGTCCGGTCAGGATGGACTGGATTCTAGGGATGCCCAGGGGCTTTCGGCTGCGGTTCATTCAGGCTCTGGCAGATTCGGACGCGACTGTCAAACCCTACGAAGTTGTGTTGACAAGCATACCCAATGCCGAATTCACAACCGAAGTCCTCAAATCACTAGGAATGAAATCTGCCCACACGATTCACGAATCAGGTAAGCCCCTCAGAACGATGGTGAGCAGACGAGAAGCCCTGACCTTGCCGATCTTCAACGAGATAGTCAAGGGCTACCGCTACGAGAAGCTGAATAGACCCTTTGTCAGGTAGAAGGGTACTTACGCCTTGGCAGCGGCCTTCTCGACTTGGCCCTTCTGAGTAATCTCTCGGACTATCCCCGCTGCGACGGTTGACCCCATATCTCTCAAGGCAAATCTTCCCAACTCTGGGTAGTCCTTGAAGGTCTCGAGGACGATGGGCCTCAGCGGCGTGATCTTCACGATCGCCGAGTCTCCAGTCTTGATGGTCTTCGGCTTCTCCTCGGTGGGCTGGCCCGACCTCGGGTCGATCTTCGCCACTATCTCGGAGATGGTGGCCGCGACCTGGGCGGTGTGGGCGTGGAGCACCGGAGTGTAGCCTGGGGCGATGGCTGTGGGGTGGTAGACGACGATTATCTGCGCGAGGAACTCCTTCGCGATGGTCGGCGGGTTGCTGGACGGCCCCAGCACCGAGCCCCTGCGGAAGTCGGACTTCGCTACCCCTCTCAGGTTGAACCCGATGTTGTCCCCCGCCATGGCCTCCTGCATCGCCGTGTGGTGGGTCTCGATCGACTTCACTTCGGCCGTCAGCCCTTCCGGCATGATGGAGACCGAGTCCCCGACCTTGATCTTGCCCGTCTCGACCCTGCCTACCGGGACCGTGCCGACGCCAGTGATGGTGTAGACGTCCTGGACCGGGAGCCGGAGCGGCTTCTCGATCGGCTTCGGCGGCTCGACGAACTGGTCCAACGCCTCCATGAGGGTCGGGCCCTTGTACCAGGGCATGTTGGTCGACTTCTTGACCAGGTTCTCGCCCGTCCACCCGGAGACCGGGATGATGTTGATCTTGCTGGTGTTGTACCCGACGGTCTTCAGGAGGTTCTCGACGTCCTGCTTGGCCTCGTTGAACCTCTGCTCTGAGTACTTCACGGTCTGGTCGTCCATCTTGTTGATGGAGACCACCAGCTGGGTGACCCCGAGGGTCCTGAGAAGGAAAGCGTGCTCCCTTGCCTGGCCGCCGGGGCCCAGGGCAACGTCCTCCTCGCCCTTCTTCGCGGAGACGACGAGGACCGCCGCGTCGGCCTCGGAGGCGCCGGTGATCATGTTCTTGATGAAGTCGCGGTGCCCAGGGGCGTCTATCAGAGTGTAGAAGAACTTCGGTGTCTCGAACCTCTGGAAGGCGAGGTCGATGGTCACTCCCCTCTCCCTCTCGTCCTTCAGCTGGTCCAGCACCCATGCGTACTTGAAAGAGTCGCCCGCGCCGGTCTTCTCGGACTCCTTCGCGAACTCCTCGATCATCCTCTGGTCGACGACGCCGAGGTCGNAAGAGGAAGTGTCCCATGGATGTGCTCTTGCCGTGGTCCACGTGACCGCAGACTATCAGGTTCAGGTGTGGCTTATTTGCCATGCTACGTCACTAGATTACGTGAAACGACCGCCTCGGACATTATTTAAGGGTAGTGGCAGAAAGCGGTGATGAAACGTGGCCTGGGGGACGGGGCGGAGGGGAGGGCCTAGGCGGGGGTCACCGTGAAGGTCACCTGCACGTCGTCCTCGACCGAAGGGGTCGTGTTCGTGCCATACGCGTAGGGCGGGAATGAAGCTATCCCCAGGAGCTGCGACTCTGCCTGGGGGAGCTCAGTCATCTGAGTCACGGAGCCGAGGTGGAGCCCCTCGGCCTTTGCGAAGGCCTCGGCACGCAGGGTCGCGTTCTGCACGGCCGCCGCGGAGGCCTCGTCGTGAAGCCTGCTCATCGAGGCGTCGGAGAAACCGTAGACCACGCTGGACGTGCCCGACACTCCCTGGGTCTGGGTGAAGAGGCCGTACGACTGCAGCACCCCGAGCACCCTCTGAGTCTTGTTGGAGAGGGCGGGGCCCGTCTCGTTCTCGATGGTGAAGGTCACGCTCCGCTGGATCGTAAGGGTCGAAGTGTACACCCCCGACTCGTAGGAGACGTTGGGGGTGATCGCGTACCCCGACCCGAAGCTCGTCTTGACCCCGCCGATTCCGTTCGCTATCAGCGCGTCGCCTGCGGTGGTCACGCGCGACTGGATCATGCCGACTGCCTGGGACAGGTCCGAGCCCTCTGCCATGACGGAGACGGTGATGTCTGCCCGGTCGAACTGGCCGTCGGCCCTCCCTATGCCGATGACGGTTATTGTTTCGGGCGGAGCCTGCCTGGCCCATGCCGAATAGAAGGCGACTCCAAGAGCGCTCAGCGACAGGACCAGCGACAGGGTCATCACTGCCAGGACACTTGCCCCTGTGGCCAAGCGTGGAGGAAGGCAGCTTCCACGTTATTTAAGCGCCAAGCCGATGCCTCTGGGCGACGAAAACAGGAGGAATCGAGCCGACCGCGGCCCGTCTGGGGGAGACGGGCCTGGGCTGGGTCAGCTCGATGACAGGTAGCTCCAGAGGATGACCCCGACGAGCATCATTATCGAGCCGGCGAGGCCCGTGATGAGTGCCCCCGCGACCTCTTCGCTCAGGCCAAGGCTCATGATGAAGTTGATCACCGGAGCCCTGACTAGCCATGCGAAGAAGCCCAAGGCGTATCCAAGGAGCCAGAATCCGAACAGCACGGCTTTTCGACCCATGTTGTATCGATGCGTGATAGGGCTTGGAAAGTCGGTAAATGGGGGGAAGATAGGATTCTTTCACGGGTTTGTGGAAAAGATTAGACGAAGAACCCGAGCGTGGAGAGCAGGTAGACCGTCAGGACGCTGCACCCCATGCCCAGGAGGGTGAACAGCACGCTGTCCCTGACCGCGTTTCCGTCCTCCACGTAGTCGTCCCTGATGCAGCCCCGCAGGAGGCCGCCGAAGAACGACATGGGGTCCGGGCTCAATTCTCAGCGTCCTTCAGGCCCTCGGCGGATAATTAATCGTTGTGGACTTCGGTTCCATCGGGGGAGGGGGACCTATTCAGTGTTGAGTTTCGCCAGGGCCCTGACCGCGGCGAGGGCGGCGGCTCTCGACCTCGATCGCACGATCGCCTGGTGGAAGGCGGGCTCCCAGTCCTCTTCTCCGACAAGGTCTGAAACCACCTGGATGGAACCTGCCGAAATCCTTCGGTACTCGGCGACCGCCAAAAGGGCCGATGTCTCCATGTTGACGCCGACCGCGCCCTCCTTCACGAAGCTCCTCAGTTTCGGCCTCGTCTCCCTGTAGGGGGCGTCGGTGGTCCAGATCCCGCCTGTCCTGGCGGGAATTCGCGCCCGCTTTAGGGCGAATCTCAGGGCGTCCGAGATTCTTCTCGAGGCCCGAAAGCAGGCACGGTTCCGGAAGTAGTGGCGGGATGTGCCCTCGTCAGACAGTCCCTCGCTGGCTATGATCAGGTCCCCCGGTCGGAGCGCTGGGACGAGCCCCCCGCATGTACCGACCTCGACCACGAACCTCGCACCGGTCGCAATCATCTCTTCGAGCATCATCGAGGAGGCGGCGGAGCCCATGAACGCGTGCAGCATGGCAAGCCTGACACCCCCCAAGGACCCGACTGCCAGTCTGTCACCGTAGTACCACGGAAGCACGCGCGCGTTGGTCCGGTCGCGGGCCTCGTCGAACATCCCCCGATGAAAGGTCATGACAAGCCTGGGCGGAATCGACAACCGGTCTGGGCTGACCTTGTTCACTCTTGCCAGATGAGAGAGGAAGAGGTCAGGCGAGATGATGGAGGCCTCGGATTCCACGGGTCTCATTTGCTCGGCACAGGCAGTTAAAGGGTTCCCGGGAGCACCTTGGTCAACGATTCGTGACAAGGGCGAGGCTTCTTATACCCGGCTGGAAGTGGTTTTTCGGCAAGGTGAGTGCCTTGCCAGACGGCTTTCTAGGGAAGATCGAAGCAGCGTCGAACGTGTTTACCTTCAGGGACTTTATCCTCCTCCCTGGGAGGAGCCTGGCCGAGCCCAGCGAGATCGACCTGTCGAGCCGGCTGACGAGGAACATCGAGGTGGGCGTCCCTGTGGTCTCATCGCCGATGGACACGGTCACGGAGTGGAGGCTGGCGCTGGAGATGGCACGGCTCGGGGCGGCGGGCGCGATCCACAGGAACATGTCGATGGACGACCAGGTGGCCCAGGTGAAGAAGGTCAAGGCGGCCCGCGTCCGGACCAAGAGCCGCGACTCGAAGGGCAGGCCGCTCGTGGGGGCTAGCGTATCGCCCCTGGACCCGGTGAGGTGCAAGGCGCTGGACAGGGTCGCAGACTTCCTGGTGTCGGACGTCGCGCACTTCCACAACTCGAAGGTCCTGAAGGCCGCCGGCAAGCTGATCCCCGAACTCAGCGCCGACTTCGTCGCCGGGAACGTGGGCACGAGGCAGGCCGTCTTCGACATACTGGACGAGCTCCCGCGGGTCGACGGGTTCAGGGCAGGGATCGGGTCTGGCTCGATCTGCATCACGTCCGAGGTGACGAGGGTCGGGGCGCCCACGCTCTTCGCGGTGGCCGAGGTGGCGAGCGGGGTCCTGGAGAGGAGGGCCAAGGTGCCGGTGATCGCGGACGGAGGCATCCGGGGGCCTGGGGACGCGGCGCTGGCCTTCGCCGCAGGCGCCTCCACGGTGATGCTGGGCTCGATGCTCGCAGGCACGGACGAGGCGCCGAGCCAGGTGGTCACCAGGGGAGGGAGGAGGTTCAAGACGCACAGGGGCATGGCCAGCGCAGCCGCGAGGAGGGTGAGGTTCGCGGTGGACAGGTACAGCGTGCCGGCGAAGGGCCTGGACGAGGGCGTGGAGGCGTACGTCCCGCTCGTGGGGGCGGCGGAGGGGGTTCTGGGGACCATGCAGAACGGGCTCAGGGCGGCCTTCGGGTACGCGGGGGCGCGGTCCGTCCAGGAGATGTGGCGGGTGGCGAGGTTTGGGCTTGTGACGCCGACCGGGGCACAGGAGCTGGGGGCCCACTCGCTGGAGCTGAAAGGAGAGAGTTGACGGGCGCTCCCGCCCTGCGCGGGGGGATAGCGGTCCTCGACTTCGGAGGGCAGTACTCCCATCTCATCTGCAGGCGGGTCAGGGCGCTGGGGGTCTACTCCGCGCTACTGCCCTACGACACCTCCCTCGACGCGCTGGCCGAGCTGGGGGTGAAAGGTGTGATACTCTCGGGCGGGCCGGCCAGCATATACGCCAAGGGCGCGCCGCAGCCCGACCCCCGGCTCTTCGAGGGGTCCATCCCGGTGCTCGGGATCTGCTACGGCTACCAGCTGCTCGTGAAGGCCCACGGGGGCGACGTGGCCAGGGCCGACAGGCGCGAATACGGCAGGTCCAGGGTGAAGGTGGTCGAGAGGAAGGGGCTCTTCGCGGGGGTCGAGAAGGACGAGCTGTCCTGCTGGATGAGCCACACCGACGCGGCGACGAGGCTCCCGGACTCGCTGAGGGCGATGGCGAAGACCGAGAACTCGCCGTACGCCGCGGTGGCGTCTTCCGACGGCAGGCAGTTCGGGGTCCAGTTCCACCCGGAGGTTTCCCACACCGAGGGGGGCCAGGCCCTGCTCTCCAACTTCGCCAGCAGCGTCTGCGGCGCCGAGAGGAGCTGGAGCATGGAGGGGTTCCTGGAGTCCTCGCTGAAGAGCCTGTCCCGGCTCGAGGGGAGGGTGCTCTGCGCCGTGTCCGGTGGTGTCGACTCCTCGGTGACCGCGGCGCTGCTCCAGAAGGCCATCGGCGACAGGCTGACCTGCGCGTTCATCGAGACGGGGCTGCTCAGGGCCGGCGAAGGGGCGTACGTGAAGGAGTTCCTGGCCGGGGACCTGGGGGTGAAGGTGGGGTTCGTGGACGCCTCGGAGAAGTTCCTGGCCGCGCTGGCGGGCGTCTCCGACCCGGAGCAGAAGCGGAAGATCGTGGGCAGGGTGTTCGCCGACGCCTTCGAGGAGTTCGAGGACGCGGAAGGCCCCTTCGCGCACCTGGCGCAGGGGACCCTGTACCCCGACGTCATCGAGAGCGGGAGGAGCGCAGCGCCGGCGTCGGTAATCAAGACCCACCACAACGTCGGGGGGCTCCCGCACGACATCTCCATGAACGTGGTCGAGCCCCTGAAGGAGCTGTACAAGGACGAGGTCAGGGCGCTGGGGGCCCTCCTCGGCCTGCCGCGGAAGGTGCTGCAGAGGCACCCGTTCCCCGGGCCCGGGCTGGCCGTGAGGGTCGTCGGGGAGGTGACCCCCGAGAAGCTGAGGATATGCAGGGAGTCCAGCAGGATCGTGGAGGAGGTGCTGGCCGAGGAGGGCCTCTACGACAGCGTCTGGCAGGCGTTCGCATACGTGGGGGACGACAGCGTGACCGGGGTGCTGGGAGACGAGAGGAGGACCGGCCACCAGGTCGTCCTGAAGGTCGTGGAGTCGGTCGACGCGATGACGGCCGACTGGGCCAGGCTGCCGGCTGAGGTGCTTCAGATGATGTCCAGCAGGGTGACCAACGAGGTGGAGGGGGTCGTCAGCGTCGCGTACTCCGTCTCGTCGAAGCCCCCTGCGACGATAGAGCCCCAGTGACCGGCATGCCCAGGCTCACCCAGCAGACGAAGCTCGCGGAGCTCCACGTGCACCTCGGGAGCTCGGTCGACCCGGCCGTCATGTGGGAGATAGCCCACGCGCAGGGGATCAGGCTCCCCACCAAGAACTACTGGAGGTTCGTGGAGCTGGTGACGGCAGGGTCGGGGAGGGTGAAGTCGTTCCAGGACTACCTGTCGATGTTCAGGTGGACCGAGCTCATACAATCCAGCCCGACCGCCATCGAGAGGTCGGTCTACCAGACCATCGCGGGGGCCTACAGGAAGAACAACATCACGCTGCTCGAGCTGAGGTTCAACCCCATGAAGCGGAACAGGGGCGGAGAGCAGGACCTGGACCACATAATGATGGCCGCCGTGAGGGGGATCGACAGGGCGTCCCTGGAGTACCCTGTGCGGACCGGGCTCATAGTCTGCCTGGACAGGACGTTCACCCACAGGCTGAACGAGATACTCGTCGAGAAGGCGGTGAAGTACGCGAAGCGCGGGGTCGTGGGGATCGACATGGCGGGGTCGGCCAGCAAGGGATTCAGGTACTCCGAGTACAGGGACCTCTTCAGGAAGGCCGCCCGGGAAGGGCTGGGGCTGACCGTCCACGCGGGAGAGGACGAGGGACCGGACTCGGTGAGGGAGGTCATCGAGCACCTCGCCCCGGACAGGATCGGCCACGGCGTGAGGGCCACCGAGGACGAGAGGACCATGGAGCTGGTGAGGTCCAGGGGGGTGACCCTGGAGGTGTGCCCCACGTCGAACCTGAACACGAGGGTGGTGAAGGGGCCCGGAGAGCTCCGGAGGATATTCCGCTCGCTGAAGGAGCACGGCGTGAAGTTCACCATCAACACGGACGGGCCTGAGATGCTGATGACCAACCTGAGAGGGGAGATCGACTTCCTAGTGAAGGAGGGCATCCTGGACGTCGGCGAGGTCCTCGACGCGAACAGGACTGCGTTCGGCGCGTCGTTCCTCTCATAGGCCCGACATCACGAAAAGGTTTGAAAAGGGACAGAGGAGGGTAGCCAGAAGATGCAGGCGACGGAGCGGCTGGCGGNGGAGCGGCTGGCGGACGTCGGGGAGTTCAAGGTCAACTTCGCCTCGGCCGGCAAGGGGGAGACCGTGGTGCTCCTGCACGGGAGCGACCACAGGGAGGACTGGCACGTCTGGGAGCCCGTGCTTTCGCTGGCCGACTCGTACGCCCTGCTGATCCCGGACCTCCTCGGCTACGGGAAGTCGAGCGCACCCGAGGAGACCCCGGACTACAGGGCCCAGGCGCAGGTGTTGAAGGACTTCCTCGAGGGGCAGTCGGTGGAGAAGGCCAGCCTCGTGGGGGCGGGGTGGGGCGGGCAGGTCGCCCTCGAGCTCGCGCTGACCTGGCCGGAGAGCGTCAGGTGCCTCGTCCTGGTCGCCGGCGCCTACGGGAAGGAGCAGATCGGGCGCATGGGGAAGCTCAGGAAGCCCACGCTCATCGTGTACGCCGAGGACGACATGGTCACCCAGCTGAAGGCAGGGTACCTCCTCAGGGACGCGATACGGACTTCGCGGCTGGAGGTCATGGGGGCGGTGGCCCACGACCCGCGCTACGGCTTCGCCGTGTCCCACAAGCTGGAGAGGTTCAGGGCGCCGCAGGTGCTTCAGCTGATGAGGTCGTTCCTCGCGAAGCCCGAGTCGATGATCTCGGAGCCGCCCGAGACCGAGGACGAGCTGAGGGGGATGGCGATGAGGAGGAAGGGCGGCGCTACCTCGACGCCATAGCGACGCGTTCCTGCTCGTTCTTCTTCTTCACAGAGTAGCTGTTGGCGTCTGCGGACGCGGCCGCGACTATCTCGTCGGCAAGCACGTCCTCGACCGGCTTCGAGGTGGAGAAGGCAGCCTCCCTGACCCCCTCGGAGATGAAGCGCAGGGCGAGGTCCACCCTCCTCACGGGGGAGATGTCCACCGACTGGTGGTAGACCACGCCTCCGTAGCTGAGGCGGGTCGTGTCCTCGTTCGGCGAGGCGTTCTCGATGGCCTTCACGAGCTGCTGGACCGGGTTCTGCCCCGTCTTCAGCTCGACTATCTCGAACGCGGTCTTGACTATGCTCAGCGACTTCTGCTTCTTGCCCCCCATCCTCCCGGTGTTCTTCGCGTACTTCTTGCCGAAGTGGGCCATCTGGTTCACCAGCCTCTCAACGATGTTGATCCTGGTCTTCCCGAACTTCTTGTGCTCGTGGCGGCCCCCCGAGTGCGGGATGAGCATCGGCTTGAGGTTGATCACGTTCTGCAGGCCGGGGTCGGTCACCTTGACGCCCGTCAGGTCCCACTTCTCCCAGAGCAGGAGGTTGGGATATTCGAGAGACTGCCTGCTCACGCCCTATCTCCTCGGCTTCTCCTTCCTTCCGTAGACCAGCTCGTTCAGCGAGACCCCGTTGACCTTGAACACCGTCCATCGGACGCCTGGGATGTCCCCCATCGCCCTTTTCATGGAGCCGCCAATCCCCTGGAGCATCACCTCGTCGTGCTCGTCTACGAAGTTCAGGGCGCCGTCCCCGGGGAGGAAGGCCGTGACCTGCTTGCCGTTCTTGACTATCTGGACCCTGCAGCACTTGCGGATGGCCGAGTTGGGCTGCTTCGACTCCACCCCCACCTTCTCGAGGACTATCCCGCGCGCCTGGGGGGCGCCTTCCAGGGGGTCCGCCTTGTAGTCGAGGCCCAGCTTCCGCCTCTTGTACCACTTGTTGGACCAGCGGAGCCTCTGCCGCT
>OCOJ01048066.1_pt1 | contig 29066 bp, 21 predicted proteins | sample 1539251 | NCBI WGS metagenome assembly OCOJ01 (sample SAMN01911457, study PRJEB22624) | soil metagenome | biome: Soil | place: Malaysia | collected 2012-04-30 | depth RA_metagenome m
GGACGAACAGGTGCTTGCCGGCTATTCGGCGGAATCGTCCCGTGCGGAACGACAGTGGGAAGAAAAACTACGCGCCATTCCCGATCCCGACAAGATTCGTTCTTACATGCAGTGGCTCTCCGCCCATCCGCACAATGTGGGATCGCGCTATGACAAGGACAACGCCGAATGGATTCTGGCCAGGTACAAAGAATTTGGCTGGGACGCGCAGATCGAGTCGTTTGACGTGCTCTATCCGACGCCGAAAGAGCGCGCCGTGGAATTGGTGGACGGCGGACCGCGTTTCGTGGCGAAGCTGCAAGAGCCGGTTGTACCCGAGGATCCCACCTCGAACCAGCAGTCCGAGCAGCTGCCCACCTACAACGTGTACTCGATCGATGGCGACGTGACTGCGCCTCTGGTCTACGTCAATTTTGGCGTCCCCGAAGATTACGAAAGGCTTGAGCGCATGGGAGTTTCCGTCAAAGGCGCTATCGTGATCGCGCGCTACTTCGGCTCGTGGCGCGGGATCAAGCCGAAAGTCGCTGCCGAACATGGCGCGCTCGGCTGCCTCATCTTTTCCGACCCGCATGAAGATGGTTTCTATCAGGGCGATACGTTTCCTCTGGGGCCGTTTCGCCCGAAAGATGGCGTGCAGCGCGGCAGCGTCGCAGACATGCCGCTGTACTCCGGCGACCCACTAACACCAGGAGTTGGCGCAACCAAAGACGCCAAGCGCCTGGACATCAAGGATGCTCCGACAATCACCAAAATTCCTGTTCTGCCCATCTCGTATGCAGATGCGCAGCCGCTACTCGCATCTCTCACCGGCCCGGTTGCTCCTCCGGCATGGCGGGGCGGACTCGGCATCACCTACCACGTTGGGCCGGGCGCGGGGAAAGTGCACCTAAAAGTGAAGTCGAACTGGGAGCCCTTGAAGCCGCTCTATGACGTCATCGCCAAAATTCCCGGCTCCGTCTATCCCGATGAGTGGGTGATTCGCGGCAACCATCACGATGGCTGGGTAAACGGCGCCGAGGATCCGCTCTCCGGCCAATCTCCTCTTCTCGAAGAGGCTCGCGCTCTAGGTGAGCTTTTGAAAGCAGGCTGGAAACCGAAGCGCACCATCATCTACTGCTCCTGGGACGGCGAAGAACCGGGCTTGCTTGGCTCGACGGAATGGGCAGAGACGCACGCCGATGAGCTCGATAAGCATGCAGTGGTGTACATCAATTCCGACAGCAATAGCCGCGGTTATCTTCAAGTCGCCGGCTCGCACACTCTCGAGAAATTCGTGAATGATGTCGCACGCGACATCATCGATCCGGAGACCAAGCTTTCCGCATGGAAGCGTGATCAACTTCGCGAAATCGCAGAAGCGCCCGCGGACAGAAAGCAAGAAATTCGGCAGCGCGCCGACTTGCACATCGGGCCGCTTGGTTCCGGCTCCGACTACACGCCGTTCCTCCAGCATATTGGCGTCGCCTCGCTCAACATCGGCTTTGGAGGCGAAGATCGCGGCGGCATCTATCACTCGATTTACGATGATTTTTACTGGTATACACACTTCAGCGATACGACTTTTGTCTACGGACGCGCTCTGGCGCAGACTGGCAGTACCGCCGTGATGCGTCTCGCCGACGCCGACTTGCTACCGTTCGAATTTGGCGACTTCTCCGACACTATCCAAACCTACGTCAAGGAACTGAAGCAGTTGGCGCAGCACTCGCAGGAAGAAATTCGTGAGCGCAACCGGGAAATTGACGAAGGCGTTTTTACGGCGACCGCAGACCCGCGAGAAAAATCCGTGCCGCCGAAAAAAGAAGAGGTTCCACCCTTCCTGAATTTTGCTCCGCTTGAAAACGCCGCCGATGAGCTCGCGCGCAGCGCGAGTGAGTACCGCAAGGCCTTGGAGCACGCCAATGCCAACGGCGGAACGGCGCTGGCCGCCGCTTCCGTAGCCGACGTGAATCGCGTGCTCATTGAGAGCGAGCGTAAATTACTCACGCCTGAAGGCCTGCCAAATCGCAAGTGGTATCGGCACCAGCTCTACGCGCCAGGTTTTTACACGGGGTATGCGGCGAAGACCGTTCCAGCCGTGCGCGAAGCGATTGAACAAAAACAATGGAAACAGGCGGAGGAGGGCATCGTGGTAGTTAGCCACTGCCTACAAGATGAGGCCGCTCTGATTTCCGACGCAGCCGCCAAACTTTCTGCAACCCATTAAGCTTAAATCCAACGCATGTCATCCCCACCCTCAGGGTGCGGTCCTCCGCAGCCTGAGGCGCGGGTTGTGCGCTCCGTGCGCCTCGCCGGAGCGGAGGAATCTGCTTTTCAATTTCCGANATCGAGTCGGCCCCAAAGGCTTAGCCCGCCCGAGTGCCGTTAGGAACCGGCCGTTGCGGTACTGCAAGCACCGGGGTAAGGCCGTCCGCGTAGCCGATATCGAATAACATCCCTTCCGAAACTTCCCCGGCCATTTTTCGTGGCTCCAAATTGACAACAAACAGCGCTTGTCGGCCTTCTATTTCACGTGGATTCGCACGCTCCTTCTTGATTCCCGCAAGAATCGCTCGCTTGTGATCGCCGAAGTTCACGGTCAGCTTCATCAGCTTTTCAGAACGCGCCACATCTTCAACCTGCTCGATGGTGCCAACGCGAATGTCGAGCGCTTCCAATGCTTCGATACCGACAACGGGTTTCACGGGCGTGGGAACGAAGTCGCTCACAATTCACCGCCGGTAGTGCGCCGCATAAAACGGCACTGGAATCGCTGAATCGCATCGCTCATCGCGGATGGGAGAATCGGCCACGAGCCGAAGCGGAATAACCCCCGCCCAGATGGGCAGGTCGTAATCCGGAGCATCGTCCTCCGGCGGACCGGAACGGATCTTTGCGGAAACCTCGGTCAGCGGCAGCCGCAGAACGGTAGTGGCTTTGAGTTCCTTTTCATTAGGCTGGCGGGCGTCGTTCCAGCGGCCCGGAAGAATTTTCTCGCTGAAAGCCCGCAGCGCAGCAAGCTTCTCTTCCGAGGCTTCCACAATGCTTGCTTTGCCGAGCGCGACCACGGAGCGGTAGTTCATCGAATGATTGAAAATGGACCGCGCAAGCACGATTCCGTCAATCAACGTCACGGTCACGCAAACGTTAACGCCTTCACCGACGCAGCGGAGCATCCGGCTCGCCGCCGAGCCGTGAAAATAAATGGCGTCGCCCACGCGCCCGTAAAGTGTGGGAATGACGTAGGGCTGGTCCTCCGCCGTGAAACCGACGTGGCACACGAAGCCTTCGTCAAGAATTTTGTAGATGGTCTCGCGGTCGTAGACGCCGCGTTGCGCCTCACGCACGACGCGCGCGCGCTCGGTGGGCGGAAGATTTTCGGGCACGATTCACCCCGTCGAGAAACATGGCGCAGAGTTGATAGCCGGCGCCACCGCGGCATGAGTGAGGAACAATCCATCAAATGCTAACACGACTCCAGACGGCTTCGTCGGGGACCCGCGGTGTGAGAAACTAGCGGGCGGAGAAAATGATGAGCGCACCGGCAATGCACGGAACGGAAAGCAAAACCTTCGATCTTCCCTGGGTCAGAGAGCAATTTCCCTCGCTGAAGCTCCAAGTAAATGGTCAACCGGCGGCGTTTTTAGATGGCCCAGCAGGAACGCAAGTGCCCCGCCAGGTGATGGACGCCGTTCAGAATTATTTTCTGAGCATGAACGCGAATACTTGCGGGGCGTTTGTGACGAGCCGAAGCAACGATGCCATGATCGCCTCCGCGCGCGCCGCGATGGCTGATTTTTTCAACTGCGAGCGGGAGGAAGTCGTTTTTGGCCAGAACATGACCACCATCACTTTCGCGTTGGCCCGCGCAATTGGCCGGGAGCTTCAGCCTGACGACGAAATCGTAGTGACCACGCTCGACCACGATGCCAACGTCGCCCCTTGGCGCGCTCTGGAAGAAAAGGGCGTGGTGATTCGCCAAGTGGACATCCATGTGGAAGATTGCACGCTGGACATGGAGGATCTGCGGAGAAAAATCACCTCCAAAACGAAATTGGTTGCCGTTGGATACGCTTCAAATGCAGTCGGGACAATTAATCCCATTCCGGAAATCACTAGGCTGGCCCACGACGCCGACGCCCTGATGTTTGTAGATGCGGTCCACTACGCGCCGCACGGATTGATTGACGTGAAGGCGCTCGATTGCGATTTTCTGGTTTGCTCGCCGTACAAATGGTTCGGACCCCACATGGGCACGCTTTATGGAAAGCGCGAACATTTGCTGCGATTCAAGCCATACAAGGTGCGCCCCGCGCCCGATTCGCTCCCCGATCGCTGGGAAACCGGAACTCAGGTGCAAGAACTAATCTCAGGGATTGAAGCTGCAGTAGATTACCTCGCAGAACTCGGCAAGCGGAGTCAGCCCAACGTGAAAAATCGTCGCCAAGCGCTAGCAGCCGCGTATGCCGCGACCCGCGCGCACGAAAGGGCCTTGCTTTCGCGCATGATCGAAGGGCTGCTGTCCATCCCGGGCCTGAGATTTTTTGGCATTAGCGACCCAAAACGGTACGCCGAGCGGTGCTCCACCGTTTCCGTCCGCCTCGGAAATCATCATCCCACCGAAGTAGCCAGGTTCCTCGGCGATCGCGGCATTTTCACCTGGGATGGCAACTATTATGCTCTGAACCTGACCGAACGCCTTGGCGTGGAAGCCAGTGGAGGCCTCCTGCGAATCGGCTTGGTCCACTACAACACGCTAGAAGAGGTCGAACGGCTGCTCCCGGCTTTACGCGAGTTCGTCGCTAAGTAGCCCGGCTATGCAACCGTTCGACTATTTTGAGGAGTTGAGCAATTACCGGTATCTTTTTCTGAAGGAACTCGGGGAACCGGGCCGACACGTTTTCAGAATTCGTGTTATCGAGGGAAAAGTTTCACAAACCACCGTTCCCATTGAGATTGCGGGCAAATCATTCGGCGAAGGGTATCCGGTGAACATTGAAGCAGATTCTGCCGAATATGAACTCACCTGGAAATCCTATGTCTTGTATCAAATCACAAATGAAATTTTCTGGCGCCCGGAACCTTCTACGGACGGAATCGTGGGCAAGTCGGCCAGCGTTTACAGGTCTTCGACCTTACTGGACTTCGCCACGCGCGGCACCGCCTCGTCCGGCGATTTCTACGGGAAACTTCTTCACTTCAGAATCGCGTGTGAGGACCATATCGTCGATGTAATCTCAGAAGTACAGCCTGAGTGCCGGAAAATTGGTCCAAAGCTGAAGGTACACTAAGTCTTCTGTGGAGATTTTTCACTCCGCCGAAAGGAAATCATGTCTAAGCGACCGAAACCAATTGGGCTGACGGTTCTGGATGGCTGGGGCTACCGCAGCATTGACGAGCCAAGGACGAGTTTCTCGTTCATGAAAGGAGCGACGAGATGAGTGAAAGCGATATCGTAGCTCCAGCAGTTGCGGAATTGACTCAGGACGAGAAAGCTTACGCTGGCCTGGCACACGCTCTCATGATGTCGACCTGGTGGATCGGCCCGCTCATCATTTATCTCATCAGGCGTGAATCTCGATTCGTTGGCTTCCACGCTTTGCAGGCGCTTTTCTGGCAAATCATTTTCACTCTGCTGTATGCAGCGGGGATGGTTGTATTTCTCGTTGTGATGTTCAGTATGATTTTGTCTGTGCCGCAGGGAAAGACGCCACCGCAGCCAGAATTTCCCGCCGCGTTTTTCCTCGTGTTTCCTATCTACTGGCTGATCATCATGGGCGGCTACGTACTCTCCCTGACGCTCGGGATCATTTACTGCCTCAAAGCGATGCGAGGCGAATGGGCAGGTTATCCGCTTATCGGGCGCTGGGCGCGGCGAATCGTTGGAGTTTGAAATGGTTAAGCGACCGAAACCAATGGTGCTGACCATCCTGGATGGCTGGGGCTACCGCGCCGAGACCAAAGGAAACGCCATCGCTCTCGCCCGCAAGCCTGCCTACGACGAGCTGATCAAAAAGTTTCCCAACACCTTGATTCAAACTTCCGGGCCTTACGTCGGCTTGCCGGAAGGCCAGATGGGCAACAGCGAAGTTGGCCACATGAACATCGGCGCCGGCCGCATCGTGCACATGGACATCACCCGCATCGACCTCATGATTGCCAACAAACAATTCGAGCAAGTGCCGCTCTTCCAGCAGGCGATGGAGCGGGGCCGTCAGCGGCAATTGCACTTTCTCGGCCTGCTTAGCGACGGCGGTGTGCACTCGCACATCAACCACCTTTTCGCGCTGCTGCAAATGGCTAAGCAGCAAAAAGTAGAAAAGGTTTTCGTGCACTGTTTCATGGACGGCCGCGACACGCCTCCCAACAGCGGCCGCGATTACGTCCGCCAGTTGCAGCAAAAGATGCGCGAGTTGGGCGTAGGCGAGATTGCCACGCTCTCGGGCCGCTACTACGCCATGGACCGCGACAACCGCTGGGAGCGCGTCGAGAAAGCCTATCGCGCCATGGTACACGGAGAAGCGCAGCATACGGAGCTGAGTCCTGTAGTTGCGCTGCAAGACAGCTATGAGCGCGGAATTACCGACGAGTTTGTCGAGCCAGTCGTCATAACCAAGGAGGTTCGGCATGGCCAGTCCGCCGTGCCAGTCGGAATGATTCGCGATGACGATGCGGTGATTTTCTACAACTTCCGCGCCGACCGCGCCCGGCAAATGACGCGCGCCCTGGTTGAGCCGGGCTTCGACAAGTTCACGGATCCAAAACGCCCCAAGAATCTTTTCTTCGTGGCCATGACACAGTACGAAAAGACCTGGCCTTGGCTCAAGTTCGTCATTGCGCCCGAAAAACTCGAGCACATCCTCGCCCAGGTGTTTCAGGATCTGCAGTACAAGAATCTCCGCTGCGCCGAGACCGAGAAGTATGCTCACGTCACGTACTTCTTCAACGGCGGCGTCGAGAAGCCCTTTGGCGGCGAGGAACGCATTCTTGTGCCCTCGCCCAAAGTCGCCACCTACGACTTGAAGCCGGAGATGTCCGCCGCAGGCATCACCGACACCGTCGTGAAAGCGATCGAGAAAGGCGAATTCGACGCCATCATCATGAATTACGCGAATGCGGACATGGTCGGCCACTCCGGGAAGCTGGAAGCAGCTATCAAAGCCGTGGAAGCAGTGGACGCCGGCCTCGCGCGAATCTATCAGGCGATGAAACCCCGCGGCGGCGCTTGGATTATCACTGCCGATCACGGCAACGCCGAGACCATGATCGATCCCGTGACCGGCGGGCCGCACACCTACCACACCACAAATCCCGTCCCGCTTATTCTCGTCAGCGAAAACGATCAGCTCGGGTTGAAGCCCGGCGGCTCCCTCCGCGACATCGCGCCGACCATGCTTGGCATCCTCGGCCAGCCTTCACCGGCGGATATGACCGGCCACGACTTGCGCACCCCGGAAAAGAAGTAGAATCTCCGGTGGGGTGAGTTTCCATGCCGCGAAGAATCGGCGACCTGCCCGAGCGCCGCCCAAGATCGTTTGGGACCATCACCATACCCGGGTCGAAGGTCGGCGCGATTGTCTCCATCGGCTTGGTTGTGATTTGCTGGTTTGCCCTGCCGCTCGCGCGGCCATTCATTCTCGGCACCGGCTTGCTCGGTCTTCTACTTGGCTTGATCCTCTATTGGAAGCACCGCTGAGCCGCGCGCATGAACCGCACCACGCCCGACAAAACAAAACTAGTCATTTGCGTGTGGCATCCTTTCACTCAGTGGCGCCCAAAGCCTCTGATGGCGGAGGCCATCCGGAGGCGATGGCCCGCGATGCGTGTTGTGCATTTACCGGATTACGACCACCTGCCCGAGGAACTGCCGGACACCGATATTTTCATCGGTTACTCGCTCAGGCCCAAGCAATTGAAAGAGGCAAAGAAGCTGAAGTGGATCCACTCGACGGCAGCAGGTGTCGCGCAACTCATGTACCCTGAAATGCGCGATTCCGGAATTCTCGTCACGAATCCCAGCGGAGTTTTTTCCGTGCCCATGGCCGAGCACACTATCGGCCTTATGCTCGCCCTGGCGCGGAATTTCCCCGACTCCGTCCGTCACCAGGACCATTCCCATTGGGGCCAGCAAGAAATTTGGGACAAGCCGCAGCATTTGATGGAACTGCACGGCCAGATTCTTCTGATTGTAGGTTTTGGCTCCATCGGCCACGAAATCGCCAAGCGCGCCCGCGCCTTCGATATACGAGTCTGGGGCGTGACTCGCTCTGGACAGGGCGACTTAGCACTAGCGGAGAAAATCTTTCCTGGGGCGCACCTCGAGGAAGCGCTCCCAGAGGCCGACTACGTGATTGTTTCTGCCCCCGAAACGCCGGAGACCAAACAGCTCATCGGCAGCGCGCAAATCGCGAAAATGAAACGCGGCGCCCGCTTGATCAATATTGGACGCGGCTCTCTGCTGGATGAAGCCGCACTCATCGCTGNAAGCCGCACTCATCGCTGCTCTGGAAAGCGGCGCGCTCGCTGGCGCGGCGCTCGACGTCACTTCCATTGAGCCTCTCCCACCGGAAAGCGCGCTGTGGAAAGCGCCTAATCTCCTCATCACGCCCCATACCAGTGCACTCAGCGACCGCCTATGGCAACGCCAAACCGCTTTGCTTGTGGATTTGCTGGAAAGATGGTTCAGCGGCCGGGAAATGTTCAATCAGGTTGATTTTGCCCGCGGCTACTAGTTTGAGGACTCAGTCGCCCGTGCCCGCTTTTTCCGACTGATAGCCTTCGCGCGCATAGACCACCCACTTCTGCTTTTTGCCCTTTTGGTCCACGATGGTGAGCGGTCCGCCATCGGGCGCCACCAGTTCGATCTTCACCTTGTGAAACTTGCCGTCCTTCGCCCCAGTCGTGGGCGTGTACGAAATGCTGTACTGGTGCCGCAAGAACGCTGCAACATCGTGGAAGATGCCGGGGATTTCTCCGTCAAACTGCGGAAACCAGGCATAGCCGCCCGTCAATTGAGCAAAAGTGCGCAGCTGATTTTCCCCTTGCAGGTAATTCATATGGGAGCCCAGATAGCCCTGCGATTCGATGAAGTTGATATAGGGTCTGTCGAGGCCCACACAGAAAATGGTGATGTCGCTTTGCCGGAGCTGCTTCATCGTCTGGTCGAGGGTATGCTTCGAGAAGGTATCGACTCCTGTAGCCAGCAGCAAGATGGACTTCTTGCCCTTGACGTCCTTCAGCCGATCCATTGTCCACAAAATGGAATCAAATACGTTTGACTCGCTGAAGCCGGGAAAATACAGATGGTAGATGGCGTCCCGCACTTCGTCCTTGTTCTGTGTGAAATCGACTTCAAGATGCTGCTGCATGTCGAACGTCACCAGGGCCACCCAGTCCTTTTGCTGAAGATTGGGGAAAAAAGCATCGGCCCAATATTTCGCTTGGTAGGCGAACCAGTCGAAAAAGCCCCGGCTGCTGAACTCCATTAGCATGACGATGGTGATGGGAGCGTCGGTGGGCCCGAAGTTCGTGATGGTCTGGGGAACGCCATTATCCGTGATGCGGAAGTTTTCCTTCTTGAGGCCCGTGAGAAGGTCGCCGTGCTGCGTCGTGGCAACAACATCCAGAGTCACCACGGGCACTTCCACCGCGATTGTCACTCCGGACTGCGGAGCCTGCTGCTGGGGCGCGGTTGGGGCTGCTGGTTTGTTTTCCTGCGGCGGCGGCGAGCTCTGCGGCCCTGTCGGCGCCTGTGCCGCCGTGTATCCCGGCACTATCGTCAAGCCGACTGCGGCCGTCACAAATGCCAAACACAACCTAATAAAAATAGTCTTCATACCGTAACCCCTCTATCCATACTCATTTTATCGCGAAACTTGCCGCCGGGGCCGCCCGCAATGAAAGTGACTGGGGAACGTTTCGGCTTAGGCAACGCCTTCCCGAGCCTGCATCCGGCTCCCCCATACCCGCATGTTAGTATGAAGCGCGATAACTGCAAAACGTTTGCTGAGGCGACCGCGTCAGGGTCACGCTTCTAACGGAGGATGCATTAGTGAACGGCAACCGCAGACTGAAAATTCTTGTGTTCACGCTAGCTGTGGGATTCTGGATAGATGTGCCGGTCTTCGCGCAGCTTCCCACTAGCTCTGCGCCAGCCGTTCCCCCTGCACAAGTGCCGCTCCCTGACACGACTGCCCTGGCCAAAGAAGCCGAGGGCTGGCTTGCCGATCTCGTCAAAATCGACACGACCAATCCCCCCGGGAACGAGCAGGCGGCCGCAAAATACATCGCCGGCATTCTCGAGAAAGAAGGAATCACGCCCGAGCTCTTGGAAGTGGCGCCGGGCCGCAGTGCGCTAGTAGCGCGTTTGCGCAGCGCCGCCATGCCGGATCCTTCCCGCGCCTTGCTTCTTGTGGCCCACATGGATGTAGTTGGCGTCGACCGTTCAAAATGGAGTGTCGACCCGTTCGGAGCGGTCATCAAGGATGGTTACCTCTATGGACGAGGCTCCATCGACGACAAAGGCATGCTGGCGGCAAACCTTGCCGCATTCATCGCGCTAAAGCGCGGCAATGCGCGCATCAATCGCGATGTGATCTTTCTCGCTACGACGGATGAGGAGCAAGGCGGCGACGCCAGCATCAAAATCCTTATCGCCAAATATTGGGACAAGTTTGCCGCGGGCTTCGCACTTAACGAAGGCGGAAGAGTCGTTTTGAAAAACGGCAAGGTGCAATATGTCGCGGTCCAAGCCAGCGAAAAAGTACCCGTGAACGTAGCAGTGATCGCTCGCGGGCCTTCGGGGCATGCTTCCACTCCCAGCAAAGACAATGCCGTCGTACATCTGGCCGCTGCCGTTTCTAAAATTGGCGCCTATTCCGCTCCGGTGCGTTTGACCACGATTGTACGTCGGTATTTTGAGCAGTTGGCGTCCGTCGAAGACGACGAAATCGCAAAGTGGATTCGCTCGCTGGATACTTCCGACCGCGGCGAACATGCGCAGCGCGTCCTCGCAGAGACCAATCCAATGTGGAATTCGATGATGCGCGACACCATTGCCCCCACGATGNCTGACCGCGGGCGTTCGCGCCAATGTCATTCCTTCCGAAGCGCGGGCCATGCTCAACGTCCGCCTGCTCCCCGGCGACACCATCGACGTCCTCATCAGCGACCTCACCAAGCTCGTGAACGATCCGCAAATTCGCTTCGAAGTCCAGCCTGACGCCGGGCTGGCCGCGCCGCCTTCTTCACTGGAGTCCGATTTCTACGCCACACTCACAAAGGTTGCAGCGCAAGAATTCTCCAATGCCGCTGTCCTGCCGTTCCTGTCCCCCGGCGCGACGGATTCGGCGCAATTGCGTCTGCATAACGTGCAAGCCTACGGCATCAGTCCTTTCCCTCTTACAGAAGAGGATAGCCGCCGCATGCACGCCGACGACGAGCGCATTCCCCTCTTGTCCTTCGATAAAGGTGTCGCCTTCATGACCCACCTCGTTGCCGAAATTGCCGCCACGAGGTAGACAAACAACCTACACAAAAGAAATACTTGTCAGCCGGACAGGCCGGCGACCGGTTGCATTCCACGAAAGCTCATGAATTTCCGCCACTCCAAAATCGTCTGCACCATCGGCCCCGCCACTCGCTCGCCCCGCATCATCGACCGCTTGTTCGACGCCGGCATGGACGTCGCCCGCCTGAATTTCTCTCACGGCACGCAGCGCGAACACGCCCAAAGCATTTCCTTCCTGCGCGCCGCCTCCGTCAAACACGAAAAGCCGATTGCCGTTCTCGCCGACCTGCAGGGTCCAAAGATTCGCACAGGCCCTCTTGCGGGAAGCTCGCCCGTGCAATTGCGCACCGGCGAACGCTTCGTCATCACTACGGCTAAAGTTCTGGGCGACTCGACGCGCGTGAGCACAACGTTCCACCCGCTCCCCAGAGAAGTTCACCGGGGCGACCGCATCCTGCTCTCCGATGGACTGATTGAGCTGCGCGTCGAACAGGTGCGCGGCCGCGAAGTCATCTGCCAGGTAGTGAACGGCGGAGCGCTCGGAGAACACAAAGGCATCAATCTGCCAGGCATCAAGCTGCGTGTTCCCGCTCTCACTCCAAAGGACCGTGAAGACCTCGCCTTCGCCCTGAAGCATGGAGCCAACTACATTGCGGTCAGTTTTGTAAGACGGCCTGAAGATGTGCTTCTCGCCAAGACTCTGGTGCGCCGCGCCGGCAAGACTACCCCAGTCATCGCCAAGCTTGAGAAGCCTGAAGCCATAGAGAACCTGGATGCTATCCTCCGCGCGGCCGACGGCGTGATGGTCGCCCGCGGGGATTTGGGCGTGGAGATGAGCCCCGAGCGCGTCCCGGTCGTGCAAAAAACAATCATCGCCCGAGCGCGGGAGTTCCGGCGGCCGGTCATTACCGCTACCCAGATGCTCGAATCCATGACCGAGAATCCGCGCCCCACGCGCGCCGAAGCCTCCGACGTGGCCAACGCCATTTTTGACGGCTCCGACGCCGTCATGCTTTCCGCTGAAACCGCCACCGGAAAATATCCCGTCGAAGCCGTGGCTATGATGGCGCGCATCATCGAAGAGGCGGAAGCTAGCCCCTGGGAATCGCCGCGGCCCGCCCCGCAAGAGCAGTTGAAAGTCGCCGAAACCGTAGCCGAAATCGTCTGCCACGCCTCCCGCGAACTGCACATGAAACTGATTGCCGTCTTTACTCACAGCGGCTTCACTGCGCGGCTGATTTCCCGCTACCGGCCTGCAGTCCCCATCGTCGCTTTCGCGCCGGAAGCGGAAACGCGTCGGCGGCTCGCGCTCATCTGGGGAGTAATGGCCCGCAACATCCGCGACGTACGGAAAATCGATGGTCTGGCGGCAATCGCGGAAAAACGTCTTCTCGAAGAGCGTCTGGTCCGAAAGGGCGACGTTATCGGCATCGTCGCGGGCACTCCGATGGGCATTCGTGGCACCACCAACTTTATGAAATTCCACGTCATCGGCGGCCCCGCGTAGAGAAGCATTCGCTTGGCTTGGAATTCTTCGAACTGCTGGGCTCTCGTGATTCTCCTAACCTAGAAACTTCAACGGAAAACTTCTAGTTGATCCAGCGGTCTGGGCGCGAAGGCGGCTCGTTCTTATGCTTGTTCATGTAAACTTCGAACCGCTTGCGGTTGCGCCGGTACTGCCAGTCCGAAACGCTATTCCGCACACTGTAAAGAAACGACCCTCGTCGCAAATAAAGGTAGCCAACCAACATGCCACCGAGGTGGCAGATATGGGCCACGTTGTCGCCGTCAGATCCCAGGGTCGCGAAAAACTCGATCGCGCCCATGACCGCGACGTAAGGCCGCATAGGGATAGTAACCGGCAGCGGGAAAAGCCAAATGCGGCGATCCGGAAACAGCACTGCGTTGGCCATAAGAATTCCGAAGATTGCCCCCGAGGCCCCCACCGTCGGTGTCAGGGAAGGCAGCCTGCCAAAGAATACCGGCACGGTCTTGACGATGACCTCAATCAGCCCCGCACCGACCCCGCAGAGGAAGAAGTAATTCAGAAAACGGCGCTTTCCCCAAACCAGTTCGAGTTCGCGGCCGAACATCCATAGAAATAGCATGTTGATCAGCAGATGCCACAGGCCGCCGTGGAGGAAGATATAAGTGCAGAGCTGCCAGATGCGCGGTGGCAGCATGTGCGTAATGGTGCCCGGAATCAACGCGAACCATTTTAGGATCCAGTTGTAGGCAGAGACTCCGATAAGCAGCAGCGCGAGCATCTGTACAAGAAACGCGCCGGCGCAAATGAGGACGAGCAATTTCACGCCTGGGGTGATGAATCCACGCCAGTCGAAGTTATAGCGGCGGGCCCGGAACGAACTCGGCATACATGCAGTTTAAGGCCACCGCACGCCTCAGTCAAAGCAGCGTGTCCTGCTCAGTCAGGGCTCTAATCTCTACTCACAAGGTTTCGAGCACCAGCCTGAGGTATGTCCAGAATTTCTCCACGCTAGAGATCTGCACCCGCTCGTTCGGACTGTGCGGATCCACTATGGTCGGGCCGAAAGAGATCATCTGCATGCCAGGATATTTCTCGCCAATGACGCCACACTCCAAACCAGCATGTATGGCCATAAGCTTTGCAGGTTGCCCGAAAAGCTTCTGGTATGCTGCCTGGAGTTTCTGGACCAGTTCGCTGGTGGGCTCAGGTTTCCAGCCTGGGTAGCTGCCTTCCTGCTCCGTTTTGAAGCCAGCTAAGTGGCAGACGGTGGCAACCATGCGGGCGGCAACCTCTTTACTGGTCGCGATAGCACTTCGCTGGCTGGTGACAATCTCGACCACATCCCGCTTGGTATTAACGGTCGCTAAGTTCGTTGAGGTCTGGACCAGCCCGGGAACATCTGGGCTCATTGCCAGAACGCCGTGAGGCAGGCTCGCCAGCAGAGCCGCTGTGTTTTTCGCGTCAGCGGCGTTGAGCACTTTCCTGGGGCGCTCAGTATTCTCGACGCTGATCTGAAGTCCGGAATCGAACGCACCCAATTCGGCTTTGAATGCAGCCTCGGCAGAGCTTACGAGCGATTTCAATTCGCTCTCGCGGGAGGTGGGAAGGATCACTAAGGCCACAGCTTCACGAGGGATAGCGTTATGCGCGCTACCGCCGTTGACGGCCGCGATTCGGACCGGAAGGCGCTCCAGCAACTCCTGAAGAACCCCGCCCATGATTCGCAGCGCATTGCCGCGGCCTTGATGGATATCTACGCCGGAGTGGCCTCCCCTTAGGCCAGTCACCTTGATGCGCCAAGCTGACCCGGCGCCCACAGGGACCAGCTTGACCTTCCGCCGGGCAAACGTATTCACTCCACCGGCACAACCGATGTACAGGATTCCTTCCTCCTCGGAGTCCAGGTTGAGGAAATACTTGGACTTCAGCACGCCAGCCGGGAATTGGGAAGCGCCAGTGAGACCGGTCTCCTCATCAATGGTGAAAGCGAACTCGAGAGGACCGTGGGCGATGTCATTGCTTTCCATAACCGCGAGAGCGGCAGAGACGCCAACCCCGTTATCGGAGCCGAGGGTCGTGCCCTCTGCCTTCAGCCAATCCCCATCTCTTACCACCTTGATGGGATCGCGAGCGAAGTCATGAACAGTCGTCTCGTTTTTTTCGCAGACCATGTCGAGGTGGCCTTGTAAGACGGTCATCGGCGCTCCCTCGCGTCCTGGCCGCGCCGGTTTGCGAACCACTAGGTTGCCGACTTGGTCTTGGATAGGTTCCAAACCGAGTTTTGTAGCCACGCCCCGGACGTACTCTCGCGCGGCAGCTTCCTTTGTCGAGGCGCGAGGAATGGCCGCCAAGCTGTCAAAGTGCTTCCACAGGCTTTCCGGTTGTAACTTTGCGAGCGCAGGCTTCATGGGTATCCTCCATCATACTGAACCACGATTTCGTTCTAGAAGATGAGTCAGCCCCATTGTACCTTCACCTGTCGTGGGCACGGCAGTGACGGGCATCACCTGGCGAGAGCCGATGAAAAGCTCTGGACATTGGTGTCCCGCCACAATATCGCCGCCCTTGCTAACTCACGAAGCGGCGTGCTAACGTTCGGCGGCTTCTAGAGTTACCTGCCACACAAACTCATTGCGAGGTTCACTAATGAACACGCAATCTTCTGCTTCGCCGGAGCCGAAGAAGTATCGGCCCTACGTTCCCCCAGATGTGCCGATGAAGGAGTTCACCTTGCGGGCCGTGCTCATCGGCCTGGTGATGACCGCGATTCTCGGCTCGGCTAACGCCTATCTCGGGCTCAAGGCGGGAATGACGATTGCGGCCACGTATCCCGCCGCCGTGATCGGCATGGCGCTGCTGCGCCTGATGAAAGGCTCTCTACTCGAAGAGAACATCGCGCGCACAGTCGGCTCGATCGGCGAGTCCGTGGCCGCGGGGGCCGTGTTCACGATTCCCGCCTTCGTGATGGCGGGGCTGTGGAGCGGACTCACCCGCGAAAGGTATTGGAATTCCGTAGCGTTGATGGTGATTGGCGGAACGCTGGGAATACTTTTTGTGACGCTGTTGCGGCGCGTGATGGTCGAGGACCCCGAACTTCCCTACCCCGAGTCGGTGGCCGCGTCGGAGATTCATAAAGCCGGGCAGCGGGGCGCCAAGGCAGCAAAGATTCTGTTTGCCAACATGGGCTTCGGTGCCTTCATGTTCCTGCTAGGCGCGGTCAACGTGTTTTCGCCCGGCAATACATTTCCGGTGAGCATCAGCGCGCTGGGCAAGAAACTGTTGCTACGGACCAGTACGAATCCAAACGTGGCAACGACCGTCACGGGTGGCACTACGTTATTCACTCTGCCTGATATCAGCCCGGCGTACCTGGGCGTCGGATACATCATTGGTCCACGGCTGGCAGGATTAAATTTCGCGGGCGGCGTGCTCGCTTGGGGGTTGCTGGTTCCACTACTCACCTTTACCATCGGGCCCTACATTCAGGCAGCACAGCCGGCCGGACAGAGCCTGTCCTGGCCATTGCTGGCCGGAGCCATCTACTACTCCATCGTGCGGCCCATCGCCGTCGGAGGGATGCTGGTCGGCGCGACTTACACCTTGTTCAGAATGCGCAAGCAGCTTGCGGTGGGCATGGGGCGAGCGATGTCCGACTTGAAGAAGTCGGCGGCCGCGCATGCAACGGCCAATCGCACTGAGCGCGACCTGCCCGCCAAGTCCATCTTTGCGGGAGTTGCCGTCGTGTTCATTGCCATGATCTTTCTCTACTACTACTTCATCAGCGGCGCCGGGACCCTTTCGAGCTCCAAGATTATTTCCGGGGCGCTGGTGGCGGCAGGCGTGATGGTGATCATCGGATTCTTCTTCGCTGCGGTTTCCGGCAACCTGGTCGGCATGATCGGCTCTTCCAACAATCCTGTGTCGGGGCTTACGCTCTGCACTTTGGTGATCGCGGCCTTGCTGATGGTCGCTCTGGGAGTTTCCGGCACCGGCGGGATCGCGGCCGTGCTGGGTGTGGCTGCGGTGATCTGTGTGTCCTCGGCCGTCGCCGGCGAGATGCTGCAAGACTTGAAGGTCGGATACATTCTTGGTGGCACTCCTTCGAAGATGCAGATCGGGGACCTCTTGGGCATTGTGGTTGCCTCGTTGGTTCTGTTCTTTCCTTTGGCTGTGCTCGACAAGGCTTATCACTTTGGTAGTCCGCAGTTATCCGCTCCGCAAGCGGGCTTGATGGCCATGCTTTCCAAAGGCATTGTGGGCGGCGACATGGCTTGGCCGCTGGTAGTAGTCGGAATCCTGCTGGGCATCGCCATGATCATGATTGAAGTCAAGAGCGTGATGCTGTTCTCCGTTGGCATGTATTTGCCTCTAGGGACGACCTTTGCGATTTTCGTCGGTGGGATCACACGCTGGGTCACCGACAAGCTGCGCGACCACCGCGGTTACAACGATGCACAGAAGGCGCGCGTGGATAACGCCGGCGTTTTGACGGCTTCGGGGCTCATCGCAGGAGAAGCTTTGTGTGGCCTCGTGATAGCCGGCTTGGTGGGCGCGGGTAAGAATGTCACGCTCGTCCACTGGACGCCTTCGATTTGGGCCGCGCTGGCCGCGCTCGCAGTACTGCTCATTACGATGATTCGTGTGCCGCTGGCCAACGCGGGCAGTCCCGACGAACCAGCGCCCCCAACCGCCATCATGTAACCCCGCTTGCCGCTTCTAACAGGCGTCACCCCTAGCTTTGTACATGCACGATACCGCAGAATCCCGGGCAGCCGCCGGAATATGTTGCCACTTCTGGGGCACAGAACCTGCCCCCGCGTCGGCTTCAATCGTGCGCCTTTTTCCCCGCCAGCGAATCCGCCCCACTCCGATCCCCTTGCCTTCGCTATCCAGCTTGCAATATCGCACCGAATAAGGTACACAGGTCAGAAACACCGCCCATGGGACGGAACCCCTTCACGTGCCTCGGCGCGGGCTCCGAGAGTTCGCCTGCACACGGTGAAGTTCTATCCTCCCCTAAGCTTGCGATTGGAGGTGCATCAGTATGCCCCGTCGAATGATTCTTGCCCTGCCGCTTCTCTGTGCCGCGTTTCTCTGCCTTCCGCGGGCAAACGCCAGCGAAGGCTTCCAGCCCGTCTCCCCCGACGAATTGAAAATGACCAGCGAGCCCAAGGCTCCCGGCGCCCCGGCGATTATTCTGTTCCGCGAGGTCGACCGCGACGACAATGGCCGCACCTCCCACGAATACAGCTATTTCCGCATCAAGATCCTCACCGATGAGGGCCGCAAGTACGGAGACATCGAAATCCCTTTTCTCAAAGAAGAAGGAAACGTTGTCAGCATCCATGCCCGCACCATTCGGGCGGATGGCTCGATCGCGAATTTCGATGGAAAGGTCTTCGAAAAGTCCATCATCAAGGCCAGAGGAGTCAAGTATCTGGCCAAGACCTTTACCTTGCCGGAGGTGCAGGTCGGCAGCATCATCGAGTATTTCTACACTGTTGATCTCAGCGAACGTTATATCTACGACTCGCACTGGATTCTGAGCAACGAGCTCTTCACTAAGCAGGCCAAATTCTCTCTGAAACCTTACCAGAGCGATTACTACCCTCTTGGCGTCCGCTGGAGTTGGCACAGTTTGCCTGCCGGATCTTCCCAGCCTAAGGAAGGACCCGACCGAATCGTCCGGCTCGAAGTCAGCGACATTCCCGCTTTCCCCACCGAAGACTATATGCCCCCCGCCAACGACTTGAAGTCCCGCGTCGACTTCATCTACAGCGAGGATGCTTTCGAGCCCGACTTCGACAAGTTCTGGAAAAAGGTCGGCAAAAAACTCAACGACCGCATAGAGGCCTTTGTCGGCAAACGCAAGGCCATGGAACAAGCCGTTTCCCAAATCGTTTCTCAATCGGACTCTCCTGAAAGCAAAGCGCAAAAGCTTTACGCCCGCGTCCAGCAGATTCGCAATACCTCTTATGAAGTGCAAAAGACCGAGCAAGAGCAAAAACGCGAGAAAGAAAAAGAGCCTGCCAACGTCGAGGATTTGTGGAAGCGCGGCTACGGCAATGGCGTGCAGCTTACCTGGCTTTTTCTTGCTCTGGCCCGCGCCGCCGGAATCGAAGCCTATGGTGTGTGGGCCGCGGATCGCAGCAACTACATGTTCGATCCGCGCATCATGGACAGCTCCAAGCTCGACGCAAACGTCGTTCTTCTCAAGCTCAACGGCAAGGATGTCTATTGCGATCCGGGGGCCGCTTTCACGCCGTTCGGCTTGCTCCCTTGGCCGGAGACTGGCGTAAAGGGCTTGCGCCTCGACAAAGACGGCGGCGCTTGGATTATCACTACTCTCCCGGGCAGCTCGGAGTCCCGCATTGAGCGCAAGGCGGCCCTCAAACTGACCGACTCTGGAGACCTCGAAGGGAAACTTACCGTTACCTTTGTTGGTTTGGAAGCCTTGCGTCGCAGAGTCGAAGAGCGCCACGAAGACGAAACCGACAGGAAAAAACTCCTCGAAGACGAGGTGAAAGAATATGTCCCAGCTGCCATCGAGGTGGAGCTCACTAACAAACCCGACTGGAGCAGTTCAGCTCCAGCCCTCGTCGCCGAGTTCAACCTGAAAGTCCCCGGATGGGCTTCCGCAGCCGGACGCCGCGCACTCCTCCCCGTCGGGCTTTTCAGCGCTACCGAGAAACACATCTTCGAGCACGCTAACCGCGTCCATCCGATTTATTTCGATTTTCCCTATGAGAATGTCGACGACATAACCATAGAACTCCCCCTGGGCTGGCAGGCCAGCAGCCTCCCGGCCCCCCAGAAACAGGATGGACACATCATTCTCTACACGCTCCAAGTGGACAATGGGAAGGGCGCGCTGCATTTGACGCGCACCCTCAATGTCAACATTCTCGAAATAGAACAGAAGTATTACACCGCGCTTCGCAACTTCTTTCAAAACGTGAGGGCCGGAGATGAACAGCAAATCGTCTTGCAACCAGGTACGGCAGCCGCCAGCAATTGAGCGGCTCGCCACTCTGACTTTTCTCTTTTTTGTTGTGTGTATCCTTGCTTCTGCCCCGTGCGCTCGCGCGGGCGGCGATGCCCCGGCCTGGATGCACGCTCTCGTCAATGTCCCGCTGCCCGCCCACGACGAAAAAACCGACGCCGTCCTGCTCTATTCGGAAGATGTCCTAACCGTACAACTCGATGGCAAAATCAAATCCTTGGAACGCCGCGCTTACAAAATCCTCCGGCCGGACGGTCGCCACTATGGCCGCGTTGCGTATTACTACGACTCCCAGACTCGCATCACCGGTATGCACGCCTGGTGCATCCCTGCGCAAGGCAAAGATTACGAGGTCAAGGAAAAGGAAGCGCTGGAAGAAGATCCTTACGCCATTCCCGGCATCATCCTTGTCGTCGATCAACACCGCAAGATCATGAACATCCCTGCCTCTGACCCGGGAAATGTGGTCGGCTACGAGGTCGAGCATGAGGACCGTCCCTATCTTCTTCAAGACCAGTGGATCTTTCAGCACGTGGTCCCTACCCGCGAAGCTCGCTACACCCTGCAACTCCCCGCGGGATGGGAATACAAGGCCGTTTGGATGAATCATCCGATTGTGCAGCCTTCCCCGTCGGGTAACAATCAGTGGCAATGGGTCGTCACTGATGTCCAAGGGGTCAGACCTGAGGAAAACATGCCCCCTTGGGATGGCATCGCGGCCCAGATGTTTGTCTCTTTTCTTCCCCCAGGCGGTAGCGCACAGAACAAGGGCCTGGAAAGCTGGCGGGAACTCGGATATTGGGAGCAGCGCTTGATTCAGGGCCGCCGCGACCCTTCTCCCCAAATCAAACAAAAAGTAGCCGAGCTCACGGCCTCTTCACCATCGAAGCTTGAAAAAATGCAAACTCTCGCGAAGTTTCTTCAACGTGAGATTCGCTATTTGGCAATTGAACTGGGCATCGGCGGGTGGCAACCCCATCCTGCAGTAGAAATCTTCTCCCATCGATACGGGGACTGCAAAGACAAAGCCACGCTGCTTGGCTCGATGTTCAGTGAGATTGGCATCGATTCCTACTATGTGACTATTAATACCGAGCGCGGGTCCGTTAGCGACGCCACGCCTGCAAGTCCTTTCTTGTTCAATCATGTTATCTTGGCTGTCCGGCTTCCAGAAGAAGTCAAGGATGCTTCGCTCGTTGCCGTAATTAATCATCCGAAGCTCGGGCGTCTTCTTTTCTTCGATCCAACGGATGAAATGACCCCGTTCGGCCAGCTCAGAGGGCCGCTCCAAGCCAATTACGGCCTGCTAGTCACCCCCGATGGGGGCGAACTGGTCGAGCTGCCGCAGGAACCATCGGCCATGAACAGCATCCGGCGCAACGCCAAACTCACGCTGGACTCCTTTGGAACGCTGAAGGGCGACGTCAAAGAAATTCGCGAAGGGGATCGCGCCTGGTCGCCGCGTTTCGCGCTGCAAAGCTCCACGCGCGCCGAAGATCGCGCCAAGTTCATCGAGGCCATCCTCAACCAATCCTTGGCCACCTACCAGCTCACTCACGCCGCGGTGACTAACCTCACGCATACGGAGCTCCCGTTCGAGTGCGACTACTCGCTGGTTGCCGCCAACTACGCAAAGATGGCCGGCAACCTGCTTCTCGTTCGTCCACGCGTGATTGGTTCCAAGACCAGCGGGATTCTGGAAACCAAAGAGCCCCGCCATTTTCCTGTCGAATTCGAAGGCCCCGCCCGCGATACCGACATCTTCGAAATCACGCTTCCCGCCGGCTACGAAGTCGACGATTTGCCTCCCCCGGTGAACGCCGATTACAGCTTCGCCAGCTATCACAGTAAGACCGAAGTAAGCGGCAACGTTTTGCGCTACACGCGCACCTTCGAGCTCAAAGAGCTCAGCGTCCCCCTCAGCAAAGTCCAGGACCTGAAACTCTTCTACCGTATCATCGCCACCGACGAGCGCAACACCGCGGTCCTCAAGCCAGCCGCGCACTAACCGCACGAAGCACGATCCTACTATCACCCGTACTTAGCCCTCCTTTGTAGGGCACGATATCGCAGATTCCGCGCAGCAGCCGGAACATCTGCTCCGTCGTTCAATCTCCGAGAATGAGGGCTGGGACGGGGTCAGGCGACTCCCTACGGGAAGATTTCGCTAGGGAGAGAGTTAGGAGAGGCGGGAGCGGACGCGGTCGCTTAGGACTTTGCCGTCGACGGTTTTGCCTTCAAGGGCGGCTTTTGCGGCCTTCACCACGGCGCCCATCTGCTTCATGGAGGTGGCGCCGGTTTCGGCGATGGCTTTGGTGATGGCGGCGTCCATTTCCGCTTCGCTGGCGCCGGCGGGCAAGTAGGACTCGATGATGGCCAACTCTTTGGTTTCTTTTTCGGCGAGTTCGGGGCGGCCGCCTTTGGTGAACTGTTCGATCGATTCTTTGCGCTGCTTCACCAGAGTCTGCAAGACCTGGATGGATTCCGGCTCCTCGAGCGGGCGAATCTTTTCAATTTCTTTGTGTCTCAACGCGGCCTTGATGCCGCGCAAAACGTTGAGGCGCAACTCGTCTTTGGCGCGCATGGCCTCGGTCAGATCTTTCTGAATTTTTTCGGCAAAATTCATCGGTCGTTCCTCACAATGGCCTCACAATCCCTCGCTTCTTCGAATATAGCAGAAGCGCAGGAAGGCGCGAGCGGATTGTCGAGTTGCAAGACCTTGCGCGCCTTCGGCGAAACTTGTACGCCGGTTGCAAAACCGTGCACTGGCGATTTGACACCGCTCGCTCGGCTCGCTACTTTGGTTCTCTTACGCTGCGTGGGAGATTCACAGGGGAGAAGCGAAGCACCATGAAAGTCATCGTTGCGGACAAAATCAGCGAACGCGGCGTGGAGTTGCTGCGGCAGACAGGATGGAACATCGTCCTAACGACAAAAGACAATCTGAACAAAGAAATTGCAGACGCGGACGCCCTGATCGTGCGCAGCGCCACCAAAGTTACGCACGAATTGCTGGAGAAGGCGCCCAAATTGCGCGCGGTTGGCCGCGCCGGCGTGGGCGTGGACAATATAGACCTCGAAGCCGCGACGAAACGCGGCGTGCTGGTGATGAGCACGCCGGGCGGAAACTCCGTCAGCGTGGCCGAGCATACTTTTGCGCTGTTGCTCGCGCTGGCACGCCAGGTGCCGCGGCTGGACAAGGCCATTCACGAAGGGCGCTGGGAGAAATCCTCCGCCGCCGGCACGGAATTGCGCGGGAAGACGCTCGGGCTGATTGGCGTCGGACGCATCGGCAGTGAAGTGGCCGTGCGCGCCGAGGCGTTCGACATGCGCGTGCTGGGCTACGATCCATTTATCAGTGAAGCGGCGGCGCGCGAGCTTTCTGTCGAGCTGGTCCCGCTCGACCAACTGCTTGCTGAAAGCGATTTCGTCTCACTCCACACGGCGCTGAGTCCCGCGACGCAGAATCTGCTCAATGCTGCGGCCATCGCAAAGATGAAAAAAGGGGCGCGGATCGTCAACACGGCGCGCGGCGAATTAATCGATGAAGCCGCCCTCGCGGAAGCCTTGAATAACGGAAAGCTCGCCGGTGCAGCCTTGGACGTTTTTGTGGAAGAGCCGCCGAAAACCTCGCCGCTCACAGGCCTCGCCAATGTAATTGCCACTCCGCACGTGGCCGGGTCGACGACCGAAGCGCAGGAAGAAGTGGGCACGCAGATCGCCGTCCAGGTAAAGGATTACCTTGCGGAAGGGTTGATTCGCAACGCGGTGAATCTGCCGGCTCTCTCGCCAGACCAATACCGGCGCGTGCGGCCGTACCTCGAGCTGGCGGAGCGTCTGGGGTCTTTTGTCTCGCAGGCCGCAGCTTCCCGGCCAGCGCGCATCCGGATCCGCTATGCCGGGGAAGTCGCCGAAGTCGGCACGCACTTGTTACGCAGCGCGGTGCTGGCGGGTATCTTGAACGCGGTTCTGGATGAAAAGGTGAACGTCGTAAATGCGCCCGCAGTGGCGACCGCCCGCGGGCTGCGGGTTGAGGAAGAAACCCGGCGGCGCGAGCATGGGTTCCCGAACACGTTAGAAGTGGGGGCGTTACCGGAAAAGTCGGGGGAGCACGGCTTTTCCGCCGAGGGAACGGTGCTGTACGACGGCTCTCCGCGCACGCTCCAGATTGATGGGATTCCCCTGGAAGCTCACCTCGAAGGGACGATGCTCTATCTGCGGAACCGCGACGAGCCCGGCGTGATTGGCCAAGTGGGGTCTACCTTGGGCAAGCTGGGCGTCAATATCGCCACGTTTGCGCTGGGTAGGCGCGAGGCTACGCGGGGCGCGGAGGCCGTTTCCCTAGTTCGGCTGGATGGCGAGGTCTCGCCATCCGTGCTAGAACCCATCCGCGCCATCCCCGCCATCACGGAAGCCAGGCTGCTACGGCTCGGCTAAAAGCAGTTCTGGTACTAACAGCGGCTGCAGGCCACGGGCGAAGCCACCAATTTACCGAGATTTATGAAGAATTTATAAGAACCGCTCTTGACAGCCTTTCGCTACTTAGCCTAAAAGCTAGGACCAAGTTTGCGGGATATGGTGGGGGCGGGGTTGCCTGAAGGTCTCTAGTCTCGTCCAGGTCGTGTCTCGGCGATGAGCCGGACGCGGTATCTGCTCTCCTAGTGTCTCTCACCCCGATTCGGATCATTACAGGGTGCACGAAAGGAGTAGTTTCATGAGGCGGTCATTGCTTCTCAGCTTGGGTAGCTTTGCGATCTTACTGTGCCTACTGGTTTGTGGCGGAACGGCTTGGGGCCAGACTGGGACCTCAGGAATAACCGGGACAGTCACCGACCCGCAGGGAAAAGCGGTGGCGGGGGCCAAGGTTACGCTCATCAACACTGCCACGAATGCCACTCGCACAATGGAGACAACCAGTACGGGGGCTTACGTTTTTGATTTGATTCTGCCCGGAGATTACCGTCTGGAGGTGGAGGCCAAGGGATTCAGTAAGGCGGTGGCGGAAAATGTGAAGGCGCTGATCGGCAAAGTGACCGAAGCCAATGTGCAGTTGGAATTAGGGCAGATGAGCCAGGTGGTGGAAGTATCGGTGAGCCTGCAAAACGCGGTCATCAATACGCAAGATGCCTCGCTCGGCAACGTGATGGAATCCGTTCAGATTACGCAGCTTCCGTTGGAGGCGCGCAGCGTGCCGGATTTGCTGAGCCTTCAGCCGGGCGCGACCCGTGAGGGCTATGTTACGGGCGCAAGGGCAGATCAGTCGAACGTGACGCTAGACGGCGTGGACGTCAACAACGCGCAAACCGGCAATGCCGAGATACCGCGAACTACGAACAATCTGGTGATCGGGCAACTTGACACTGAAAGAGGCAACATCACCACGGGGCCGGTTCTGCGTCTTAATAGCGAGGCGATCGAGGAGTTCCGCGTCACCACGGCAAATGGAAACGCCAATCAGGGAAGTACCGGGGGATCGCAGATCAATCTGGTAACCAAGTCGGGGTCAAATGACTGGCACGGCGCAGCGTTTGAGTTTTATCGGGGCACTCTTTTCGAGGCCAACGACTGGTTCAGTAAAGCCGCCAACCCCGTTGTGCCCCGCACCCCATTGGTTCGAAACACGTTTGGTGGGGCCCTGGGCGGGCCGATCTGGAAGAACAAGCTGTTTTTCTTTTACAGCTATGAGGGTCGTCGCGACGCCACGGCGCAGCCAGAAATCAGAGTGGTCCCGCTGGCAAGCCTGGGACAAGGAATCATTAACTATACGTATTGCCAAAATCCGAAAGTCGATCCGACTTGCGCCAATCCTCAGAAGGCGTCGTTGAATCTCAATCAGATTCAGCAAGCATATTCAGCAACTGGCATTAACGCCGTGGCGTTGAAGGCGCTTGCCGATGCGGCCGCAAAATATCCGGCAAATAGTACAGCACAGGGCGATGGACTGAATACCGGAGGTTTCCTATTCAATGCCCTCACACCCACAAAGCTGAATTCCCACATTGCCAGGTTCGATTACAACATCAATAGCAAGCAGAATCTCTTTGTGCGTTTGAACTACATTAGTGACCATCAGATTCTTCCCCAATGGCTGCCAGGAACAACTGCTCCTCTGGTTTGGAGCCACCCGTATGGGATAGCCGTGGGGCACAATTGGACGCTGGGAAGCAACTGGGTAAACAACTTCCGTTACGGGCTTACCCGCCAGGCCTTCACGCAGGGCGGGGACAGCTTTGGAAACGACATCAGTTTCCGTTTCGTCTTCCAGCCCAACGGCCAGACACACACACTGAGCCGCGTGACGCCCGTGCACAATTTCACCGACGACCTTTCGTGGATCCACGGGAAGCACACCATTCAGTTTGGCGCCAACTTTCGCAAGATCGACAACGCTCGCGTAAGTTTCGCGAATGCGTTCGACAACGCGATTACCAACCCCTCCTTTTACCTTGGGGCCGGAGATCATGTTTCTAGCGAGTTCCAAACCTATTTGACGAACAATCATCTGCCCGGTGATGCGACGGATTGCAAGGTAAACCCTGTACCCACATGTGGCCAATCCCTGAGCTCCAGCACGGAGGTACAAAACGCTGCCACTGCCGCAATCGGCCGATTCTCGCAATATACTGCTAACTTCACATTCGCCAAGGACGGGAGTCTGCTAAATGCGGGTTTGCCCAGCACCCGGAACTTTGCCACGCAAGCCTACGACGAATACGTCCAAGATGCCTGGAAGATTAGGCCCAACTTCACCCTGACATTGGGTTTGCGCTACGGCCTGGAGCGTCCAGTTTATGAAACCGGGGGGTTTGAGGTTCAACCGGGCATTTTGCAGAGTGGCGGCAGTTGCCAGATCACGTCTCTCAGTACCTATTTCCAGAACCGTTTGTCCGCCGCATCCCAGGGCAACAACTATACTGCGCCGATTTGCATCGCGAAGTCGGGTCCGGCAAACGGCGGGCCGCCGATGTACAACTGGGACAAGGACGACTTCCAGCCACGCATCGCCGTGGCGTGGTCCCCGAACTATTCCAGCGGGCTGCTGCACGCGCTGTTCGGCGGCGCCGGCAAGTCGGTGGTGAGGGGCGGATTTGCAATGACCAACGACAACTACGGAGAAGCGCTCGCGGTCGATTGGGACCTCAACAATACGCTGGGTTTTACTTCCAACTTCACGACCCCAGCGAATACCTTCGATACCCAACCATGTGCCGGCTGCTTGGGGCTTGCACCCCTCTTCACGGGTTTCAATCAGAATGTCCGGTCACTGCCAGCAGTGGCAGTGCCGGGGAGCCTGAAGTTTCCATTGGCGCAACCGCTTGACGAAGGCGAGCGCATCGAAAGTTCCGTGGATTCGAATCTGCACGCGCCCACGGAGTACGTCTGGAATCTAACCTTTGAACGCCAAATGCGAGCAGGCATGACGCTGTCTGTCTCTTACGTCGGGCGGTCCGCCCGCGGTCTTCTGGCTCGGCGCGACGTTGTAGCTTTTAACGACGTGGTAGACCCGAAAAACGGCATGGACTGGTACACCGCCGGAACGATTCTCGAAAAGCAACGCCAGAAGGGCATAGATACCAGCCAGATCGCGACCATTCCCTTTTTCGAGGACCTGTTCCCCGCCGGGCTTGCGACCATCATGAATAAGTTCTTTAAACTGGATCCGGTTTGCAGCTCCTCGGATCCCAACCCTGGCTTTAACCCAAACTGGTCGAATACACAGGTGTTCTACGCTATGCAGAGCCGAACTCCTGCCAACCCATGTTTCTTCTTCGCAGGCAACGATTGGACGGACACCCAGGCGTTGGTGGATCAGGTGATGTTCTTTACTGGCGATGGTCCGACGCGGTTCATGCAACCCCAATACGGCGCGTTATCTGCGTGGAGCACACTTGCGAATTCGAACTATAACGCTCTGGCAGTCTCGCTGCGGGAGCGGCTGAGAACCTTGACCCTGGACGTAAACTACACCTATTCGCATTCGTTGGATGACGCTTCCGGATTGCAATCATCAGCAGGCTATGCGAGCGCCGCCTTTATCGAGAATCCGATTCGGCAAGGCGAAAGCTACGCAAATTCCAACTTCGACATCCGTCACCTTATTAACGCCCTAGCCGTGTGGCAGATGCCCTTTGGCAAAGGCAAAGCCTTGATGAACACCGATAGCAAGGCCTTGGATGCGATTGTGGGAGGGTGGCAGCTTTCCGGCATCTATCGCTGGAATACGGGGATACCTGTGCTGTCCCCCTATGACGATGCCCGATGGGCAACCAACTGGAATGTGCAGACAAGAGTAACTCCTCTATCCCCAGTCAGCACATGCCCGGACCGCACCGGCACGCCTAAGTTGTTCGGTGGCAGCGGGTGCAACGAAAAAGCCATTTATCAGAGTTTTCGTAACGCCTATCCCGGTGAAACCGGCCCGCGAAACTACTTGCGCTTGCCTGGGTACATGAATGTGGACCTTGGTCTTGCCAAGTCCTGGACCTTGCCCTGGAGCGAGAAACACCAACTCCAGCTCCGCTGGGACGTTTTCAACGTGGCCAATTATCAACCGTTTGGCGCGATCGACACCAGCCGTTCCGGCATTGGCGTCGTCCGTGATCCCGCGCTGCGTAACGCGAACCCACCGGGAAACTGGTCCAACTTCATTCAGATTCAAGGCCAGCCACGAGTAATGCAGGTCGGGCTTCGCTACTCGTTCTAATTAAAGAGAGCGCTGATTCCCAGCTACCCGCCGGGAGGCAGTTGCTTCCCGGCGGTTTTGTTCATAACAAGGGGAATGAACCTAGGAGCCCAGACCCCCGCTAACTGGGTTCATCTCAGTAGCGATGACACGCGAAGTGCACCATATCCTGGCGCGCGACTACCGATGTAACTGGAAAGAAGAACGGACAGTTCGTCAGAGTCTCATCAAGAGCTTCCTTTCAAATGACACCAAGTACGGCGTTCGCTGCCTGTAGCGGCGCCTTGGGAGCTATGCTAATCTGGTATTCGCCGCTCAGGCCAGGTGTTCGTGGCTGAGCGTGTCGGTCGGGGCGTGGCTCAGCCTGGCTAGAGCGCCTGGTTCGGGACCAGGAGGTCGGTGG
>OCOJ01041148.1_pt3 | contig 28983 bp, 23 predicted proteins | sample 1539251 | NCBI WGS metagenome assembly OCOJ01 (sample SAMN01911457, study PRJEB22624) | soil metagenome | biome: Soil | place: Malaysia | collected 2012-04-30 | depth RA_metagenome m
GGCCATGACCTGTGCCGCGGACGACCTCCCAGGCGAACCAATCTGCGCCGGTCCCCGGCGCGGACGCAACATTCGCGTGCCTATCTTTCCTTGGGCGGACTGCTCGCCGCAGCCGCGTCGGAACTTCTCCCCGCGGGCGCAGCGACAACGGGCAGAGCGGTCCCGCCGGCCAATACCTGGTCGAGCGCCGCGCGGTCCCAGCCGCCGCCCAGCGCTTTGATCAGCAGCACGCAGGCGCTCATTCTCCGGCCCTGGATCTCCACGGCCACGCGCTCATCGTTCAACGCCGCGGATTGCGCGACGGTCACCTCCAGATAGGAGGTCACGCCGCCGCGGTAGCGCGTGGTGGAGAGCGAGAGCGAATGTTCGGCGGCCTGCACGGCGCCGCGCTGTGTTTCCGCCTCCTGCTCCAGGATGCGCAGCGCGGCGAGATTATCTTCCACCTCCTGGAAGGCGTTGAGCGCGGTCTGGCGATAACCGGCCACCGCCTGGTCATAGGCGGCCCGCGCCTGCTCGCTGGCGGCGCGCCGCTGTCCGCCCTCGAAAATGATCTCTGCGGCCGCCGCACCCACGGACCAGAACGCGCTGGGACCTTGAATGAGCGTGGAGATGATCCGGCTCTCAAATCCTCCGGTTCCGGTCAGGCTAACTACGGGGAAGTAGGCCGAGCGGGCCACGCCGATGTTGGCGTTGGCAACAGCCATGGTGCGTTCCGCGGAAGCGACGTCCGGCCTCCGCTCCAGCAACTGCGAGGGCAGGCCCACGGGAACAGGAGGCGGCGGGGCCGTGAGCGGATTGTGCGGAAGAGAAAACTCGGAGGCGGGCTTGCCCGCCAGCGCAGCCACCGCGTGCTCGAGTTGCGCGCGGCTCACCTGAAGATCAATCGCCTGGGCGCGGGTGGTTTCCAGTTGCGTCTTCGCCTGGGCCACGTCCACTTGCGAGGCCACGCCGCCCCGGTAGCGGCTCTCCGTCAATTCCAGAGCTTTTTCATAGGCGGCCACTGTGGAATTGAGCAAGTCAATCTCCGCGTCCAGACTGCGCGCCTGCAGGTAATCCAGGGCCAGCTCCGCATGCACACTCAGGCTGACGCTTTCGAGGTCCGCGGCGCTGGCCTGGGCCCCGCCGCGAGCGGCCTGGACCGTGCGGCGCACGCGGCCCCACACGTCTGGCTCATAGGAGACGTCAAAGGGAATCACAAACTCGTTCGCGGTAACGCCGGAGCTGGACGGGCCATTGAACGGGGCATTCTGGGAAACGCGCTGCCGGGAGGCGCTCGGAACAACCGTGAGCACGGGGTAGTAGCCCGCGCGGGCAAAGCGCACGGCTGCGCGCGCCTGCTGGAACTGCGCCTCTGCCGCTTTCAGCGTCTGGTTCTCAACGGTGACCTGTTCTTCCAGCGCGTTGAGCTGGGGATCACCGAACAGTTCCCACCACTTCCCGCGCGGCAGCGTGTCTCCGGGTTGGGAAGGCTGCCACTGGGAATTTTCCTTATAGGCCGCCGGCACCGGCGCCGCCGGACGCTTGTATTCCGGGCCGACCGTGCAGCCGGTGAAAGCCGTCGCCAGGAGCAGGACGGCGGCGCCCTGCCGCCAGCGCGGCTTTGCGGAGTGAAAACATCCGGCCATCACGGCTTCTTCTGCGGGACGGGCGGCACGGCCAGGCGCACGGCTTCCCCGTCCACCACCGAGTCCGGCGGATCCTGAATCACCTGCTCGTCGCCGTTCAGCCCGGAAATCACTTCCACCTGATTGCCGAAGTCGCGTCCCAGGGTGATGGGAATGAGCCGCGCGTTGTTGCCGGGGTCCACCGCCACCACGCGCAGACCTTCGGAGCGGAAGAGCAGCGTGTTGACCGGCAGCAGATAGGTGGGGTTCTCCGACGAGAGTTTCATGTGCAACTCGGCATAGGCCCCCGGCAGCAATTCGCCGGTGGGGTTGGCCGCTTCAAACTGCGCGAGCAGGGTGCGCGTCGCGGTGTCAATGGCATTGGCCGTGTTGATCAGCTTGCAGGTGAAGCGCCTGCCAGGATATTCGGGCAAGGCGAGTTCCGCGGTCATGCCCGGCGCCGCGGATTGGGAATTGGGCTGGGGCACGTTCACGTATACGCGCATCTTCCAGATGGCCGCCATGTGGAAGAGCTCGCGCGCGGGAGCCATGCCGCCGCTGCTGCCGGCGTCAATCAGCGCGCCCACGTCGATGTTGCGCGCGGTGACCACGCCGTCGAACGGGGCGTAGATTTTCTCGAAGGATTGCAGCTCCTCGAGCCGGCGCACGTTGGCCTGCGCGGACTGCACGATGGCGCGCTTGGCGGCGTAATCCCCTTCCGCGTTGTCCACATCCTGTTTGGAAACGGACTCGGACTTCAGCAGATCACGGAAGCGCACCGCCGTGATCCCGGCCAGCTTCTCGTTGGCCTGCGCGGTCACCAGGTCCGCGCGCGCCTGGCCCAGTTGCTGGTCCACTTCCGGGGTATCGATTTCCGCAAGCAATTGCCCGCTGTGCACCCGGGCGCCGATGTCGAAATACCAGCGCTTCAGGTAGCCGTTGGTCCGCGCGTAGATGGGAGCGTCGGTCCAGGGCTGCAAGCTGGCCGGCAACACCAGTTCCTGAGCGGCCTGCCCGCGCGCCGGACGCACCACGCTAACCACGGGCGTGGCCATCTCCCGCGTCTCGGTGGCCAGCGCGGCCCGGGCCTTCAGCCGCGGAACGATGCCTGCGGCCACGATCACGGCCATCGCCAGCAGGAACCCCCCCGACCACAGCGCTGCATGGCCTTGCCGTTTTTCCACGGCCGGCCTGCTTTCTCCGTGTGTTGTTTCCCTTTCCATCCGGAATCTCCCGTCCCCCCGAGAATGTCTCCGCGCCTCAGGATGCGGCCTGGCGGCTGTGCCGCCAGCCGTGAATCCAACTGAACAGCACCGGAACAAAAAACAGCGTGGAAATGGTGGCGAAAACCAACCCGCCGATGACCGCGCGGCCCAGCGGCGCGTTCTGCTCCCCGCCTTCGCCCATGCCGATGGCCATGGGGAACATGCCGATGATCATTGCCAGCGCGGTCATGATCACCGGACGGAAGCGGGTATAGCCGGCCTGTAGCGCCGCGTCGTCCGCGGTATGCCCGGCGCGCAACTGCTCCTTCGCGAAACTGATCACCAGGATGCTGTTGGCCGTGGCCACGCCCATGCACATGATGGCGCCGGTGAGCGCGGGAACGCTGATGGTGGTCTCGGAAACAAACAGCATCCACACGATCCCGGCCAGCGCCGCGGGCAATGCGGAAATGATGATCATGGGGTCCAGCCACGACTGGAAGTTGATGACGATCAGCAGGTACACGAGGACGATCGAAAAGACCAGCCCGCCCAGCAGGCCCTGGAACGAGGACCACATGGTGCGAATCTGCCCGCGGACGATCAGCCGGGTGCCCCGCAGTCTGGGATTGGATTTCAGCTCCTTCTGGGCCTCGTCCACGATGCGGGAAATCTCCCGGGAGACGCCGCCCAGGTCGCGTCCCTGCACCGAGCCGAAAATATCAATCACCGGCGCAATGTCGTAATGGGAAACGACGCCCATCTCCTGCCCGCGGTGGATGGCCGCCAGGCTGGCGAGAATCTCCGGCCGGCTGCGGCCGGTTCCCGCCAGCGGGATGTTTTTCAGGTCCTGGAGTGATTGCACGCGGTATTGCGGCGCCTGGGCGGTGACGTTGTAGCTCACCCCGTTCCTGGGATCCAGCCAGAAGGTGGGCGCCGTCTGGAAACTGCCGCTCAGCGAAATCAGCAGGTCGCTGGCGGCGTCGTGCTGCGTGTAACCCACGTTGCTGGCCAGCGTGCGGTCCACGTTCACGTCCAGCTTCGGAGCGTCGAAGGCCTGATGAACGCGCAAGTCCACCGTGCCCGGGATGCGCTTGATGCGGTCCAGCAACTGGTCCGCAAATGCGCGGTTGGCATCCAGATTGAAGCCCACCACCTGGACGTCAATGGGCGCGGGCAACCCGAAGTTCAGAATCTGGCTCACGATGTCCGCGGGCAGAAAGGAAAAAGTGACGCCGGGAAACCGCGTGTTCAGCCGCAGGCGCAGGTCGTGCACGTATTCGTCCGTCGGCCCGTGGCCGGGCTTGAGCGTGACCAGCACATCCGCATCCGCCGGGCCGATGGGCGCCGAATTCGAGTAGGAGAGATTGATGCTGCTGTAGGGCAGCCCGATATTGTCAATGACGCTGTCAATCTCCCCGGGCGGGATCATCTGGCGGATGGCGTCTTCCACCTGGTCGCACAGGTTGGCGGTTTCCTCGATGCGCGTTCCGGTGTGGGCGCGCATGTGCAGCTTGAACTGCCCGCTATCCACCGCCGGGAAGAAGTCTTCACCCAGCCAGGGCAACAGAGCGAACGAGGCCACGCAGAATCCCAGGAAGCCCAGGGCAAACGTGCGCTTGGAGGCAATGCAGGCATCCAAAAGATTGTGGTACCGGGCGCGCAGCCCCTCAAATCCCACCTCGAAACGGATCTGCTGGCGCCACAGCCAGTTCTTGCCTGCGGTGTCATACAACCGTTCCTCATGGACATGCCCGCGCAGCAGGAACTTGGCCATGGTCGGCACCAGCGTCCGGGAGAGCAGGTAGGAGGCGAGCATGGCGAAGACCACCGCCTCCGCCAGCGGCACGAAGAGGTAACGCGCCACGCCGCCGAGGAAAAACATGGGCACGAACACGATGCAGATACTCAGCGTGGAAACGAAGGCGGGCACGGCGATCTGCTGGGCGCCGTCGAGGATGGCCTGCTCGGTTTCCTTTCCCAGGGCCAGGTTGCGGTTGATGTTTTCGATCTCCACGGTGGCATCGTCCACCAGAATGCCCACGGCCAGCGCCATGCCTCCCAGGGTCATGATGTTGATGGTTTCGCCCAGCGCGCTGATCACGATGATCGAGGTGAGAATCGAAAGCGGGATGGAAATGGCGATGATCAGCGTGCTGCGCCAGCTCCCCAGGAATACCAGAATCATCAGGCCGGTGAGGCAGGCGGCAATCAGCGCTTCGCGCACCACCCCGCCGATGGCTGCGCGCACGAACAAGGATTGGTCCGCCAGCGGGTGCATCTCCAGGTTGGGCGGGACCTCCCTGGCGATGCTGGGCAGCATGTTCTTGACTCCGGAGACGATATCCAGCGTCGAGTACGAACCGGCCTTCAATACCGTCAAGAGCGAGGCGCGCTGCCCGTTGACGCGGGCGATGTTGGTCTGCGGCGGGAAGCCGTCGCGCACGTGGGCCACGTCGCGGATGTAAATGGTCGCTCCGTTCCAAGTCTTGATGGGCATGTCATTCAGCTCGGCCACTGTCTCCGGGCTGCCGTTCAACTCGACGTTGTATTCAAACGGTCCGATTTTCGTGGTGCCCGCGGGGAGGATCAGGTTCTGGTTGCCGAGCGCATTTACCACGTCCACCGGCGAAAGCCCTTTCGCCTGCAGCGCGGGAAAATCCAGGTCCACCTGCACCTGCCGCTGCTTCCCGCCGTAAGGCCAGGGGATGGCCACGCCCGGCACGGTCACCAGCCGGGTGCGAATGGTGTTCACTCCCAGGTCGAAGAGCTGCTGTTCGGACATGCCGCGGCCGGAGAGTCCCACTTGCAGGATGGGCACGCTCGAAGCCGTGTACACGATCACCAGCGGAGGCGTCGTGCCGGGCGGCAACCCTCGCAAAATGGTCTGAGAGATGGCGGTTACTTGCGCTACCGCCATATCAATCTTCACCCCCGGATGGAAAAACAGCTTTACCAGAGCGCGGCCGTTCAGCGATTGCGATTCAATATGATCAATGTCGTTGACCGTGGTGGTGGCGGAACGCTCGCTGCTGAACACGATGCGGTTGGCCATCTCCGGCGCGGAGAGACCTTCGTAACTCCACAGCACGCTGACCACGGGGATGTCAATATTCGGGAAAATGTCTTTTGGAGTGACCAGAATTACGTAAATGCCCAGCATCAGGACGAGGATCGAGCACACCACGAACGTATAGGGTCTGCGCAGGGCCAGCCGGACTATCCACATACGCTTGGCTCTCTATCCTTCTGCTCGCCTGGGCGGTTCAGTTGCTCCGCAAACTCCTGCCCGGGACGGGACATCTTTGCTCGTGACATTTCCGGGCAGCCACCCGCCGTTCCTGCTTCTTCGGACGAAATTCACTTACGCGCGGTTGCATCGCCGGGCGCGGATCTCACCGACCTGCCAGCACGCCTTCCTGTTGCAACGCGCCTTCAATCTCGCTGACCTCCGCCGGGCTCAGCTTCAATTCCCCGGCGCCAGCGATTCCCTCCACCTGAGGCGCGCTGCGCACGCCGACGATCGCCGCGGTCACTGCCGGATGCCGCAGCGTCCAGGCAATGGCCACTTCACCCGCCGTGCGCCCGTGCCGCGCGCCGATCTCCCCCAGCAGGCACGCCAGCCGCAGGTTTCGAGAGAGCAACGGCTCGCGGAAGTTCGGGTGCCGGCTACGCCAGTCGTTCGCGGACAACTGGGCAATGCGATCGCGGGTCATGGCCCCACTGAGCAGACCGGAAGCCATCGGCGAATAGGCGATCACGCCTATGCCGTGCTGCTGGGCGAAAGGCAGGATGGACGCTTCGATGTCCCGGCGCAACAGCGAGTACGGCGGCTGGAGTGAACTGATGGGCGCAATGGCCGCCGCACGCTTCATCTGTTCCACGTCGAAATTGGAGACCCCGATCCAGCGCACTTTCCCCTGCTCTCTCAAGCGCGCCAGCTCCATCCAGCCCTCTTCGATGTCCGGCTCGGGGTCCGGCCAGTGAATTTGATACAGGTCGATGGTCTGCCGTTTCAGGCGCCGCAGGCTGGCCTCGCATTCCCGGGCCACGGAAGTACGCTTGAGCGACCGGCTGATTTTCCGGTCTGCCCCCCAGACCATCGAGCACTTGGTAAAGACCAGCGGAGTATCCGCACGTCCCTCGAGCGCGCGCGCCACCACTTCCTCGGAATGGCCCAGGCCATAGACGGCTGCCGTGTCAATCCAGTTGATCCCCGCGTCCAAAGCAGCGTGAATCGCCGCAATCGACTCCCCGTCTTGCTGCGCGCCCCATCCGAACTCCCAATTGCCGCCCCCCATGGCCCATGCGCCCACGCCAATGGGCGTGATCCACAGGTCGCTGTTGCCCAGAATCCGCTTGTCCATTTTCCCCCACGCTTTTTGATGTACCACGCGCTGTCCGGGCTCTCGAGTTTGAGGACCCGCCTCCAGCGTCCGGTAAATCCCTCTCCCGTACCTAAGCACACTGATGGCCAAGGTTTCCTGATGCGGCTGAAAGTTGCCAAGCATTGGTTTTGCAATCGGTTACCGCGAGTCTTAGGGCTTGCAAGCGCTGTCAAAAGGGTGCAGACTAGCACTTGATGTCGAATGGCCGACAGGAATTCGACACGCACTGACCAGTTCGTCTTTTTCGGCGAACTGTTAGGAAATCAATGGCCCACGCACCCTCACTCTCCGTGGATCCTAGCCGGTACGCCGCGTTGCTGGAGATTAGCCAGCTCATCGCCGCGCACCGCACGCTCGAGGAATTGTTCCGCGACCTGGCTCCGCGCCTGCATCCGCTCATCCGCTTCCAGTACCTGGCGCTGGTGCTCTACGACGCAGAGCACAACGCGATGCGGCTGCACACGCTGGAAGGCCCCATGCCCCGCGATGTGCAGATGGGCATGACCTTTCCCATGGAGGCGTCCCCTTCCGCCTGGGTGCTGGAGAACCAGCAGCCTTTCATCGTGGAAGACGTGGAGAAGGATGCGCAGTCTTCACGCCAGAGCCGGCTGCTGCAATCGCATGGGGTGCGCTCGTTGTGCGCCGTGCCGCTGACCACGGCGCGCCGCCGGCTGGGAGCCATCAATCTGGGCAGCCGCGAACCCGGCGCGTACGGGCCGGAGGAAATCGAATTCGCGCAACTGGTGGCGCGCCAGGTGGCCGTGGCCGTTGAGAATGCGCTGAATTATCAGAAGGCCCAGGCCCTGCAGGAGCAGGTCACGCGCGAGCGCGACCGCTTGAAGCTGCTGCTGGACGTGAACAACGCGGTCGTCTCGCAGCTCTCGCTGGCGGAGCTTTTCCGTGCCATCCCGGCGAGCGTGCGCACCGCGATGCAGTGCGACGCCGCTTGCCTTTCCCTGCCGGACGCTTCCGGCAAAACGCTGCGCATCCATGGGCTGGACTTTCCGGATGGGCGCGGCTACCTGCAGGAAGAAGGTGAGCTGCCCATCGAGGGCTCCAGTCCCGGCGTGGCGTTCCGCGAGGGCCAGCCGGTGATCTTCGGCGCGCCGCCGGGCGCGCTCCACCGCGATGCCGCGCGCATCAATTCCCGCGAGGGTTTCCAATCCGGATGTTTCGTCCCGCTTGCGCGCGGGAAGGAGAAACTCGGCGTGCTGCATCTGCTGGACCGCCGGCCTGCGGCGTTTTCCGATGCGGACGTGGAATTCCTCGGACAGGTGGGCAATCAGGTGGCCATCGCGCTGGAAAATGCGCTGCGTTACCGCGAAGTGCGCGAAGCCAGTTCGCGCCTCGCGGAAGAGCGTTCCTACCTGCAGAGTGAAATCCGCACGGAGCACGGCTTCGAGGAAATCCTGGGGGAGAGCTCCGGGCTGCGCCAGGCGCTGGCCCAGGCGCAAACGGTGGCCCCCACCGGCTCGACGGTGCTGATCCTGGGAGAAACCGGCACCGGCAAGGAATTGATTGCCCGCGCGATCCACCAACTCAGCGCGCGCCGCGAGCAGATTTTCGCCAAACTGAATTGCGCGGCCATTCCCTCCGGCCTGCTGGAAAGCGAACTCTTCGGCCACGAAAAGGGCGCGTTCACCGGAGCGATTGCGCAAAAGCTGGGGCGCTTCGAACTGGCGCACCGGGGCACGCTCTTTCTGGATGAAGTGGGCGATATCCCGCTGGAGCTGCAGCCCAAGCTGCTGCGCGTACTGCAGGAGCAGGAATTCGAGCGCCTGGGGGGCATGCGCTCGCTGCGCGTGGACGTGCGGCTCGTCGCCGCCACCAACCGCGACCTGGGCCGCATGGTCGAGGACCGGCAGTTCCGCGCCGACCTGTTTTACCGCCTGAACGTTTTCCCCATCCGCATTCCGCCGCTGCGCGAGCGCAAGCAGGACATTCCCATCCTGGTGCGGCACTTCTCGGAGAAGTATGCGAAGACCTTGAATCGCAAAATCTCCGTGATTCCGGACGAGGTGATGGACGCGCTGGTGCGCTACGACTGGCCGGGGAACATCCGCGAGCTGCAGAACTTTATCGAGCGCGCCGTGATTCTCTCGCCGGGCCCGGCACTGGCTCCGCAACTCGCGGAACTGCGCGCGCCGTCGGCCTCGGGCGCGCAGGCCACTTCCCTTCCCCGCGCGGGCACAGGGATTTCAACCGCCCGCCCTGCGCGGCCGGCCACGCTCGAGGAGGCCGAGCGCGAGCACATCCTGGCCGCCCTGCGCGAGACCGACTGGACGCTTGCCGGACCGGAAGGCGCGGCCGCGCGCCTGGGCATTCCCCGCACCACGCTCATCTACAGAATGCGGAGACTAGGCATCAAACGCGGATAGTCCGCAGGACGATTGCTTCTCGCACTGGCCCGCTCCGCCTGTACAATGGACCCCATCGGACGACCGCCATGGAAACGCTCAAGATTTCAGCCAAGACTCTGGGCGCACTGGCCATGCCGGACTTTTGTCCGCGCTGTTTCTGGATCAGCCAGCGCAGCAAGGGCAAGCTTCCATTCGTCATGCCTTTTCCGGGAATCTTCATCAGCATTGACCGGCACGGGAAGAATCTGATTCATGCCTACTTCGACGCCCAGAAGAAGCTGCCCGCATGGTACCCGGAAATCGGAAAGGTGGTGCGGTACGTCCCTCCCGGAAGCCTGCACTGGTCCAAGTTCAGCCTGGAAGACCCGAAAACGGGGATTCATTTTCGAGGGGAGCCGGATGACATCTTTGAGTTGAAAGACGGCTCGTTTCACATCGTGGATTACAAGACCGCCAGGGCCACTCCGGCGCAGGATGCGCTCCTGCCGCTCTATCAGGCGCAACTGAACGGATACGCTTACATCTGCGCCATCGGGAAGCGGGAGTACACCCCGGTTTCCGGGCTTTCGCTCATCTACACCGAACCGCAAACGGCCGGAGGCGAGGGCGCCGGCCGCCAGCTCCATTGGGACGGCGGTTTTGCGTTGCGGTTCTCCGCCAAACTGGAGACGATCAAACTCGAGCCGTCGCGAGTGATTCCCGGATTGCTGCGCCGGGCGCGCTCGATCTACGACCAGGCGTCCGCGCCGAAAGGAAGGCCGGGCTGCGAAGACTGCGACCTCTTCGCGCGCCTGGTGCTGATGACCTCGGACTAACCGCGGCCGCCGTCCGGCCCGGCCACAGCCTGCGGGAGAGGAAAGCCGGCGCCAGCGATGCAGCTAGACCTGGAAGAGCGAGGCCAGGCTGGTCATGGAAAGCAATTCCTTGATGCGCGGAGCCAGGTTGGTAATTTGGAACGTGCAACCGGACTTCCCCGCCGTGGACCAGAGACGCACGATGGCGCCAAGACCGGAGCTGTCGATGTAACTGACTTGCGCTAGGTCCATCTCGATGCGCTTGGTTTCGGGGATCAGCGGGCGCACCTGGTCCAGCAAGATGCTGGTGGTGGTAGCAGTGATCTTGCCGGAGCAGTGCACCAGCGCTCCGGCGGGGGAGCTTTCCACGTCGAGTTTCAAATCCGTGGCGGGACCCATTGATTGAGCGGCCATGAGGACCTCCTGAATATCGGCCGTCGCGGAGCGCAGCAACCGATTAGCCCGCTCTATATCAGAAAACGGGCCCCGCCAACAAGCATGGAGTTGGGCGGAAGCGGGGAGCGGGAGAGACGGCAGGGAGCGGCGGCGAAAGGAGCATTGCTTCAGGGGCCAAAGCCCGGATTTCCTGGAGCGCTGAACGGCGGAGCCCTTTCTGCCTCAGGGCAGGCTAGAACTCCGTCCCACCAAGGTCATCCATGGGAGGCCTTTCATTCGGAAGCGGGGAACAGATCGTCGAACAATCCCACGAGAAAGAGATTCAGGCTCTCCTGGCCGTGCCGCTCGATGTAATCCATTTCCGCGCGACGCGTGGGCCAGATCGAGCCACCGTCCAGAGCCCGCAACTCGCCGCGTACCCCGAGCCGCGTGACCGGCGGATCCTTGATGGCTTTGAGTTCATCGGAGAGATAGACCCCCTTCCGTTCGCGCTCGCGAGCGAGGCGGACATTTGAGAACATTCTCTCCAGCTCATAAAGGACGCGCAGAGCTTCGATTGCGCGGCATCCCTCCGCCGGTTTCCCATCGGAATTAACCGCGTAAATCTGCGGAACCGTCCAGAGCTGTTCGGCTGGCATGCTGGTCCACATCCATTCGGCTGAGGCATGGAGTGAGTCCCGCAGATAGTGGATTTCGTCTGCCGTCACGATGGTTTCTTCCGGCGCGCCGATTTCGCGGACGAAACGGTTCCAAACGCCGGCGACGCGCTGCTCGGGGATCGCGCGGTTGGGGTCCGATACGGAGAGATACTCCGCGCGAGCAACCCTCTGGAGGATTGCCTGGGAATTCCGGCCTGGCGGCAGGAGATCCGGCAGGGCCTGGGCGATAGCTTCCACCAAGGCGAGCGCATCCGCCTCCGAATGGATGCGTCCCGCAAGTTCGTTAATGTGGATTGCCTGCTGGCGGTGGCGCTCGGCGTCCAACTTGGCCTTGCGGAGCAAGGCTTCCTGGTCGTTGGGTGTGGTGGAGGAAGGCTCCTGGAAACCGGCGGTGGTCAGGGCCAGAAGGAACCACAGCTTGCTCATGTTCGCACCCCGATGGCGAAATTATAGCGTCGGAGAAGCCAGCGGGCCAAACTCAATGCAGGTGACGGCAATCACCAGACCGAAACAAGGCACGGGATGATTGCCGGCGAGCAAGCCCCTGGATTCGCCCCTAAGGCCCGCGAGATTCAGGACTTGACAAAGCCGTGAGGGGGGACTATTTACTTTGCCGAGACGGCGCTGTTCCATGTCCGACCTGCGCCCACAGGGAGGTTAGAGCATGCCTTCTTCTCGCCGTGATTTCCTGAAAATCTCAACCATAGGAGGAGCGGCTGCGGCCGTGCTGGGCTTCGACCTGGCCCCGGCCTATGCCGAGCTCCGCACCCTGAAGATCGAACACGCCAGCGAGACGCGTTCACTCTGCCCGTATTGCGCCGTGGGCTGCGGGGTCATCATCTACTCGCTGGGCGACCGGGCCAAGAACGTGACTCCGCAGGTGGTGCACGTGGAAGGCGACCCCGACCATCCCACCAACCGCGGCACGCTGTGTCCCAAGGGGTCTTCGCTCGAACAGGACATCCTGAACGAGCGCCGGCTGCTGAAGCCGCAGGTGCGCCGGCCCGGCAAGACCGAATGGGAGGACATCGCCTGGGACAAGGCCATCGAGGAGATTGCGCGCAAGGTAAAGGACACGCGCGACGCCACCTTCGTCGAGAAGGATGCCGACGGCAACACCGTGAACCGCTGCACAGGCATCGCCTTTACCGGCGGCTGCACGGACACCAATGAGTTCAACTGGCTGGTCGTCAAGTCCATGAGGGGATTGGGCCTGGTTTATATGGAAAACCAGGCCCGTGTTTGACACGGCCCCACGGTCTCAAGTTTGGGACCAACATTTGGCCGGGGCGCGATGACCAATGGCTGGANTCGATATCAAAAACACCGATATGGCTATGGTCATCGGCGGGAATCCCGCCGAAAACCATCCGTGCGGCTTCAAGTGGGTGATGGAGGCCAAGCGGAACCGCAATGCCAAGCTGATCGTGGTGGATCCGCGTTTTACGCGCACCGCGGCGGTCAGCGATCTCTTCCTGCAGATTCGCGCCGGCTCGGACATCGCCTTCTTTGGCGGGGTGATCAACTACGCCCTCCAGAACAACCGCATCAACAAGGAATACGTCACCCATTACACAAACGCCTCGTACATCGTGCGGGAAGACTTCAAGCTGCCCGATGACGGCCTGTACTCCGGTTACGACGCGGAGAAGAAAACGTACAACCGGATTTCCTGGAACTATCAGCCCGCCGGCCAGGCGCATCCGGTTCCGCCGGCGATGAAAGACGGCAAGCCGGTCCCGCCCTCGATGCCGGAAGTCGTGGAACACGACATGACGCTGCAGAACCCGCAGTGCGTGTTCCAGCTTCTGAAAAAACACTATTCGCGGTACACGCCGGAGATGGTGGAACGCATCACCGGCATCCCCAAGGACGAGTTCCTGAAGGCCGCGGACATGTTCACGTCCATCCGCAAGGATGGCGACACGAAGAAAGTGGCCACGATTATTTACGCCGTGGGGCTGACGCAACATTCCTATGGCTCGCAGATGATCCGGACGGCGGCGGTGCTGCAACTGCTGCTGGGCAACATCGGGCGCGCGGGCGGCGGAATGAATGCGCTGCGCGGCCATTCCAACATCCAGGGCGCCACGGACATGGCGGGAATATTCGACATCCTGCCGGGCTACGTGAATGTCCCCATTCCCTCGGACAAAGACCTGAAAACCTACATGGAACGCACCACCCCCAAGGTTTCCAAGCCCAAGGAATGGGATTCGTTCAATTACTGGTCCAACAAGCCGAAGTTCGCCATCTCGCTCTTCAAAGCCATGTATGGCGACGCTGCGAAAAAGGAAAACGAATACTGCTTCCATTACCTGCCCAAGGTGGACCGGCGGTATTCCTTTGCGGACATCTGGAACGACATGTACCTGGGCAAGGTCAAAGGCCTGTTTGCCATCGGCATGAACGGGGTGATGATCGGACCCGATTCGAAAAAGAACATTGAAGCGCTGAAGAAGGCGGACTGGCTGGTGGTGGGAGAAATCTATCCCGACGAAACAAGCGAATTCTGGAAGGCGCCGGGCACAACGACGGAAGAAATGCAGAAGATTCAAACCACCGTGTACCGCCTGCCCTGCGCCGGGTTCGCGGAAAAAGACGGCACGTTCGTCAATTCCGCGCGCTGGCTGGTGTGGAAGAACGCCGCTCTGCCCACGCCCGGAGACGCCAAGCTCGACCAGGAAATCGTCGCGCGCGTCTTCCTGAAGGTGCGTGAACTCTATCAAAAGGAAGGCGGCAAATTCCCCGAAGGCCCGTTGAGCGTGGATTGGAAGTATACGACCCCGCTCAGTCCTTCGCTTTCCGAGTGCGCCAAGGAGATCAACGGCAAGGTTCTCGAGGACTTCGAGGACGAAAAGACCAAGCAGCAGTTCAAGGCCGGGCAGCAGGTTCCCAGCTATGCCTTTCTGCGGGATGACGGGAAAACCTCTTCCGGCAACTGGCTCTACTGCGGCTCCTGGACGGATGCCGGAGCCATGTCCCAGCGGCGCGGACTCGAAGATCCTTCCGGCCTGGGGGTCTTTCCGAACTTCGGCTTCTCCTGGCCGGCCAACAGGCGGGTGATGTACAACCGCGCCTCCTGCAATCTGGAAGGCAAGCCCTGGGATCCCACGCGCAGACAGGTCTGGTGGAACGAAGCGGCACAGAAATGGGTGGGCGTGGACGTGCCCGACTTCAAGCCCGATTCGCATCCCAAAGACCACATGGGCCCGTTCATCATGAACAACGAGGGCGTGGGCCGGCTGTTCACGCCGCTGGCGCTGATGGCCGAAGGCCCGTTCCCGGAGCATTACGAGCCCTTCGAGTCGCCCATCGACAACCCGCTGCATCCGAAGCAGAACAACAACCCGATCGTAAAGAAGTTCACCACCCCGCTGGACAAGTTCGGAAACGCCAAAGAGGGTTACAACATCGTCTGCACCACCTACCGCCTGACCGAGCATTACCATTACTGGACCAAGAACAATCCCGCGCTGGTGCAGACCGTGCCGGAGCCGTTCGTGGAAATTCCGGTCAAATTGGCTGAGGAGAAGGGCATCCAGGGCGGCGACCTGGTGAAGGTAACTACGGCGCGCGCCGTCTACAGGGCCAAGGCCATGGTCACCCGGCGCATCAAACCCATGCAGATTGACGGGAAGCTGACCTACCAGATCGGCATTCCCATCCACTGGGGCTACCGCGGCATCGCCGAGGACGAGGGCAAGACGCAGGACACGCCTGCCAATTTGCTCTCGCCCACGGTGCTGGACCCCAATGCGCACACCCCCGAGTTCAAGGGCTTCCTCGTGAAGCTCGAGAAAGCGTAGCGGAGGCCGACCATGAGCCAAGCCACACTACGCATNCACGAAAATCTCGGGGCACGCCGGCGCCGTTCCCGGCTCCAACATGTCGCGCGAGGTGAAGGAAAAGCAGGTCTGCAAGATGGTGGACACCACCACCTGCATCGGCTGCAAAGCCTGCGAGGTCGCTTGCCAGGAGTGGAACGACCTGCCCTTTGCCGCCACCACCTTCAACAACACCTACCAGACCATGCCGGATACTTCCTGGAATTACTGGAACCTGATCCGGTTCACTGAGCAGGAATCCGATGGGCGGCTGATGTGGCTGATGCGCAAGGATCAGTGCATGCATTGCGCCGAGCCGGGCTGCCTGGAAGCCTGCCCCGCCGACGGCGCCATTGTGCAGTATTCCAACGGCATCGTGGATTTCCAAACGGCCAACTGCATCGGGTGCGGCTATTGCATCACCGGCTGCCCCTTCAACATCCCAAAGTTCAACCCGGCCACCCACAAGGTCCACAAGTGCACGCTGTGCGCGGACCGCGTGGCCGGAAACCTCGAGCCCGCGTGCATCAAGGCCTGCCCCACGGGCTGCCTGCACTTCGGCACCAAGGACGACATGCTCTTCCAGGCGGGCAAACGCGCCAGCCAGCTCCGCGAGCACTACGGCTTCGCCAACGCCGGCGTGTATGACCCGCAAGGCGTGGGCGGCACGGGCGTCATCTACGTTCTCCACGACGCCACCAACCCGGAGCTATACGGCGGCCTGCCCAAGGATCCGCATGTGCCCTGGACGGTGAAGCTGTGGAAGCATCCGCTAAAGTGGATCGGCAATATCGCCATCATCGGCGGAATTGTGGGCACGTTCATGCACTACCTCCGGTACGGCCCCAAGCCGATTCCGGAGGAGCCCGCGAAGGGAGGCCACTAATGGAAGAGAAACGGATTCTTCGCGGCGGACGCGTGCTGCGCTACAACTTCAAGGAGCGCTTGATCCACTGGTTCGCGGGCCTCTCCTATACCTACCTGATGCTTACCGGGTTGGCCTTTTGGTCGCCCTGGTGCTTCTGGATCGCCGTGGTGCTGGGCGGTGGCACGGTTTCCCGCGTGCTTCATCCCTGGGCGGGGCTCGTTTACTCCCTCTCCGTGATTTGCATGCTCGGCATCTGGAATAAGGACATGGTGATTACGGATACGGACCGCAAGTGGACGAAGACCATTGGCGCTTACGTGCGGAACGAAGACGAGGAGATGCTCCCGGAGCACGCCGAGCGCTCCTGGCAGCAATGGGCGCCCGTGGACCGTTTCAACCTCGGCCAGAAATACCTCTTCTGGACCATGTTCTGGGGCGGCATTGTCCTGCTGCTGACGGGCGTGGTGCTGTGGTTCCCGGATCGCTTCCCGCAGGCGCTGCGCCTCGCCTCCATCCTGCTGCACCCGCTCGCTTTTCTGGTCACCCTGGCCGGATACATCATCCACGTGTACATGGGCACGGCCGTGGTGCGCGGCGGATTCACGTCCATCATTCGCGGCGAGGTGACGGAGGCCTGGGCCAGGCACCATCACCGCCTGTGGCTGGAACGAATCGAGGGAGAAGCCGCTGCCAGAAAGTAACCAGGGGCACTGGCAGCAGCGCATCGACCGGGCCCGCAAGCTTGCTTCCGACTATCGCTTTGCCGCGGAACTTCTGCGCTTCTATGAGCACGTAGCCGGAGCGCAGAAGCACGTCTACACGCGCGTCCTTGCCGCCACGGGCGGAGAAACGCTGCGCCGGCCCGCCGGCGCGCTCCGCCAGGAGTTGGACCTCACGCTCTTGCTCCCGGAAATGCGCGGGTTCCTGGGCGTGGTAGAGAAGCACGCGCCCTCTCCTCTTGCCTTGGCGGCACGGGAACTCGCCGCGCGCGGCTCGCAGGCCTGGGTCGAGCTGCTCTCCGCGTGGTGGGCAGAACCTTCTCCCATCGCAAACTCGGAGGGCAGCCCCGCTCCCGGCCGTCCGCCCGGAGAAACGTTCTGCGCGCGGGCGTTCCTGGAGCCTTATGCTGAGTTTCTTGCCGAGCACACGGAGCTGCCCATCTTCGAGAAAACACCGGACGACTGCCCCCGCTGCGGCGGGGAGCCGCAATTGGCCGTGCTGCGCCCGGAGGGTGACGGAGCCGGGCGTTCGCTGGTCTGCTCCGTGTGCGCCACGGAATGGCGCTATGGACGCATCCTCTGTCCGGCGTGCGGGGAATCGAGCGAGACGAAGCTCGCGGTCTACGTGACCAAGGAGCTTCCTCAGGTGCGCGTGGAAGCTTGCGAAACCTGCCAGACCTATATCAAGACGGTGGACCTGACCAAAGACGGCCACGCTATCCCCATCGTGGACGAAATCGCCGCCATTCCCCTGGACCTGTGGGCCCGCGAGCACAATTACACCAAGCTTCAGCCGAATCTCTTCGGCATATAGCGCTCGGTATAGCAGGCCGGCGCGCCGGCAGGCGGGCTTTCTGCCTGTGCTCTTCCGCCTAATCCTGGCGGATGTGACCCTGCGCACAGAAGGCAGTGACCCGGCTCACGCCTTATGGCGCCAGCCACGCTTAGGATGGAAACAGCAGGAACGGGGCGCCTCCCCATGTCTGGAGGCCCAATGAAAATCCTTCTCGCCCTCGATCGCTCCAACTACTCAAGAGCCGCACTGGCCGGACTCATAGCGCAGATTTCGCCCCTGGGCAACGAGGTCCGCGTGCTCCACGTGGCAGACGTGATCGAAGCGTATTTCGCCGAGGGCATGACGCGGATGTTGATTCGGCAGGCGGCGGCCATCCGCAAACAGCAGCGAGAACTGGGAAAGGTGCTGCTGAAGGAGGCGGTCCAGACACTGCGCCGGGCTGGGTTCCGGGCCAATGCGCAACTGGCTTCAGGCGAGCCGAAAGAACAGATTCTGAGGTGCGCGGAGGCCTGGCACGCCGATCTCATCCTCCTGGGCTCCCACGGGCGGACCGGTTATTCCCGGCTGCTCCTCGGCAGCGTTTCCGAGGCGGTGATGCGCCACGCGCGGTGTTCCGTCGAAATCTTCCGGAGCGGCATCCCCTCCCAACGAACCCGGGGCCGGAACCGCGCGNGACTGAGCGGCGCGGGAACACGTGATGAGCGCCACGGCGCAAGTCCGCTCCTCAACTCGCCGGGCGGTGGGGACGGGGTCTTATGCGCGCCGGCTGGGAATCATGCTGGCTTCGGGGCGCGAGGAAGAGCTGTTCAAATGGTTTCTGGCCTGCCTGCTCTTTGGAAAACCCATTCAGACGGAAATTGCCGAGCGGGCGTATGCGGAGCTTGTAGCCGCCAAGCTGACCAGTCCGCAGGCGGTTTTGCGGGCGGGCTGGGACCGGCTGGTGGCGTTGCTCGATCGCGCGCACTACGTCCGCTACGATTTCTCCACGGCTACCAAACTCCTTGCAGTGTGCCGCGAGCTCCGGCGGCGGTACGGCACGCTTACACGCTTGCTCGCCGCGTGCGCCACGCCCCAGGAGCTCTTCGGAAAATTGCAGGAATTCAAGTACATCGGCCCGGTTACCGCGCGCATTTTCTTAAGGGATATCCGGCCCATCTGGTACTGAAAGTTCCGGCGCCCCGCAGAGCGGCTCGATTCAGCCAGCCCGTCAGTAGAGCAGAACCACCACTCGGTACGCTCCGGCGCCGGCCTCCTTACCGGGCGCGCAGGCGCCGACGGTTGCGGAATGGTACCGCCCGGTACGAAGCTCCGCCTCAAGCTGCGGCGGCATTTGTTGCAGGTCCGCGGTCATCCAGCGGATGTGATACTTGGGGTGCAGACCTTCGGCTACGCCGCGGTCGAGCGCGCAGGTGGCCCTGGCTTCAGAACTGGAAGGCAGCACGCGCAGGCCTCGGGCGGCAAGCAGATCTCCGATCTGCCGCTCCTGAGCACCCAGGCTGAGCATCTCGAATACGCGGGCGAAATCCTCCACGGCGAAATACTGCCCGTTACGCACGGCCACGGCGAACCCCGCGGAGTCCACCTGCGGGTCCAGCAGGTTGGCGCGGTGCGGCGGCGACTGCATCCACATCACGTGCAGTTCCTGGGTGCCGGGCGCCTGGCCCACATTTTCCGAAGCTACCGTAAAGCGCACGCCGGCCCGCGCCAGGCGCTCGGAAAGCGCCGGCTCCCCGGCGAACTGGTGAGAAATCTGTCCGTGCTGCGCCATGAGCTGCGCGTGTTCGTGCGCGGCCTGCGCGAGAGAGGCGTTCCACCGCAGCGCGGAGAGATGCCGGGCGGCGCGCTCGCGGTTGGCTTCTTCCAGCAGCAGGCGCTCCGGACCTTGCGGCGCATCCGCCGTTGGCGCAAGCGCATGCGCCCCGCCGGCAAAAGAGAGGAGCGCGGCGGCCAGAAGCGCTGCTTGCGTGGCGCGGTTTCCGTACATCCTGCTTTCCAGCCTACCAATTCAACCCGGGGCGGCCGGATTTGATGCGCAGCAATGCTGCGGCGAGGTTACCTGTCCGAAAGGGCTACTGCCGTGCGCCGAAAGGCGAATCCACGGGTCTTACTTTAACCGCGATGGCCGGCGTACATTCTGCGAGCGCCGGCTCCGGGCCCGCCTTCAACTGCCGGTCCAGGCTCTGGGCCGCGTCCTTCGCATGCGGCTCCTGCCGTGGGAGAGGCAACCGCCACGGAATCGCCCAGCGCGGCGGCCTCTCCAGAGGACACCGTGGCTTCCAGGGCGGCGGCGGGAATGCCTGTGGGCGGGATACCGTTGGCCTTCAGGATCTCGCTCAGCCCTGGTTCCGGCAATCGCGCCGCCGGAGAGAAGCTCGCCGCAATCAATAGCCACCCGGCCGGATTCACGCCGCGCCTCCTGAGAGGAGGAGGCGAAACCGGTGCTGCCGGTTGCTACGGCTGGAGGAGCAGTAGTTCTACGCCAGAAGCCGCTCCCGCGCGGTGAAACACGGTCTCCGTGGCCTTCTGGAAGTCACCCGTTTTGGCCTCGGGAATATTTACGAAGGATTGCGGGTTGCGGTCCACCAGCGGAAACCACGAGCTCTGTATTTGCACCATGATGCGATGGCCGCGGCGAAAGGTATGCAACAGATCGGGCATGTCGAAATTCACCTGCGTCATTTTGCCCGGCGCCAGCGCCTCCGGCTTCTCCCAATTGTTGCGGAATTTCGCGCGCATGGGCTCGCCGCGCAGCAACTGCTGGTAGCCGCCCATGCGTACCGCCGGCGCGCCGGTGACGCGCTTGGTGGGGTCCGCCGGTTCATTGTCGGGATAGTCGTCCGGGTAGACGTCAATCAGCTTCACCACAAAATCCGAATCCGTGCCGGAAGAAGCTACCGCCAGCCGCGGCGAGATGGGCCCGGCGATGGTCACATCCTCCTCGAGCGGCTCCGTCTGATAGACCAGCACGTCCGTCCGCTGCGCAGCAAAACGCTGATCGTCCACCATGTAGCGCTGGGGCACCGCCGTGGCCATGTAATTGATAAAGGGCACGGGGTGCGCCGGGTCGCTCACGTATTCGTCGGCGCCTTCCTCCTTCGCCGGCGGATCAAAGGACAGCTTTCCATGCGCGTGCAGAAACAGCATCTTCGGCTTTGCATTTTTCGGCGGCCACGCGTCGTACTTGCGCCACACATTGGTGCCGGTTTCAAACGCGGACACTTTGGGCGGGGGCGCGCCCTTGCCCTTCAGGTAGTACTCGAAGAACGGGAATTGAATGGACGCGCGGAAGAACTCGGAAGTTTTCGCGGCGAATTGCACGTCCCCCAGGCGGTCACCATCCGTTCTGGCCCAGCCGCCGTGCACCCACGGCCCTTCCACCAGGTAGTTCGGCGTGCCGGGGTTGTTGGACCCGACGGCGTGAAACGTCTTGAACGGGCCGGAAAGGTCTTCGGCGTCGAACCAGCCGCCCACGGTCATCACCGCGCAGCGGATGTTCTTCATGTGCCGCGAAAGGTCGCGCGCCTTCCAATAATCGTCGTAGGTGTCGTGATTCATCTGATCGTTGAACAACCAGTTCGAACCTTTCAGGTACTTGCGCTCGAGGTCCGCCAGGCTGCCCGCGGAGAGGTAGAACTCGTAACCGTCCGGCGTTCCATAATCAAACGGCACGCGCGCCTTGGGAGGCGGCGCCGGTTCGCTGAGCGGCCTGAACGCGGCATAGAACCCAAAGTTTGCGGCGAGCATAAAGGCGCCGCCGTGATACGCGTCGTCACCCATGAACAGATCGGTCATCGGCGCCTGCGGCGAAGCCGCCACCAGCGCCGGATGCGAGTCAATCATGCTCGCTGAGGTGTAGAACCCGGGATAGGAAATCCCCCAGATGCCCACCTTGCCGTTGTTGTTGGGCACGTGCTTCAGCAGAAACTCAATGCTGTCGTACATGTCCGAACTTTCGTCCACGTCTTGCGGCGATTTCTTCACGTCCAGGTGCGGCCGCATTTCCTGGAAGACGCCTTCGGACATGTACCGGCCGCGCACATCCTGGTAAACGATTATGTAGCCCGCGCGCTCGAATTCCACCGAAGGGCCTATTTCTCTCTTGTACTGGTCCTCACCGTAGGGCGCCACGCTGTAGGGCGTGCGGTCCATCAGGATGGGATAGGACTGCGAGGAATCCTTCGGCGCATAGACCGAGGTGAATAGCCGCTTCCCATCGCGCATGGGAATGCGGTACTCGTACTTGGTGTAATGCGCCTTGACGTAGTCTTCCGCCGGGACTTTGGGCGCGTCCTGCGTGCGCCCCGCGCCCGCGGAAAGCCCGGCAGCCGCGATCAGCCCTGCTGCCAGGATCAACAGCCCCAGCGTCCTTCCTTGCCCGCTCATTTTTCGATGCATCGTTTCCCTTTTCCCCGACCTGACTGCTCCACCCACTCGCCATTCGCCGGCGCCCCGCAGCCCACTAGGGACGCAGGCGGGTCATCCGCCACTCGCTGCCGTCCCCATGGGCGCGTCCAAGAACTCTCCCGCGCTCAGCACCGCCCCGTACCGCGGAAACACTTTCTCCACCAGGCAGGCGTGCACTTCCGGATTGAGGTCCACACAGCAGTCGTGAATCACCGCCAGCCGGAAATCCAGATCAAACGCGTCGAGAAGAGTAGCCAGTACCACGCCGCTGGTGGCAATTCCCAGGAGCACCAGCGTCTCGATGGCGTTCGCCCGCAGGATCATCTCCAGGTCCGTGCCGCAGAAGGTGCTGACGCGGTGCTTGGTAATCACCACCTCATCCCCGGCCGGCGCGCCCGCGGGATGGATGGCACCCATTTCGCCCGCGAAGGCTTGCGCGTGCTTGGGATTGTTCTTGATGGATGCGCAGAGCGTGTTGCGCTCGTTAATCTCCGGGAGGCCCGGACGAAAGCCCACGCGCGCGTGCATCACGCGGATGCCCAGCGTGCGGGCGTGCCCCTGTACCGCGGCCACCCGGGCCATCAATCCCTCCGCGTCGCGCGCGTACTGTCCAACGATGGAGCGGTGCAGGTCCATGCTCAGCACCGCCGTGCGCAACGGATCGAGGGACAATGGAGGAGTCATACAGGGAGCCTCGAATCACTCGCTCGGCCGGCGCGTCATTTTGCAGGAGCGCTCCAGATTTGCGCAAGCACGCGCTGGAAATTGCCGCCCAAAACCAGCTCGATGTTGGCGTCCGAATAGCCCCGGCGGATCAGGCCCTCGGTCAGATCGTAGGTGCGCTTGGGATGGTCCAGGCCTTCGATGTCGTCCTTTTCGCGGAAGGCGTAGCTCGCCTTGTAGCCGGCGTGCAGCTTCTTGCGCACGGGCTCGGGCAGCGCGTCGTAGCCATCGAGGCCAATGTCGCTGCCCACGCCCAGATGTTCGACGCCCACCAGCCTGGCTACGTGATCGTAGTGGTCCAGCACGTTCTCGATGGTGGTGGGCTCCTTGGCGCTCACGAACATGCGCACGCCGGTGATGCCCATGACGCCACCCGTGGCCGCCATTTTCCTGATGGCTTCGTCCGTCTTGCAGCGCGGGTGCGGATTGAGCGCGCGGCAATTGGCGTGCGTGATCAGCACGGGCTGTTTCGAGACGCCGCAGGCATCGAGCGAGGTAACGTCCCCGCAGTGCGAGACGTCCACGGCCATGCCCAGCTTGTTCATGCGCTCGACCACGCTCACGCCGTAATCGCTCAAGCCGCTGTCGTTGCGCTCGGTAGAGCCGCTGGCGATCAGGTTGCGCGCGTTGTAGGTAAGCTGCGAGACGCGCTGGCCCAGGCCGTAGAAAAACTCCACGTCGTCCACGGTGCGGAAATGGTCGGAATCCTGGATGCCCAGGATGATGCCGATTTTCCCGGCGCGCTTGGCTTCCGCCAGCCGCTCCGGGGAATCCACGCGCAGAAAGGAGCCGCTGTGATGCGCAATGAGCCCGTCCCACTGCGCCAGGAAGCGCAAGGTACCGTCGTAATCCCCCGTGCCCACGGCGATATGCAGCACGTTGAAGCCGGAGTCGAGCGCGCGCTGGATGTCCGGAGCGGTAAGCAGCGCGGGATTATCCAGCCAGGTGGGCTTCGTGTCCCCCGCCAGCGGTCCCAGCACCATGCCCAGATTGAACGGATTGAGCATGTCAATCACGTTCGAGCGCTTCACTAGATCGACGCACCGCGCGGAATATTCCTTCGGGGCGCCTGCAAAGACGCGGAACCGCCCCAGGTTCAGCAGGGGCGCGGCCACGGCCGCGGCGCCTGCCCGGACCGCGAGTTTCAGCATGGATCTGCGACGCATCACGCCTCCCCTGGCGATTTCCTGCCGCTGCAAACTTGCGTGCGCGCGCATGAGTCTACCTCAGCGCCGCTAGCGGCGAAACATGGGATTACAGGCTGGAGACGGTCCGATTCAGGAGTACGGAGACACCTTGGCTGACCGGCGGCTGGTCGCCGCGCGGAGGGCCTTAGCCAGGCTCATGCAACATGACTCCGATAAACACTATCGCAACGGCCGTCCCCAGGAACAACACGGGCAGCAACAACCAGAGAAGAAGGGAGCGTCCGGGCTTCCGCCGGGCTAAGAGGTACAGCATGAAAAGGAGGGGAACACCCCCCAGGAGACTGAGTTGAATGCTGACGGCAATGCTTTGCAGTCCCTGCAGGAAATCGGAGGAGTAGCGAAAAGCTTGCCAGCCTGTTCGCAAGGGGATCTTCAGTCGCCACAGGTTGCCGCGGATATACCAGGCTGGCGGGAGCACGATCTGCCCAACCAGGGCCGCCTTTACCGCAGGATGCCAGCGCGCCAGGGCCGGGAAATCCAAAACATCCCGGTAGAAGCCGCTCGGAGCGGAAGGGCGTTTCAGCAACGAGCGCAGCAGGCAAATCTGGAGGAGGAGGGCGATCAGGACGATCGGGCTGGCGATGGCCCCGGCAAACAGCCACAAGTTCTCCCGGTACTCGAGCGATTGGGGAATTGCCGGGAGCAAGACAAGAGCGCCGAAACCGGCGCCGGGAATTCCAACCAGCGCAAGCAGCGGAATGAGCGGTGCGGCCCGCTTCCAAACCGGGTCTTGGCCAGGTTCAGTTCGTGTTCCAAGGGCGCCTTCCATTCCCAACAAATTAGCCCCGGCCGATGGTGCGCCGCGAAGCATACTTCGGGTGTGTTTCCAGAATCCTACCGGTAGAACCTGGCTCCCGCGAGTGGGGCAAGGATCAGTGCCGGCAGGGTTCCAATCATGAGCGGGATTACGGTGCGCGCCGGGAAGAAACCGAAGGAGCACCAGGTAACGTCCCCCAGGCTGACGATGAACCACCAGGCAATCGCCGCGAGGATCGCGGTTCTGGCGCCTGGCCCATACATCGCCCGGAGGGAGGCGTAAAGCCAGAGGATGGAGATTCCTTCAAGCAGATCCACCGCAATATTGAGGGCCACGAACCCGGGTGTGGGCGCCCCCAGGCGATTACCGGGCAGAGCGGCGAACTCGCCTCCCAGCAGCGCCGTAACGACAGCGCCTAGCATGAGCCAAACGATTCCGGCCAGCAATCCGCACCCCAGCACCCGGGACCAATTGATTTTCACCATGCTGCGGATTGTATAAGAGCAGGCCGCGTCCGGCGTCGCAGTTCACGGTTTTGGATGGTGTCTGGCAGGTCTTGTTCCCAAAGATGTTCCCACGTTTGTCTGGCGAAGAGCGGGAAGCTTCTCTGCTTCTCCACTCTATCTATTGTGCTACCTGCGAAGCTTGGCTCGCAGCTCGCGCAGTCTGCGTTGAAGCCGTCGCTGGCCGCGAATGAGGGTGGAGACTTGTATCTCAAGTTTTAGAAGCTGACGCTCTGGAAGGACGCTGACCCCGATGTGCCGATCCTCAAACAAGCGAAGATAGAATACGCGAAGCCAAGGTAGACATGGGCAGTCCGCGCCGCGGACTATTGGCCCAGTTGGGCAATGGCCGCTCGGAGTGGCGCACTGGAGATCTGCACCAGTCCCGAGTACGGCCGGTACATTTCAACGATTAGGAAGACAGCGGCAGCGACAGAAAGCGCGGAGACCAGAAAGCTGGCAATCACTGTTCCATTGGATGGGGCGAACAGGCCGAAGCTAATGAACGTGATGGTGAGCCAAAACACCAGAGCAATTAAGAGGGTTAGAGAGACGCCAGCGGCACTCTGCTCATACATCAACCAGCGCATTTGCCCCAGACTTGCGATAAGAGTCAAGGCCTGGGCTTTCAGGGCGCGTTGCCGATCATCGGAAGGGGAGAGGGCCTGTACTCTTTCAAAAACCAGCTCGCCGGGAGCTTGGGCCGCTGTCGGAAGGGGGACCGCGCCTGCCCCGCTCGATGACCAAGCTTGCTGGAGAAACTGTACGCAGGCCTCGCGGAGCAGGCCGCGCGCCTCCTTCGTCTCAGGGCCGTAATGCGCAAGAATCCGGTCGAATAACGCTACATTCGCGGATATCTGGACTACCTCCGTGCTCTGAGTGTCGAAATAATTCTTGCCCGAGGCGACCAGCAGGCCCAGGATCAACGCGGTCATCGTGCCCACCAGCCCCATTCCCAGCTTCACAACCTCTTTCGTCTCCGGACTCAAATGGTGTTGGGGAAGAGCAGCACGAACGCGCATCCCGGCGATGGCCCCGCCGAAGGTGCAGGCAAACGCGATCAAGCCCATACTGAAGTTGGAGTGCATTCCTGGGGCGGTCAGTTTCTTACAGTGTGGCTGAGAAATGCAGGTCTCTGAGGCCAATCCGCCCCTCTGTAAAAAATACCAGTATCAAGACCCTCAGAGCCCCAGCTAACCTTCGACGCTTGGAAGCGCCCAGCGCGCGCCGACGTGCGTCTTCATGTCCTCTTAGGAGATTCTTCATGAGAATCCGAAGGTTTCTCCCCACTGTCACAATTCTGGCTCTTTCACTCGCACCACTCGCGGTGGCCCAGGATCCGGGCTGGCCGCGGAAGATCACCACCCCACAGGGCACGCTGCTTTACTACCACCCGCAGGTGGATGACTGGCAAAATTTCCAGACGCTCAAATGGCGGCACGCCTTCGCCCTCACTCCCACGGGCGGCAAGGAAGTGCCTGGCGCAGCGTCGCTCGAGGGAACGACCACTGCTGATATCTCCAGCCACACCGTAGTCATCACCAACATCCACATCACCAAAACCTACTTTCCTTCTCAGGATCCGGCCACTGCAGCCACCCTGGATCAGCTCGTAAAGACATTTGTCCCCTCGTCGAGCACCGTCTCACTGGATCTGATCGTGTCTTCGACGCCGAAGCAGAGCGCTCCCCAGGGTGCGCAACTCAGGAATGACCCGCCGGTGATCTTCGTTAGCAACAGCCCGGCGATTCTGCTGAGCATCGATGGCCCGCCGAACTTCGCGCCGGTTCACGACACCCATCTCGAATTCGTAGTCAACACGAGCTGGCGCATGTTTCGCGAGAAGGATCATTCCCAATACTACCTGCTGGTGGATCAGCAATGGCTCAGTGCCCCGAATCCGGAAGGCCCGTGGACTGCCGTCAGCAAGCTTCCCAAAGACTTCGAAAAAATGGTGAAGGAAGACGCGTGGGCGGACTTGAAGGGTGTCGTTCCACCGCCAGCGGCGCAGCCCGGCGCGGTCGTGCCCACGGTTTTCTACACCACGAGTCCCGCGGACGTGATTCTGTTCGATGGCCAGCCCGCGTATTCCGCCATTCCTGGAACGCAGTTGTTGTATGCCAATAACTCGAATGCGTACGTCTTTGTCTACTCTCCGACGCAGACGGTTTATTACCTGACCGCTGGGCGCTGGTTCAGCGCCAGCAGATTGCAAGGCCCGTGGACGTTCGCCACGGAAAATCTCCCCGCTGATTTCGCCAGGATTCCGCCCTCGAGTCCTCCGGGGATCGTCCTTTCCTCAGTTCCCGGCACAGAAGAAGCCAAGGACGCTGTTCTGCTGGCCCAGGTGCCCACCAGTGTAGTCGTGGACCCGGCAGCCGCCGCGGCGCAGGCCAAGGTGACCTACGAAGGTGCGCCCCAATTCGCTCCGATTCAGGGAACTTCGATGTCCTATGCCACGAACACGCCACAGCGGGTCATCCAAGTGGGAGATCTCTATTACCTTTGTCTGAATGGGATCTGGTTTTTCTCTGCGAGCCCGCAGGGGCCGTGGCAGACCGCCCAGTCCGTGCCGCAGCAAATTTACACGATTCCGCCGAGTTCGCCCGTTTATAACGTCACCTACGTCACTCAGGAAACTAATTCCAGCGGCCAAACGCAGGCCAGCTACACCGCGGGTTACCTGGGCGCGTTCGTCATGGGCGCGGCCGTTGGGGCAATCGTGGCCGGTGGCACGGGCTATTACTATCCGCCGGTGTACGGCGTGGGTGCTTACGGCTATCCCGGCTACCATCCATACCCCTGCACCTACGGCGCAACTCCGTATTACAACACCTCGACCGGTGCCTATGGCGCCTATCAAAGTGCTTCCGGCCCTTACGGATCGGCCACGCGCAGCGCCTCCTACAACCCGTACACTGGCACGGCCACCCGCACCGGCTCGGTTTCGACTCCTTATGGCAGCGCTGCGGCCGGCCAGGCCTACAACCCTTACACCGGAGCTTACGCCCAGACCAAGCAAGGCTCGAACGCCTATGGCTCGTGGGGAAGCTCCACTGTGTCCACTCCCTACGGGAGCGCCTCTTCGCAACATGAGACAGGTGCGCGCGGCTCCGAAGGGACCATGACCACCTCGGCGGGCGGCAAGGCGGCAGCCACCAGCACAGCCTATGGCAACACCGCGGTCGGCAAGTCCGCCAGCGGCAATTTGTACGCGGACCACAACGGAAACGTGTACAAGAACACCGGTTCCGGATGGCAGAGCTACAACAACGGTAGCTGGAACAACGTCAATACGCAGCAAGCACAGCAGCAGGCCCATCAGCAGGCGCAGAGCTACGAGCAGCAGCATCCGGGCGGCCAGCAGGGTGGCGGACTTAACCGCTCCGGCGGTTCCAGCGGGGGCTTCAATTCACAGGAAATGAACCAGGAGGCCCAAAATCGCCAGCGAGGCGAGACCCAGAGCGCGCGCTCTGGCAATTGGGGCGGTGGTGGTCGGAGTTACGGGGGAGGCGGCAGACGCCGGTAGCGGTCGAAACCGTAGGGGAAGGTCGCGGGTCCCGGCACCTCGACCAAGCAGTTTGAGCCCCATATCACGCTGAATGCGCGGATCCTAAGATCCACAGCGTATATCGAATGGGATTGGTACTGCGACTTTGTTCCTGCGCAGCTCGCGCAGACCCTGAAATTTGGGCTTAGCCCAGTTTTCTCACCAGGAATGAAAAAACTCACTGATTGAAATAGAAAAAGGCCGCTTTTTCGGGCATAACTG